>Ga0209121_10003819_pt1 | contig 14347 bp, 9 predicted proteins | sample Cruoilmetagenom3_FD_187292 | JGI IMG/M metagenome (GOLD analysis project Ga0209121, IMG submission 187292) | Oil polluted marine microbial communities from Coal Oil Point, Santa Barbara, California, USA - Sample 3 (SPAdes) (version 2) | ecosystem: Environmental > Aquatic > Marine > Oil seeps ...
CAACAAAAAGGGTGGAAAGGTCTCGCTAATTCATTATTAACATTAATTCACGTTAATAATATATAAACGGCAAATGATTATTAACATTGGAATGAACGCGCGTGTTCTTCTCACCTCTGTCCATCTCTCTCCACTTATCTATAGTGTCGTTTCAGCAGTTCTCTTTTATGAAGCAAAAGCCAAAAGCATAATTTTTGCTTGGAGGCTATGCTAGAATGGTTAGTACCCGGTGTAGGGTTTCTAGGAAACGGTATCTCGGAAGCAAACAGGTGTACGAGTATGAACGCATGAGCCTGCACATTCCCCGCAGATTCCACAACAAGGTTAAGCCTTTCCTAAAACAAGACCTAGACATGCAAGTAACCACAAAAGAAGATTCGCTAGTCATCACGTTGACCCCCTCGTAAAACGTTTCGGCACGCCGAAAACACCCCGCTAAATTCGACTCAGAAAACCTTCGCACAGTTGAGTTTTAACACGGAAAAGCAAAGGTCACTTGAATATCGGCTAGCCAGAAATTTGTCGCTATAGGCGTTTCTGCCGCCGAAACGTTTCACCGAAGGTTTCAGGATACAAAAACCTGTCTAAAAAAGTGAACAGCCACTTCCATGCTTATCTTGCGTTAACGGGCTAAGGCGATTAGCGTGTGGCGAAGAGCAAGAGGAAGACAGCTGAACTCTCAGTTTTCAAAGGCAGAGAAGCCAAACTTAATCATGCAATCTTCCAAATCCTAACCCTCAAAGGCCCGCTGACAATCTATAGTATACATAAGGAAGTGAAAAACCGAAGAAGGCTCAGACACGTCCGCTACGCAAGCGTCAACAAACGAGTAAGAGCCCTACAAGAATCACGTTACATCAAGAAAACAGGCGCCAAGAAAACCAAAGCAGGCTTCGAAGCATCCATATACGAGCTAACCGCCAGAGCCTACCTAGCCATACTGCTCAATCCCATCAACCTAGATGACCTACTCACCCGCGTAGACGAAGCCACCGCATCAGTAATAGTGGCAGCAATCAAGTACACCACGTAATCATCCTCAAGAATTGCGCACGTAGAGGAGAATGACATGGAAAAGAGGTACCTGAAAGCTAATAAACAAGAAGCTAATCAACTTAGTTAGGTGCCTAATTTGAAGCTTCAGAAACAGCTTTCAAGGAAAGTACGTAACAAAGAATACCCAAAGTGGGTTATCACGATTCCCCCGAAACAAATAAGAGCTTTAGGATGGAAGGAAGGGGAACTCCTGGAAAGTGAGGTCAATAATCAAGAGTTGATCCTTCGACAAGAAGATATAAAGAAAAGGCGGAAAAGGAAAGAGGCAGATAATAAAGCTTGGGAAACAAAAAAGAAGAAAGGAAGATGAGATGCATATGGAATTGAAAATGATATCTGTTAATGAAATACAACCGAACCCTTTCCAACCAAGGGAGAGTTTTGAAAGGGAGTCTTTGAAAGAACTTGCAGATTCAATAAAGGACGCTAAAATTATTCAACCTATCGTGGTTCGGCAACATGGATTCAACTATCAAATTATTGCAGGAGAAAGACGATGGAGAGCCGCACAGATAGCTGATCTTAAAGAGGTTCCTTGCATAGTGAAAGAAATCGCTGAAGAAAGGGTCCTACTTGAATCTCTTATTGAAAATCTTCATCGAAAGGATTTAACCGATATAGAAAGAGAGAATGCTGTTCACGAACTCTGGCAAAATAGAGAAGATCTAGGTTTTAAGTACAAGTCCGAGTTAGCTAAGGCGATAGGTGTTTCTCCACAAAATGTAGAAAATGATCTCGAAGCTTGGGAATTTAGACATAGAGAAGGCGGAATTCCGCCTTCAACTCCAACCTACATTATCTCTCGAACAAGAGGTCTGTCTACTCAGGAGAGAAAAAAAATTGTTGAAAAAGTAGAAAAGGGCGAATTTCAAGCCCACGAAGCTTACACAGCCGTCAAGGTGCTGCGGAAGGCCCCTGATCTTATCAAGGAAGAGATATTGAAACCTAAATCTCGCATAACTCCAAAGATGGCTGAGACAATAGTAACAAAATTGTCTGATGAGGAAAAGCAGAAATTGATTGTCAACGAAATAAAGAGATTAAGGCTTACGGAAGATGAGGTTGAAGACCGAGTTAGAGAAATTCAAAGAGGTGGACCTTTGACAAAAGAGATGGGAGTTCAAGAAGGCACAATTTACACTGTAGGTGAATATGAATGCCCATACTGCAAAAGACACTATCTGATAAAGTGCAATGGGAAAAAGGATTGGGTGGAATAAGGCTCTACAAGGAGCCGATACCCAATATCGATGGTATCGTTGTTCACTTTGAAAAGACACCTTTGGATATAGTATGTCCACATTTTTGGGAGTTAAGATGGGCTTTTGGATGCCCCTTCGATTGTGCCTATTGTTATCTTCAAGGAACAGGAAGAGGAAATAAGAAGCCAAGGTATAGACCACCAACCAAAGTTATCAAGGCAATCAACAAGGCATTCAGACACAAATATTTCATAAATCATCCCTCCATTTTCAACAGTGGAGAACTATCCGATTCATTAATGAATCCAACAAACATGAAGCAGATAGCGGATTTGTTTGAGACCCAGAGTAAGCACAAGCTCCTTTTATTGACTAAATCAGATAGGGTTGAATGGTTGGTTAGAAAAACTCGTAAACAGACTATAACAAGCTTTAGTTTGAATGCAACTGAGGTTTGGAAAAGATGGGAGAAAAGAACACCATCCCCACAACAAAGAATTGATGCTGCAAGAAAACTTGCCGATGTAGGATATGAAGTTAGAATTAGAATAGACCCGATCTTTCCGATTGATGGATGGCAAAGACATTATGACGATCTTGTTTACTCTTTATTTTCAAAAATGCCTTCAGACCCAGATAGAATTACGTTAGGAACTCCAAGAGGATTGGCAAAAACTCTAATTTTTGCGAAAGACAGAAGTTGGGAAACAATTGCTTTTACGGATAAACCTGATCGTACTGGATGGGGGAAAAAAGCACCCAAAGCTGTCAGAAAGGAAATCTACCTTTTCTTCTACGATAAGCTTCACAACCTTGGATTTGACAAATCAAGAATTGCAATGTGCAAAGAAACAAGATCGATGTGGAAAGAATTAGGAGTAACTCCGGACTCTTGCAAATGTAACTGTATATGGTAGAGCAACATGTGGAAATGTCTATATTGTGGTTCAACTTCACCCATAAGACCTACATTCTGCAAGAACTGTGGCTTAGTTCAAGCAGGTATAGGGACTCACGAGAAATATCAAATTCTGGAGAGTTATTGTCATCCACTAAGTCTCATAATGAGAAATAATAACATAGATCATTACTTCATAGATGCCTGTGCTGGAAGTGGAAAGGTTCAAGCGCATCATGACGATGGGTTCTTAGATGGTTCTCCTCTAATTATGTCGAAAACAAGAGATTGGGTTGAAGAAAAAATTAGAGACAAGAGCAAAACTAAGGATGTGAACTGCATTTTTATTGAGGTCAACCCCGAAGCGTATAAACTTCTAGAAAGATGGACTTGTGATTTTCCAAATTGCGAAAGAATCCTAGGTGATTGTAACCAAGAACTCCCAAAAGTCTTAGATAGGCTTGATAGTGAGGAAAGGAAACCTTTTGCCTTTATCTATGTAGATCCTTTTGGATTAGGGGATCCACCGATAATGATGGAAACCCTAAGACGAGTTCTTGAACGAAATTATACTGAGTTATTCATTCAACTCACTGTTGATGGTTTGATAAGAGTGGCTGGGAACATAAAGCATCTAGATAGTAAAGATTCTTTGAAAAGGAAGAAGGCTGAAAGTTATTGTAAAACTCTAAGATTGGTCATTGGTGACGATCGAATTGAAGATTTTTGTGATGAATGGTTTAGATGGCGAGAGGGTGAAAAGGAAAAAAGGGCTATTCAATACTACATTTCGGGATTGTCTAATTACTTTCCACATGTTGAGTGCGTAGGCATACCTGTTGGTTCCACGAGTCCAGTATATTATCTCATATACACGACGAGAAAAAACACTGGGAAAAAGATAATGCAAGACATCATCATAACAGCTAGAAGAAAGGGATCTGAAAGTCTGGAAAGGTGGATGCAAAAAGATAACTAGTGAAGATTTAAACATCCCACGATAGTTAACAGGGTTAGCTATCCCACGAAGATATACCCGAACCTGTTGAAAGGCTCTGTAAAGTCTTAGGTTGATTTGTTACCTTGTGAACTTGCGGTTGATCAAAAAATCTTTATCTGCAAAAGAACTAAGATAGATGAGAAAATGAACAGTTGCAAAATAAATAAACTTATAGAGATTTTAAAGCCTTACACAGAACGTGTTGAAAAACCCAGAGAGTTTTCTCTCGACATCAACAATTTGTGGAAATGGCTGGTTGAACAAATTTGCTGTAGAGCCAGCTCAAAATCTATAGATTTACTTGCAAAAAGTGGAGAAAAAGGAAGATTCCATTCCGAACTGTCATTAGAAAAGATGCCTCTATCTTATCAAGAAAATTTAGAGGTGTTAAATCGGTTCAAAGCTACAAGATTTAGACCAAGCGCTTCTAAGACTATCCTTGAGAACTATCGTAGAAGCTTCGGCAAGAAAGAGTTTAGGTTTTTTTCCTTGTTTAGGGAGAAGCTTCCCAGAAAAGAGCTTACGGAAGAAAGAATTGAAGCTGAAAGAAGAGTCAGAAAAAACCTAATCAAAGAACATGCGTTTGTTTGGGTTCTTAGAATAAAAAATGAATGGAGAATATACGATTGGAAAATGAAGCCAGTAAGTGATTGGTTGAAAGACATAGGATTTGCAGTAACTCTCATGGCATTCGACACTAATGTCAAAAAAATATTGAAAGAACTTGGAATAAAAGCAACTGATAAGAACTACGAGGATGTTGAAGACATGTTTATAAAACAAGTATGCCCTGAGCTCAAAATCTTTCCAAGCCAAATTGACAAGATTCTCTATAGGAAGTCTGACCAAATCGTCGAACTGCTAAAATCTTAGTTTTGACTTGCGTTTTGGATCAAAGTCATCCACTTGTTCTTTCCTTCAACGGTTATTCCACAAGCTTCGGCTGGCGTCTTACCTTTCAAACCCTTATGTGGTCTTATAAAATAATGATTTAAGGGAAGACCTTAAACTTAGATATAGGTGGTGAGATGTTTAAAGCTCGAAAGCGGTATGTAATTCCCAAGACCACGCCAGAATGCGAAAGGCTTCGGAAAATAGTCATTGACGGTATTGAAGCCAATATCCTCGATACGAGGAATAAAGAAGCTGCTCGCGTAGCATTGAAAAGGCTTCGTAAGAAAAGGTGTGTCAAGGTTCTCGAATATGTTATGCAAGCATGCATGCTACTGCAAACGAAAGTTTACCTGTTTTGGTGTAATCATCATGAAGATTTGGATTAAATCTAAAGTCTGCTGCGCGGAGCCGTCTCGGTCGACAGCTCGCTGCTAAATTAAATGAAACATCGCGCGCAGGGTAATGATGTATCTTAAAGCGTCTTTTGGTAGCGTTACTATGTTTAGTTTCACCAGAATTTTGTTTTTGTTGAGTTTTGCGATTCTCTCTTTCTTATTGTCAATTTTTTCCACTTTTCTAATGTTTTAACAACTGCGATACAAGCTGGTTAATTTCAGCAATTTCCGTCTCAACAGCTTCTCGTGCCTCCTTCCTCATGCCAGCTGCGCTTTTCTTTGTGAACTCCAATGAAGCAATCTTGGAATGACACTTCTTACTCAATTCTGCTAACATTAAATGTATGTGGTTCTTCTTGTCAAACTTCGGTATTGGAAGCATAAAGGGTCTTCTGTGAATTGACCTCTCGCCAAAAAGACCCTTGGGCTGAAGTGGCTTTATCTCTTCGTTAATAAAACTAGAATTTAGGACAGCGCACAAGTAATGGGCTTCGAGTCCTGTATTAGTCTCATAAGTATAGATGGAGTCATTGGCTATAAATCCTGAAGGCATGATTTGCGCTTTTTTCAACTTAATAGGTGGCAAGTTTCCTTTCTCGATGACGGTTGAAGCTAAGTTGGTTCCATGTGCGTTGTAAATCAGCGAATAGTTAGTTTTTGGATTTTGAGCTGCAAGCAGTTTTTGATAATTCAGTCTGTGGAGCAGCCTCGGAAATAATTTTTCACCTTTGCTTGACCTTCTTTTTTCCCAGGTCTTTTGAGCTTTATCCATCCAATTTCCCATGTTAGCATATCCACTTCTTCTAAGGTCATCCACATCTAACAGATTGTAGTGATTAGCAAAAGGTTTAATCGGTAGGGCAAGAGGTCTCAGTTTCTTGTAACCGAAATGAACCAACTCTTTACTTTGCAAAGTCACATAGATGAACTCGGATTCTACTTTGCCTTCTATAAAAGCCCCTTTCCACCGTGGTTTTGATAACTTTGTAGCTTCTGATGTTGTCACCATGGGCGCTGAGGTGTCTATTGTGCCCAGTACAGGGTGCGGTACGAAATCGATAAGCCACAAACTTCCTGGGTATGTGTATGCACCTCTTTTTACTTTTTCATGGTAGTAACTATAGATAGTGGGAAAAACTGGTGGGTTATATTGGTATTCTCGTACGCTGAGATGGGGCTTAGCTTCACTCAAAGTAAGGTTTTTTTCGGGGAGAGTTCCACCGTACTTAGTTGCAATAACTGGGTATGAAGTCTTATCACCTTTTAAAGCAAATAATACGCAAGAGTGAACATTAAATAGGGGGTGAACATTTTCAAAATCATATATCTTCACCAGTTTCATCAAGGGTTTTCTGAAGTTTTTAAACTTAATGTGATGAAATGCAGCGGTTAAAACGCTTCGAGGCATTACAAAGGCTAACATCCCAGTATCGTTGACATAAAGGTCAGCACATCTGTTGAAGAACAACGTAGCGGTTTCTATGTTTGCGAAAAGTTTGACTTCCCCCTTCTGTAGCAGACCATAATCGAAAACCTGCTCTTTTAGGAAATCCTGATAGCTTATGTTTTCGATGTATTGCATTGCTATCCATGGGGGATTGCCAATTACAATATCGAATTTTGACTCTTGAAACATGATTGGGGCGTAGATGTTGTTAAGAACGAAAATCCATATAGAGTCTAAGCCTTTTTTCATAAGCGTCAAGATAGTGTTTAACGTAGACTTTAAAATGCCAGCCTCGATTTCAGATAGCCATATCGAAGCTCTTCTTTTGAAAATTTCGAGGGCTTCGTCCCTATCAGCCCTGACCCTATAGGCGTTCGCGGCATCTTTGAGCGCCTCAAAAACTCGACCTAACACGCCTCTTTGAACAATCACACTCTTTGGCATCTGTAGAGTGTGACCGTCGACTTCAACCTCACAGACAGTAACGCCAGTTGTAAGAGTGATTAAAACCCGCGGCATTTGTACAGAGTCAGCCGTGTAGATAGGAATAAAAATCGGTTTGCCTAGTAGAAGCAGATTTCCTAAACTTATAAGGTAGTTGGCTCTCGCAATGACCGTTGCCAGAGGGTTCACGTCAACCCCAACTATACTACCTAGAATAAAGTCTAAGGTTTGTTCTTCTGATTCTCCCTTTTTTTTAAGTCCCTCTTTTGCCATGTGGATGGCATTGCAAAGGAAGGTTCCTGAGCCGCAGGCTGGGTCTAGGATTCTGGGAAAATATCGGTTTCCTTCCGACCACAAGCTGATGGCTTCCCTTAAAGTGAGCTGTACCAGCCACTCAGGCGTGTAGTATTCGCCTATTCTATGCCTCTCACTTCGTTTGACAATTTCTTGATAAATTTCTTTAAAGAAATCTTCATTTATTCTCGACAAATCATATCGTAACAATTCTTTAGTAATTCCTTGAATAAGTAGCAATGCATCGTCAACAATTCTAGGGTGCAATATCCAAGCAAAAAAGTCCTCCTCAATTAAATTGGCTATTCCATACGACGCAAAATACTCACCCGTCAACACCCTCCTTAAATCCTCTTCTTTGACAATTTTACTACCGCTAAGTCGCAGATATACAATCAACTTCACCAACGTAACAAGATACGTTTGGTCAAGAAAAGCTCCAACCTTGGGTCTACCACCATAAACAATCTCCATATTCTTCGCCCATAGGTCCAATTTCAGAGTGACGTCTGTTTCATTCCAAACCGCGTCCCATAAATCGCTGAGTGCATCCATAACAACGGAATAAGTTGGGCTGTCAGGACCAAAACGCCATCGCAAATCCATGGCAGATGGAATAACCCTTGACTTTGCAAAAATAAAGGAGTCAAGCCACAAAACACTCTCTGACGGTAATGTGTCGGCAATGTTCAGAGAACCAACTTTACGTAAACCAACAACTCTACCATTCTTACTTTCGGTCGTATAGGCGATAAACTTGATACAATCCGTGGCTACTCCAATATGCTTCCTTTTAGGTTCTCTCTCAAGTAAAACCTGAAGATACTTCAACAACTGCCTTTCAGCGTCATCAAGCTCTCGTTTCAAATCAACTTTAATTTCAAAGACAACATTCGAAAAAATTAAATCCGCACTTCCTCTAAGACCCAATAACTTGCTACCAAGTTTAGTTTCGATACCTGGTATCAACTCCTCTAGCTTAACCCCAAAAAGCTTTTCAAGCAACCTTGACAAAACTAGAAGTTTCCCTGGATGAGTATGTACCGAATGGCTTTTTGCCACATGGTTTTTAATAACTGATGAGAACATATTTTTCGTTGGTTCGCTTGCCACTGCTTATTACCGCCTTATTTATTCTGTGCAAGACTTTATTACCTTTGACCCTGAATTTGCTATTTTACATCTTCGACCTATCTTCCATATTGTCATCATTTTTTGGTGTGCTCTTGGTGCTTATCATTCGATAGCCACTTGAAAATGGGAAAGTCTCTTTTGTGATGTAGCGCGCGCTGTCGGTTTTTTTGAAAACTGGAAATCCAAAACTGTGCTTGTCGTCGAAAATGAGGTGTGAAGATTATTGTGTTGACGTTAGGCTATTGTAGTTTTTGACTGAGATATACTTTTGAGATTGTACAACAAAGTAGAAAATGTGACTAGATATCAGAAAGGATAAGGTTCGTGTCGTCTCGTAAGCCAAGGGTTGTTGTTCCGACTCCTCATCCTTCCGCTGTAAGAGAGATTCAGCTCATCGACAGAGTTGAAGAGATGGGTTCTTAGGGAGGCTGCTGATAAGGCGTTCGCGGCGAAGGCGGAGTCGTTTTTCGTAAGACACAGAAAACTGAAGTAGTGATTTCGCTAAAGGTCCACTCGTTTGAAAAGTCACACCTTTTTGCATCTCACTACTCTTATAATCCAATTTTTCCAATCACTGAATTTCTTCTGGATGGGAGGATCGGGCATTAAGTATTTGACAGGATTTTGGATTATTTCCAATGTCGGTTTATCCCCTTCTTTGAGACCGCTTACTACATAGACAAAATACTTGTCCTTCTCAGCCTCGGCCTTTTTCCATTCATAAGGCGTGAGCTCAAAAATTCCACGTCCCCCCCTAAAATGCTTTACTTCAATGAACCGCTCTTTTTCATCCTCCGTTTTAGAATATATGTCATATCCAATCTCTCGTTGCTTGTGTCTATCGTCAGGTCCTCTACGTTCGAATTCTTCGAACCTCATTACTACTTCCAATGCGGTTCCCTCTGCATCTCTTCTGCTCACTCTTTCTCTTGGCCTGTATTCTCTCTTAGCGCCTCCAGGATACCCATTCCTCAATTTCACTGTCTTCACAGGTACAGCTGAAGCCCCTTCGGTTTTCGCATAAGGTGTACGTTCCTCAGCTGTGTCAAAAACAAACTCATCAGGGTTTATCAGATCATATCTTTTAGGCGTAGGTTTCGGTTCTGGTAATTGAGGTTTTTGGGTTTTTTTGCTCGCAACTTCTACTGGCTTCCCATGCTTTTTCGCTTCTCTTTTGATTTCGACCTCTTCCTCTTCTTCCTTGTGCGGTATTATTTTTACCACTTCATGTGCCTCTTCAACGAAAACATCCTCCACTCGAATCCCAAAGTGTTTCAGCTTTTCGTTTAATTCTTCGTCACTATGAGCACCAAAAAGAGAATCTAAAAAGGGAAGAACATAATCTTCACAAGGGGCGAACAAACGAGAGAGTTCTTTGGCAACTGGTGTTGAAAGAAGGCTTGTTTGCCTAGATTTATAAATCCTGTTTTCTTCAGCACTGAAGTACGCATCCTTTTGGATATCATTAATAACTAATGGTTTTGGATTGTCTCTTTTGAACAAATAATCCAGCACGATCTCTGAAGTTTCGAAGGCTTGTAGTTCTTTCATTCTTTTGAACATCCCTTCTTTTTGCAGTTCTCTGTGCAACTCGACATTGTTCATCTTGAGATAATCTTCAACACATGATAGTCTCTGAATTAGTCGATTGGTGGCATCACCTTCTATTTCATTCAGGTCACCAAATTTCTTGACGATGGTAACCTTTTGGCTGAGTCTTCTGAAGCCGGCAGTTTGAAGAAACTCTTTCACATTGGACCAAGAAAACGGTAACCATAGAATCTCCAGCATATCTCCCAAATATCTCTTGTACTCGTCATTATCACTGAAGTATAGTTGAAACGGTTTCAAGTAATGGTCTTTTTCCGAAAGGAATACTTCTCTATCCCAATCTGTTCCTTTTATGATATCTTGCTTAACAAGATCATTGATGTGAGTATAGATTCTAGAGATAACTCCTCTAGGCACGTCTTTGTTTCCTTTCGCTTTCAATTCCTCTAGAACATCAAGACATTCTTTTGCTAACGGTCTATCAACTACTCCTAAATGTAATAAAAATTCTTTCAGAACAACATTCCAAATTTCGGTTCCATCATGTTCAACATAGCCTCTCAATGTTCCAAAGACATTCGAGCAGTCTTTCCAGAAGACATGAACAGGTTTCCACCAAACGTTATCCTCTCGCGGCAAATAAAGAAGCTCATGTTTGCTGAAAATCTCTTGCATTTCCTTGATCTTACTGTTCTTATTTTCAGGTTCTTGGATATCATCTACTCCATTCTTTAAGAAAACGTACATGGCTTTCATTTTCTCCATTTTGCTGTCTTTTGGACTTGGATTCCTTTCTTTGAAGTTTTTCAAGTGACCAATTACTTCCTCCATTTCAGGTTGAATTCTAACTCTCAAATCTTTCAGAAAAGTCTCATTAGCTTTTGGAGAAACATATTTCGCATCATCTCCCAGCAGTAAACGATTCTTCTTTGTGTCAGTGAAGACTTCACTTGGCTTATGGAAGTCTTCATCATTTCCAAGAACCCAACGAGCATTTCTCAAAAACTCAAGAAACGATGAAGTCTCACAATCGACCTTGTTCCAATAATAATCACCAAGACGCTGGTAGTATGCGTATCGATATTTCGACTTATGTACACCCAATTCCACGTAAACATTCCAGTTTCGGTCAAGCGATTCCCAAAGAAGTTGCATCCGCTTCTGGATAACAGTTTGTTCTTCTATTTTAGAACAATATTCAATTAATCTTTCTGTATCATTGCTGTGAAAGTCACCAAAAATCTCATGCATACCATAAGGAGAATAATCTTTCTTAACCCAGTTGTAACCTTCTTCGCCACTTATGGAAACCCATTCTTCTTCTTTCACGACACGCGGAGAACTCCATACACCCAAAAGTTCAAAGAACTTCCTCCAGGTATATTCTGCTCGCTTTCTACCCTTCTTTTTCTTTCTGCTCTCTCTTTTTCCCCGATTCAAATAGTAAGATGAAACAAAACGTATGCCATCTATCCCTTCGAATAACTCTTCCATCACCCCACTTCTTCCATATTGCCTAGAGAAGTATATTTCATCGGGGTTTTTGTATTCGTCAATTTTCTTTCCACTTTTAAAACTGAAGGTTTTCAACAGCACATTGCCTTTTATCTCCTCAATGAAGTCTGCTGATAGTTTCCTATTCTTGATCTCACTCTCTATTGTTGACCAATACCTTCGAATATAATCAACAAGTCCATACAGTTTCAGGTCGCTGTATTTCTTATATTTCCCTGTAGCAAATTTGGGTAATATGATCTCTTTTATGATGTGCACTTGTTTGAAGTACTTTTTCACACCGATACTATCAAACCACTCCTTCACCCGTTTTCTTTTTTCCTCAGTTTCTTCGCTTTCTTTTTTCCTACGGAATATGCTTGACTCTTGAAAGTACCGATTTAGAAAAATAATTTCTCCTTCCGGAAACAGTCGATGGACTTCCGAAAGATCAATGCGTTGAGGGTAACAGATTAGTCTGCCTGATGGGGCTGAATCCTTCAAGGAGACAAGCTTATCATTATCATTGAGTAAGAACTTTGTTTCTTGCAATTCTTCAAATAGTGTTTTCGTATCCTCATCCCAATCCCATAGAAAATCTGAATAGTAAGGTGATTTCTTGGTAGTATCGAAAACTGAGCTCAAGTATTCGTAAAGATTAAGAAACCATTTTTTGTTTTTCTTCTTGATTTCATTTTCTCTCTTAAGAAAAGCCATCACCTCTTTAGGTCCGATAGGTTGTGCCCCTAACTCAAGCAAGACTTTTCTGGCTCTCTCTGTAGCTCCTGTCCATACATAGAATACTCTTTTACCAAGTAATGACTTCAGGTCTGTTTCTGTGAGAACATTTCTCAATCTGTCATCTGCTGGAATGACACAATTTTTTGGCTTCACCCATCCCTTTGTTGTCTTAGCTATTTGTTTGCCTTTGATGCTTTCCAAGAATGATTTGAATAGATGTCTTATGAGATCGTCCTGTACTTCTTCGGATATTGGAATGAAATCATACACAAAATCGCAAAATTGTTCGTCGTATTTGATCTTATCGATAGCATCTGCCGCTAAAACTCCCAACTCTTTCAACAACCATATGTTCCATTGATGGTCAGAGATGTTTTCCCTCCCAATTGTTGGCATGAAGTCCGCTTGGATAAGAAAAGGAAGATCTGTTCTTTTCTTTGTTGGGAGATAACAATATACTACACCAAATTTCTTTACCGTGTCTCTTGTGGTACTATCAAGAGGAAAGGCAATTGTTATCTTCGTCTCCTCAATTCCTTCTTTTCCTTCTGGTATGATTTCTTGGTCTTCAACAGGTAGAACTTGATGAAATACACTCCATCTTGTCTCTTGCTCAGTCCGCGTATTTAGCAGAGAGACCACTGAATCACTCTGCAGATTCTTCTCGATTGACCATTTGGTGTTGTTGATGTTGTCGATGAATTTTATTTTCTTAAGGCTCTCTAAGAAAAGCAGGATTCTATCGTCTATTAAGTTGAAGTTATCAATGAGCTCTTGTGGAGTTGATAATGCGCAGTAAGGTAGAACGAAAATCGCTCCTCGTTTTGGCGAATAAGAATCTTTAACGCCTTCAGGAATGGAAGATTTCGCCTTTGGGTAGATGTATTCTTCGATCTCGAAATTGAACTTACCTGACACAATTTGAGGATTTTCTGTTATGTTGAAAACTGATTTGAAACCGATCCCGAAGAAACCGATTTTTTTCTTTTTTTCACCTGGCCGAACCGAGCAAATTCTCCACACATCCTTTTTGTCAAAAGGTCTTCCATCATTCATTACATATATTTGATCATCGCCAAAGACGAATAAAATAGACGAAGAATCTTCGTCTTCAGCATTCTGGATTAGTTCAAGTGCGTAGTGTACCTTCTCACCGTAAAGCCTGCGGCTAGTGAGATGTAAGAGGTTGTCTCTATCGTCAGACTTTTCGCGTTGTTTTTGAGCGAATATTTCTTCTATTAAAGAATGCTCCCAACCGCTCATTTCCCCTACTCCTGTCTTCATCACTTACCCTGATAGCTCTCAGTTTTTCCAATAAAAGGGCTTGTTTTCCATCTATTTAAGATTGATAATCTTATTTTCTGTGATGTACTCGATGAAATAACGGGACCCAACGCAGCGATAAACTTCATTCATGTTTCTTGGCCTCCTCTTCTGTATGCTCATTCGAGTATTTTGCGCATAAGTTTGTTGTGTGGCTCTTCCCTTGCTGTCATGAGTGTTCTGAGCGATGCTATAAGTTTTTGGTGGATCTTGTCGGATATTCTGAGCGTCTTCATGCCAACCGCTCTTCTTTCAGTAGGGTCTTTGTATTATTTTTCCTTCTTCTATTATCCATCCTTTTTTGTGTAGCAGCTGCTGTACTTTCGGTATGTTTAGTGCGTATTTGACGTGTTCGCAGTTTTCAGCCTTGCATAATTCGCAGTAGACTTTGTTGCCTTTGAAGTAGACGTCTGCGAGCATGCGTGCTCTGTGGTCTAGGACTGTTACGTGGTCTTGGTTTACGTTCCAGTGTTC
>Ga0209121_10003820_pt1 | contig 14341 bp, 14 predicted proteins | sample Cruoilmetagenom3_FD_187292 | JGI IMG/M metagenome (GOLD analysis project Ga0209121, IMG submission 187292) | Oil polluted marine microbial communities from Coal Oil Point, Santa Barbara, California, USA - Sample 3 (SPAdes) (version 2) | ecosystem: Environmental > Aquatic > Marine > Oil seeps ...
AGCCAGCAGGTTGTTGGAAATCAGCGAGCAGACCTATTATCGCTGGCGAAGGGAATATGGGGGCAGGTCAATGGAATATATCGACCTAATTTAGGCAGTCATTACAATTTAGTGAAGATTAACGAGAATTACTTCGATAAATTCAAATGATATCCAGGGACCAAACATATAACGCTTTCCCTTTCTGGTGCTTGGTTGATTTATAATTAATGTTACGTAAATGGTGTGTATGATTTTGAAGAACTAACAACTTTATCAAGAGGGGCAAAATTATTATGACCGATGCAATAACAATTGATGGGTATACCTTTCATCCTGTCCGTTTGTATCTACATCAAACTGGAATCCAAAATCAATTTAAAAATTATCAGAATAAGACTGTCTTGCAAACAGTTGGTAAATCAAGGTATTCGAAATTAAGACCAACTGTTGAAAGAAAGTATCCGGTGTCCTTGAATGAACCTTTAGGTGAATTTCTTTATAGCCTAAAGATGAACGAAGATAAGTTTTATTTGCGATTTCTAAATCCATATGGCGATGAGACCTATTCCAAATTTTCTATTAAGGTCCACCTACATGAAATAGGTTTATATGTTTATGCTCGAGGATCAGAAATTGTATACATTGGGAAAACGACAGATTCAATTGGCAAAAGGATTAATTATGGGTATGGAAATATTTCGCCAAAGAACTGTTACTTGGACGGCCAAGCAACAAACTGTCACCTCAATTCATTAATCACAAAATGTTGGAATGAAGTTTCCTTTTACTTTCATAGTGAAAATAACCCGAGTGAAATTAACCAGTTAGAAAGAAGATTAATCAACCGATTTCAACCAAAATGGAATATCGCGTTAAAAAACAAATAGGTTTAACGATATTATCCATATTTCTTACGTATAATTGGAATATTATTCGATAGTCCTATTCCCGTCAGGTAGTTCACCATGAAAGGAATCTCATATGGCAAAAGGTTATCAAGGCCAATCATGTGCAGAAGCTATAAAAGAATGCTTTGGAGGTGGAAACCAACCCCTTTCGTATTCTCAGGTTGTTTCCCAGGTTAAGAAAAAGGGTTCTTGGAAAGATATAACCATATGGCGTTATCTTATGGCAACAGTCATCAATTTAATCCCTGCTAAATACGAATGGAAGAGCACTGAAAAATTTCTCTTCATAAGACCCGATGGTCAATATGAACTCTTCAATAAGGGGAAGCACCCTAGTACCATCGAATAGACATTCTACCTTTCTTTAATTATCAATGGAGCTCGCATGACATCATCCCCCCTCGATATCACCACTCTCGAAACCTGGGTTTGGGAAGCTGACCTGACCCCCAAAAACTGATCCAGATACTGTGATAGTATTTGGGGGTCAGCTCAATTTACAGCTGGATCATATCCAGAGATTGTACACTGATAAGTTGGCAAGGGGGGTTAGTCCAAGATCGACACGCCTAATTCATGCTGTGCTTCATCGGGCATTGAATCATGCCCTAAAACAAGGGCTTGTAAGTAGAAATGTCTCTGATGCGGCAACTTTACCAAAAGTGCCTCGGAAAGAGATGCAAACCCTTGATGATTATCAAGTACGCCAATTAATTCAAGCTGCTGAAGGTTCAGGCATACAGACCCTGTTATGGATTGCAGTCACGACAGGATTGCGTAAGGGAGAACTTTTAGGTTTGAAATGGTCCGATCTTGATTGGCAGACTGGAAGATTACAAATCCAAAGACAAGTGCAGCGTAGAAAAGGGGAGGGGCTTGTCTTTTGCGAACCAAAATCTGCTTCTGGCAGGCGGGTGATTATCTTCGGAGAAAAGAGTATTCAGAGGTTACATGATTATAAAGAAGAACAATACGGAGAGAGGTTTAGAGCTGGTGATAGGTGGGAGGAAAACGATCTGATTTTCCCTTCTCCAAAAGGGACGCCGTTGGATCAATCTAAGGTGAATAAAATCTATAGGGAGTGTTTGAAAAAGGCGAGTCTACCTAATATCCGGTTTCATGATTTGAGGCATACAGCGGCAACCTTGATGCTCCAGCAAGGCATTCACCCAAAGGTGGTCCAGGAGCGTTTAGGGCATTCGGATATCAGCCTTACATTAAACACATACAGTCATGTGCTCCCTTCGATGCAGGACGAAGCTGCTGAGAAAATGGATGATTTATTGACATTGACTGATGTCAGTGAGGAGCTAAAGAAGGTAAAGAAAGATGAAGAGAAGTAAGTAGTTTTCCGGTAGCTGTAGCGTAGCTGTAAAAAAGAGTCCTCCAAACCTGAGGACTCGATTTACCCCTAAATATGGGGGGTTCTGAGGAGTTTTTACCTCTATAAATAGCGTTCCCGGCGCGACTCGAACGCGCAACCAACTGGTTCGAAGTCAGAAGACTTCTCGTCCACAGCGTATCACAACGTCCATTGTGTGCACAGTTAATCACCGGCTTTACACCAGAATTGAACCAGGAAAGGTGACTTCTATTGAATAGTAACAAGGGAAAAAATTCTTTGAATAGTGAAATAAAATGCTATTCTGTTTTTTGCCTACCCAAATCCGGTTGTGAGGACTAAATAATGACAGGGAATAATTTTTGAGTTTAGCCACATCTGAGAATTGTTGACCCAAAACCTGGTGTTTGACCAACGGTATGTGATGGTGCTCCATCTGACGCTTTTCTCCAGTAAAATTATATTGAATTGAAAAATCAATCAATGAGACCTCATGAGAAAAATGTTGGATCTTGAGTTATATGTAAGCATTATTGGTCAATCTGCCTTCCAGACAGTACACTCTAAGGGAAAGGCGATTGTTTTAGGGGTTACGAGCAAGGGAGTGTTCTTGCAAAACAGCGTTGGGCAGATATGTTTTATCTCCCAGGAACCTTTTCACGGTCCTTTAACGGTAAACCTCATTGATAGCGTGGACCTCAGTGCATCTTTTCATATCGGAGAGAGCTGTCAGATTAACGGAAATAGCATTGAGTTTCCTGACTGTCGGATTTTGATCCATAAAGATACACCCATCTGGGAACCTTCTCCAATCTGTATTTCTGAATTGAATGTAGATCAAGTACTTAATAGAGGAAATAATTTGGCAAGGCAAATTAAGGGGGATTACCAAAATGGCTTTTTCATTGATTTCTTCGATGCTCTACAAGAGAAATCCTTGGAACCGGCCTGGAAAACCTTGCTTAATTCAATCCCAGATGGAAAAGGTGATAGCAGTAATTTTGGTAAATTGCCTGCTTTACTGGGGCTTGGCGGCGGTCTGACGCCATCCGGGGATGATTTTATCTGCGGTTTTCTCTTGACTCGATATTACCTGGGTAAGACGCTGCCCGCATTCGAATTAATGTCGGAATACATCGAGAGGATTATAGCTTCCGCTTATAAAAGGACAACTGCTCTTAGTGCAGCCTTGATTGCTTGTGCTGCTGAAGGCCAGGCCGATGAACGGTTAATGAATTTGTTACATTGGCTTCTATCAGGTGAGGGGGAGACGAGAAAAATAAAAGAAGAGTTGCTTTCTTATGGCAACTCTTCAGGTATGGATACATTTGCAGGCATGTTGGCGGCTATCCTATTGCCAGCAGATGTGACTTGAAATTCCACTGCTAGTTCGGTCGTAATACCAATCCAAAAACATCTTCTCCGGAGACCACCCGAATCGGTTCCCAGCTAGCCTTGAGCGACATTCCCAATTCAAGTTTATCAATTGAATCAACATGGATTTGGCCCATTGATTTGACACCATTGGCGAACTCGACCACGCCAATCACCAGAAAACGGACGTCAAATCCCCAGGGTAAATTAAAGATCTGCGTGTAGGTTAAGAGGCGCGGATCACCTTCAGGCTTTATGGATTCAAACTCGCGGTTTTGGCAGGAGAGACAACGATCGTGGTATGGATAATGGATTCGTCCGCAAGCTTTGCATTTATAGGCTGTGATTCGAAGTTCCCGTTTCATTCTGACCTCCTCAGCACAAATGCGACCACGTTGTTCCCAAATCCCCCAAAGTTCAAGGTGAATCCGACTTTTGCATTCTTAACCTGGCGATTCTTGTCCAAGGCATGTCTGAGCTGGAACACGATTTCCACTACCTGGGCTACCCCTGTAGCGCCGACCGGGTGGCCCCGTGCCTTGAGACCGCCCGAGACATTGATGGGGATTTTCCCGGTTAAGGTAGTTTCTCCCTTTTCGGCAGCCTTACCGCCTTCGCCTTTCTTGAAAAAGCCCACATGTTCGCTTTCTGCAATTTCCAGGACTGTGAAGGCATCATGCAGTTCGGCGACATCAACATCATTCGGGGTGAGGTTGGCCATTTTGAACGCCTGTTTGGCTGCCAAGGTTACAGCTTTCAGGTTTGTGGGATCCTCACGTTCCTGCAAGGTATGAGTGTCGGTTGCTTGACCAAAGCCTGCAATTATTACAGGTGTATTCTGGCTGATTTCTTTCGCTTTCTCAGCGGGACAAAGAATGACTGCGGCGGCACCATCACTCACAGGGCACATATCATAGAAATGGAGTGGGTCAGCCGCGACCGGATTATTGACGACCGCATCCGGGCTTTCTTGGATACCCTCTCGGGTGATGATCATGTCAACATGGGCATAAGGGTTCAGGGTCCCCATCTTCTGGTTCTTGATCGCAACCGCCATTAATTGTTCCTGAGTCAGACCATATTTTTCCATATACAATCTGGTGAACATGCCAGCCATGCCAGGGAGAGTGATTCCGTAAGGATATTCCACCTCTGGATGTGTCATTGTTGCGACGAAATCTGTGGCTTTCCAGCCGACAACTTCGCGCATTTTCTCGCCCCCGGCCACCAACACTGTATCATAATATCCTGATGCCACAGCAAGTAAACCGTTCTTGATTGCTGAAGCACCCGATGCGGGTCCATTTTCCACGGCGTCTGCGGCGGCAGGCATCAAGCTTAACCTGTCAACCAAAGCACTAGCTACTGATGTCTGATGCTGCAAGATGCCCGCACCCATGTTCGCCACATAAACTGCGTCTACGCCTTGATCGCCTATCCCTGCATCATCGAGAGCCTTGAGAGATGCATAGGCCAGCATATCTAGCAGTGAATCTTCATCTCGCCTGCCAAAGGGAATGATCCCCACACCGATGATGGCAACATCTCTCATTGCTGACCTCCTAAGGTACCGCAGATCTTCTCTTTGATAGCTTTTCCATCCGCGATAAATAAGTTTTGAAGGGCATAATCAAGCAAATCTTGAGGAACAGGGCGTTGGCCGGCGAACAATCGTGATTTTGAAGCGAAGTAAAGGTCGCGAGTTAATTTATAGGAGGTTGCCCCTCCCAGCTCATGTTGAACACCCTCTTGTTGAATGAGATCATACTCAATCATCCACCTGCGAAATCCGATTGGGCTTTCAGCGGTGATCCAGACTTCTTCTTGCCCAAGATGTTCGATGTGATATTCCATTTTGGCAGCAAACAGATGCGTGCCGATCTTCAAACCCCTGTCAATTGCCATTGTGTGGTAACTCATGCCAATGGCTTTATCGACCATTCGGCCGTTAACGATCCCCACAACATAGCCATCGATCTGACCAACAAGGCAATACTCGTTGCGCACGCGATGGCGATTCCATCCGAGTAGTTCAGCATACAAACGCGCTCCGACAATATCATAGAAATCCTTATCAATGGCTAGTGTTGGTCTGACGGCACCCAGCAAAGTGGGCACTTCAGTCCTTTTCGCTTGCCGCACAACCATCTTCTTGCTATTCGCAAGGGTAATTACTTTGGCTGGGTAAGGCGGCATTTCCAGAGCAGGTGCCCGTAAGACGCTCTCTAATTCCATATCCAATGCCATAAAGAACTCCTTTCGCTTTTGGGTTCCGATCTACGCCATGTTCTTTTCGGTCAAGCTATTTAATGATTCGACATGCTGAGGGTTATAGGCATCTCCAAATTTGGTCTTCGGCATGGAGGCTTTATTTTCCATGAGTTCCTCATATCTGTCATCATCCACCATGGCCACGCAGCGCCCGATGCTGGATTCGCCATCCACGAACCGCCAGGGGAAGAACCCGATTTGCACCCTTTGATTAACAAGGAGGTCAATTTCCCCACCAAGACATTCGGCATGGATGATGCCAAAGGGGAACATCTCAATGTGCATTAGTTGATATTTGCTGGCATCAAAGAACTCTGCCAAAGTTTTATTGAATTTTTTCTGGAAGACTATCTCCGCTTCTTTTGTCTGGCGGGGCATCCAATCCCGAATAATTGTGTTCATTGGATGGTCTGCACTACCACAATCAACACCTATCCAGCGTAGTTTCTTTTTCTTTGCCCAGTCTGCGAACTCACGGTCGGGGCCTGGATGTTTGACCATGTACCGGATTTCATCTGCATAGGGCATGTCCCATCCAAAATGATGGTAACCCGTATGGATGATCAAAATATCCCCTTCCCGAACCTCCACACGGTCCTCAACCATTTTACTGGTGTACACATCGTAATCACCGCATATGTCACTGAGGTCAACAACTGCTGCATCGTGGATCAGGTAATCCATATCCAGAGAGGCGATATCTTTACCAGCTGTGTAAAAGTGAATTTCCCCATCGAGGTGTGTTCCAAGGTGGTTAGAATGGGTTAACAACTGCCCATTCGCGCCATTTGGTGCCAAGCGTTTAAAGTATTTCAATTGCAGAGGTTCATAAGTCGGCCAGGGAGGTGTCGCAATTCCCAAGGGAATGGTAAGGTCAATAAACTTCATAGTATTTTCTCCTTATCAACACAAAACTCATTCTGGAATGTAAAGAAGGCTTGTTCAAAACAGGTAAGTGGGGCGCGGAGAACCCCAGCGCCTACCATACCAATGCCTGGATTTTTATGGGCGATCCCTGTATTGATTTGTGGCAGGATGCCTGTTTCCATCACTCGACGCACATCGATTCCGAGGGGTGTACCACGGAAATTCATAGCAGGGATTTTGTAATCACGGTGTTCAGTGTGGGTTATCTCATACATCTCTTGAGTTATCTTTACTGCCATATCCGGACTGCCCCCAACAAATTGGGTGATCGCGGGTGCGGCAGCCATTGCAAACCCACCATAACCAGCCGTTTCCGTAACAGTGCTGTCTCCGATATCCGGATTGGCATCATCCTCAGAAAAACCGGGTAAATACAACCCCTCAACCTTGCCGGCTGGCGCAGTGAACCATTGGTCCGGCTGAGCTGATAGGCGTATGCCAAAATCCGTGCCGTTGCGCGCCATCACCGTGACGATCGTGCTGCCGGGGATCTTCTCAGCAGGCAGCAAGGATGCCTTGCCGGCTGCCATGCTGAGGTTCAAGAAGAAGTGATCATTCTTGATGATGAATTCAAATACTTTCGCTGTGTCTTCGCGGTTAGTTTGGGTGCGAATCAAAGCAGGGGCAATAGCCCGCAAAAATAATGATGTTCCTGCGCGATTGCGATTATGGCATTCGTCCCCCATATAAAGTGCTTGGGTGATTATGCTCTTAATATCAATGCCTTCAGGCATGCTCGCCAATGCCCTTGAAAGGGTAGGGTAGAGAACATCTTCCATCCAATGTAAACGCTGGTAGACCTCCTCACCCATCCCACCATAACGCAGGACTTTACCCAATCCTTCATTTTGTGTGGTGTAGGCACGGACATGGTAAGTGGAATTTTCGATGATGAAAACCGGCATGCTGGGTGAAACAATCCCTGCCATTGGCCCCACAGTGTTGTGATGATGGCAAGGTTCAAAAGTTAGTTCACCGGAAGCAGCGATCTTTTCCGCTTCCTCTTCGTCCTTTGCAATCCCTTCGTAGACTAATGCGCCCATAATCGCCCCGCGTGTTGGGCCACACATCCGCTCCCATGTGATGGGAGGACCGGCGTGCAGGATCATATCTTCACGCATACCGGGTATCACATCCTTAGCAATCCCCATTCCAATTAGTTTTGCCTGGGATTGGATGATACGGTCGCATGCTTCATCGTTTGCTGCATCAATGCTGATATTATCATTTGTGAAAACCAGGTTCGGCATCACTTGTGGGGGAGGGCTCCAGTTGACACGGATCACCTCGGCGTGCTGCTGTTCGATTCCCTCTGCCATTCCCTCCAAACCTAAATTGATGGAATGGATGGGTTTACCAAAGAAACTAAGTGGAGGGTTCTTATTCATCGATCATCCCTTTTATTCTTTAACAAGACTTGCGGCTAATCTGGCAGCTTGTGCATTACTGGTGCATACAATCACCCCTGCATTTTTTAACATGCTGACGGAGTTCGAAAGGTTCTGGGGATCAGCATCAGTCCCGGTCACTGAGCATATCCAAATGACGTTAGGACGATCACGCTTGATGGTCTGAATCGCCTCACTTAACTCCTTGGCAGGATCAGGATGAGCGCCATATCCCAGAACAATATCCAACAAGATAACTGCTGTTTGCGGATCTGCTGCTTCCTTTTTGATGTGATCAATGCGCAGCTCATTATCAATCATTGGATGGGGGCGGCCGACAGTGAACTCCTCTTCACCCAGGTCGATAGCGGTATGCCCTTGGCTGATGTTGGAATCCTTCAATAGAAATTTCTTATCTAACGGTGCATTTGAATATACAGGGTCAGTAAGGAGATCCTGCCAGATGACCTGGGATTCATAACAAAGGGTTCCGCCTGAGTATAAAGCTCGGATATATTTCTGCTCTGGCGTTAACGATTCATGCAGAGGAATGAATTGCTTGCTTATTTTTTCATCTACCTCTTCTATTAGCTTAGATACATTTACACCCGATTTTGTATAGATCGAATGGGCCACCAAGGCACATTCTTCCAATGTGCGGGTGAAATTTAAATTCCCGTTCATAGGTTCTGGCGCTTCTGCACCCAACATACACAAGACGATTGGCTTTTGGCAGTCGTCAATCTTCGCCAACAACTTCTCGACAATTTGCTTATCTGGCGGTTTGCTAATTAAAATGATGAGTTTTGTATTGGGGTCTGCGTTCAGGGCGTCGAAGGCTGAGAAGAACATCAAACCGCCAATTGATTTGCTCAGGTCACGTCCTCCCGTGCCGATAGCTTGAGATATGCCCAAACCTATATTCGCCAGCAAAGTGCTTACTTCTTGCAGGCCGGTCCCGGCGGCAGAGACGATTCCAATCTCTCCCCGCGGGACCTGGTTGGCAAACCCAAAACCTACGCCATTGATGATCGCTGTCCCGGCTCCTGGCCCCATCAACAGCAAACCTCGCTGGACGGCCAACCGTTTCAGGGCAAGTTCATCTGCCACCGAGACATTATCGCTAAATAAGAGGACATTCAATCCGCTTACGAGTGCTTCCCGGGCCTCCCTCGCTGCATAGGCGCCGGCGACTGAAATGACAGCGATATTTGCTTCAGGATGGGAGTGGATGACACTACGCAGGGTGTTTGACTCTCGGGATGCTGATTTGTCTACCTTGTTATGGGTAGTAAGAAACCCTTCAGCCAAATCAAGAAGGTCTTCTGAACCCTCATCACTCTTTACCGCAATAATTAAATCATTAGCCTGGGCTGCTTTCGCATTTGTGTTAAGTAAGTCCCCCTGTTGAAGCAAATCTTTATTGACTTCCGTTCCCATCATAAAGGCAGCATCAATGACCTGTGGAAGCTTTTTTAATTCCCTGGCGGCAAGCATTAAAACAACCGAATCATGATATTGATTTCTTAAGACCCGTGTAATTAATTGCAACCTAACTCCTCATTTTTCTTTATGATTGTGTTGTTTTATCGCAAGACATAGTTTTTCCGCTGTAAAGGGTGGACCTTCCAGGCGAACTCCGACGGCATCATAAATTGCATTTCCTATAGCTGCGATAGTTGGTACCATGGGATGTTCACCAACACCTCTGGCACCGAATGGACCATCATCCTGTGGTACTTCTACGTAATAGCATTCCATTTGTTCAGGCGTATCCATGGTTGTGGCAATGCGGTAATCCACGAAGTTGGGATTTTGTAAGACACCCTCCTTGAAGACCAACTGTTCAAACAAAGCGGAGCTGATTCCCTGCATCATCCCACCTTCGATTTGGGCTTTCACCAGATCGGGGTTGATCGCTTTCCCGACATCAAATGCACTGACAGCCTTAATGATTTCCAGTTTTCCGGTTTGAGTATCAATCTCAACAATGAAACCTTGGGCACCCGTGGTGAAGTGAACAACGGCACGCTCACCCTGGCCGGTTTCTTTATCCAATCCCGTGACGTAGGTTGGCATAAAATTTCCACGTCCGATGATCGGTCCACCAATCCAACCCTGGTAATTTTTCTTAGGAATACCCGTGATCACAAAATCCTTTAACGAGATCTCACGGTCGCTAATTGATGAACAGACAATCCCATCCTTGATATCCAAATCTGCTTCATTTTCATGCCAGGCTTCTGCGACGATCTTAAAGATTTGGTTGCGCGCATCTTTTACAGCAGCCAGGATCGCATTGCCCATTGTCCAGGTAATGCGGCTTGCAACGGTTTGCCATTCATAGGATGAATAATCTGTATCAAGAGGTTTGGATATTCGGATCCAATCAATGGGCACGCCCAGACCTGCAGCAGCAATCTGGGCTGCAACCGTAAAAGCGCCCTGGCCGATTTCTTGTCCTCCGATGCTCAGAAATACCGTTCCATCCGAATTGAATTTTAATGTAGCGCTGGACCCGGGATTGGGTGGCATTGCCGGCGCTTTCCACATCACTGCAATCCCTTTCCCGCGTTTTTTATGGGGAGAACCTGGCTTGCTGGTTTTTCCCCATTCGATTGCTTCAGCAACTATGTCGATACAGTGGCTGATTCCGGTGGGGTGCATGACCATTCCTGTCGCCAGGGTATCTCCAGCAGCGACGACATTTTGTTTACGGAACGCCACTTTGTCCATGTGGATCTTATCAGCCAGCTCATCAACACATTGCTCAATACCTGTGTGCAACTCAGACATCCCAAAGCCCCGGTAAGGGCCGCCAATTGTGTTATTCGTATAGACACAATAACTGTCTGCTCTGACATTGGGAATATCGTAGGGGCCGGTGCAGCTATAACCACCAGCACGGGCAATATTGACGCCATATTCGGTGGATGCGCCGCCATCCCAATACATGGTATTTTCCATAGCGAGGATATTGCCATCAGCGTCACATCCCATTTTCAGCCGAATTAATAAGGCCTGCCTGACGAAATTTGTATAAAATTCTTCTTCTCGCGTTAGGCGCAATTTGACAGGATGCCCTTTAGCCTTCATTGCGATCACAATGGGCAGAGCCTCCATAGTTACTCCAGCTTTGCATCCAAAGCCACCGCCCACGTAGGGCGAGATGACCCGGATGTCGCTGGGTGACATCCCCCAGGTTTTCGCGATCAAATCGCGCTGGGCAAACGGAGACTGCGAACTTGTCCAAAGTGTGATTTTGCCTGAATGATCTACCTGTGCCACTGCGACATGGGTTTCAAGTGGGACATGTTGAATATGGGGGATATAGTATTCGTTTTCGACAATAACAGCACAATCCTGCCACGCCTTTTCCAAATCCCCTTTCCGGACTTTGAAATGATTGGATATGTTCGTGCCGGGCTCTGGGAAGATGAAATTTACAACATCGTATTTCCCAAGGTCAGGATGAATTAATGGCGCACCTGGTTTAATCGCCTCTTGGGGAAGAAATACGGCGGGCAATGGTTCGTAATCGACCTGAATAAGTTCCAAAGCCTTTTCGGCGATCTCTTCAGAAACAGCACCAACACCCGCTACCGGCTCGCCAACGTAACGAACACGATCTCTAGCAATGATATGCCGGTCTTTTAGGTAGAGGCCGATCCGACCAGCAAAATCTGCACCGGTCACAACAGCTTTAACCCCGGGAAGTCTTTCGGCCTCGCTGGTGTCAATGGATTTAATTAAAGCATGGGGGTATGGACTGCGTTTAATGCGAGCATAGAGGAGATTATTTCCAAATTGGAGATCATCCGTGAAGACGGCTTCTCCTGTAGCTTTTTCTTTTAGATCGATACGGGCAACACTCTTACCAATTAATTCTGGGAGTTGATCTGAATTCTCCATTAGATCCTCCAATTTATTCAAGTGTGGTGTCTAAGACCGCCTGAATGATACGTTCATAGCCTGTGCAGCGGCAAAGGTTTCCAACTAGCGCTTCTCGGATCTCTGTTTCACTGGGATGTGGATTGGATTGAAGAAATGCGAAGGCGGTGATCAAAATACCTGGTGTACAGAATCCGCATTGGATTGCGTTATGCTCTATAAAAGATTGTTGCAGTTGATCGAGTCCGCCGCTTTCTGTCAACCCCTCAATGGTCATGATCTCAGCGCCGTCACATTCGACTGCCAGCACCATACAACTGTTGACTGGCTTCCCATTTACCAGTACTGTACATGCTCCGCACTCACCTGCTTCGCATCCATTTTTAGTGCCAGTCAATGCGAAATTCTCTCGTATCATGTGCAGCAAGGTCAAATTGGATGGGATTTCCAATTCTTCCTTGTAGCCGTTAACTGTCAGAGTGATGGTATGCTTTTTTTTCATCGATATCTCCAAAATACTTTTGCACCGTTATGACTGGAATGAATTCCACAACTGTTGGAGTGCCCGTAAAGTCAGGGTGTATACCAATTCACGGCGATATTTCTTGCTCGCTCGGATATCATCAATAGGACGGCATTGGTTAAGTGCAATTTCTGCGGCCTTTTCCAAAGATGAAAGGGTTATTGGCTGTTCAGAAAGCAGCGTTTGAGCTTCCTCTACAACGATGATGGTCGGCGATACAGCTGATAAGGCAATTCGAAAACTGAAGCCTGAGGGGGCCCTTTTTTGGGGATAGGCTAGGACGGTCACAGCGACAAGCGCCAGATCAGAAAGCTTATTTCGGCCAAAGGAGAGATAAACGCCTTTATGTTGATCTGGTGGAATGGGGAAATTAATGGATCGAACAATTTCACCAGGTTGAAGAGAGGTTTTTCCGGGGCCTAGATAGAAATCTTTGAGCGGAATGGACTTAGCGCCATTAGTTCCGAAGATATCTAATTCTCCAGAATAAAGCATGCTTGGACCGATAGTATCACCACAAGGTGATGCATTACACAGATTGCCAACCAGTGTGGCCCGATTGCGTAATTGGTATCCCCCGACCTGTTTTGCGGCTTGACCCAATATCGGATAGTGTCCTTGAATAATTTTTGATGAAATGATCTGATTAAGTGTGACTGTTGCACCAATAGTCAAACCTTTATTGGGACTAAAGTTGAATGAATCAAACCCATCTAAATGCTTCAAATCGACCAGGTATTTCGGCTGGATCCTTCTGTCTCTGAAAGCCACCAGGATATCTGTGCCGCCTAATAAAGGATAAGCTTGCCCTGGATAGTCCTTAAGAAACGCTGTTGTGGATTCGGGCGAATCCAGCCGGATATATTCAAATTCGGGTAAACGGGAGTGTGGATTGTTCATGATCTACCTCCATAAGTGAAAAAGATCCCAAGTGATGAATGGGCTAAATCATGTCAAAGGCAGACAATAAGGCAATTATGACGATGTTGGTATATCAAAAGGTACAAAGAAATATTGTCTTCTAATGGTACACAATCATATCATGGAAATAAATCCAAAGAGGTGAACATAATTCATACGGTGTTCTGCTAATGCAACAATTTTAACTGCGGTGTTCTTCGCGCCAAACCTACCACCTGAGAATTGATTAATATGCTCTGAATGGATTAAGTTTACCTGGACGTAATCTCAGGAACAATTGTCATCAATCCATATTATTTTAATGTCTGTACAGTTCGCCTGACTTTTCATCGAGTGAGGGGTGGGGTTGGATAGCGAAGATCAAAGGTGGCGAGGACTGCGTGGTTTTATGCTGGCAGGGATTATTTTTATGACCTACAGAAAATGATCTCTGAAGGTATCGGTTGCGCATTTTGAAAGTAGTGAGGCAGCAATAGGTTTCAATCAATCCTTAGGTTTCAGACCCTGGTATTTGTTGGATGGATATGGTAAACAAATATCCTGAGATAAAAAGAAGTAAAGAAATTAAGGAGATATTATCCATAACTATAATTATTAAGTTGTTAGACAATCAATTCGGGAGGCAGTAGGGTTGCAGTAAAAAAAGAGCCCTCAAGCGTTGAGCGCCCCCGGCGCGACTCGAACGCGCAACCAACTGATTCGAAATTCCAGAAACGTATGTTCTATACTTATATATAGGGGTATTATGTCTATAACTACCACCTGTGGCGGTTAAAATTGTCTATTTTGTCCACTTTTTCTATTATTTCTACAT
>Ga0209121_10003821_pt1 | contig 14340 bp, 17 predicted proteins | sample Cruoilmetagenom3_FD_187292 | JGI IMG/M metagenome (GOLD analysis project Ga0209121, IMG submission 187292) | Oil polluted marine microbial communities from Coal Oil Point, Santa Barbara, California, USA - Sample 3 (SPAdes) (version 2) | ecosystem: Environmental > Aquatic > Marine > Oil seeps ...
GAACGCTCGGCTTTGGCCGAGGGTAAGATGATGCTCTATCGCGCGCATCGCGACATCCACAGCCAGATCCCGCCCGAACGGCTCTCGGTATCGCTCAACATAATGCATATTGGTCCGGCGCAAGGGTGGCATGACCAATATGGCTTTGATCTGGAGAAGGGAGCCGTGACCCGCGTGCTCAGCCCCAATTCAACCGAGGTTTTTCTGCGCATGGCGATTGCAACCGGGCATGACGAGGCGCTGGATTTGGCCCAGCAATTTGGCCAGAGGCATCCCAGCGACCGGTTGCGATTGGCGAGCTATGAAGCGCGCGCTTTGCTGATCGATGATCTGGCAGAGCGTGATGCTTTGTGGCAAGAGGCAGAGCAGTCAGGCTGCCTTATGTTGCAAGGCGTTGCGCGCCAGCGCCGCGCTGCACTGGGCCACGCGTTGACGCCAGCCTAAAACGATCCGCCAGCCAAAGCATCAATCGCGCCCTGCAGGATGATGGCAGCGGCGTGGCTGTCAATTTTTTCGGCCCGCTTAGACCGGCTGGTGTCTTGCGTAATCATGTCGCGTTCGGCGCTTTGGGTGGACCAACGTTCGTCCCACAGTAACACGGGCAATTCAAAGGCTTCGGCAAGGTTGCGGGCATAGGCGCGGCATGATTGCGCGCGCGAACCTTCGCTGCCGTCCATATTGCGAGGCAGTCCGATCACCACGCCAGCGATTGATCTTTCCGCAATCAGCGCACGAAGGATATCCCGGTCACGACCAAATTTGCCCCGCTGCATGGTCTTGCCCGCGGTCGCAAAGCGCCAACCTGCATCGCAGGTCGCAACGCCGATGGTCTTGGTGCCCAGGTCGAGACCCAGCAAAGCGCCACCATCGGGCAGCGCATCGCCATAATCCAGCGCGTTTTCGTGGATCAGCGCGCTGCGGTCCATGCTTCCACTCGGGTTGCGACATCATATTGCGTGTTCTGCCAGAACAAGGGGATGTCATAGACGTGATAATTGTTGCCCGGCAGCACATAGCTGCCCATTTCTGGTGGATCGCCAATCAACAGCAGACCGCGTTCGTCACACCGTGCAGGCACTGAATTTGGAACAAGGTCGCCCTTGGAAAGATCACCGTCTGGCACCAATGTGCCGCGATTGCTTGCTGCCTCTGCAACCCCATTGAGTGTGCCTGTCAGCGGATTGGTGCAGGCTATTTTGCTATTGCCGCGCAAGGTGCCGTCAAACCCTACCGATTGACTATATGTCTCCATCATAGCGGATGGATCGGCCGGTTCGGCAAAGCTCGACCAGCTAAGAATGCAGCCAAATTGATCAGCTGTGGCGCAAAGGGGCATGCCCAATGCTGGCAGGTCATGGTCTACAGAAATGGGCCACCCCACCACATAGGCTGCTGCCACGCGGTCTGATAATTCGGAGTCGGCCACGCGCTCTTTCAACAAACGCATCAAATGAAGCGAGCCTTGACTGTGACCGACCAGCACAATGGGCGAGTCCGCGTCAGCCGAGACGAGGAAATATTCAAACGCCTGCAGCACATCATCATAGGCTGCATCCTGCGCCTTTTCTGCTTCACCAGAATTGGTCAGAAATGCGCCCATTGTGGCTTGGCGATAGCGCGGAGCCCAAATCTCTTCCGCCTGATTGAATGGGCTGGCCATGCCGCGAATATAAAGCTTTGCGATGCGTTCCGCCTCGGGTTCGCCAAATGGCGCATTCCATTTCGTGCGATCGATAAAGCTGGTTGGGTGGACGAAAAACACAGCAAAGTCGGCCGGTTTCGGATCAGCAGGGGTGGGCAGAGTGCGGCCTTCGTCGCGCATTGCAGGTTGCCAGCGCGCTGGATCGCTGGTGCCTATGCCAGGGCGCGAATACCACAGCGCCGGATCCTGATAGGCGTTTTCTTCCAGCGCAGTTTGCTCGGTAAATTCATTAGTCGGGACAAAGGCCAGCTGGGTCAGTTCTTTCGACCAAATGCTCAGCGCGATCAGCGCCATCAGGATCAGCACGATTATGATCGCGACGCAGTAGAGGAATTTCTTGGCCATAGTTTTGTCCGGTCTCTGTTCTGTCTACCAATGCCTAATTGTAGCCAATGATCCTGTTATCAGGACCCCGCGTCGGTGCTGGATGGCGCCGTGGCTGTTTCCGCCAAAGGTGGGCGCAAAGTTGTCCATGCACGGTCAGGTCTGAGGCTGGTGAACCAAGTGACCGGGTTCCAGCCGGTCGATCCGTCGAGCGAAAAGGTGATGAATTCTGCCCGACCACCGATATTTTCCAATGGGATTGGGCCGCCCAATCCGCTTTCGTCAATTCCGGCACGGCTGTCGGCAGAATGATCGCGATTGTCGCCCATGACGAAGACATGGTCATCCGGGATGGTGATCTCGTCAAAATTGTCGAGCGATTGGGTCGTGTGATCGATCACCAGATAGCTGGCCCCATTGGGCAAGGTTTCACGATAGGCAGGGACTTCAAACACGGTTGTGCCGTCATCCATTTGGGTTTCATAGTCTTCGAATGCCAACAGGCATGGACGCCCTTGGCACAGTAGTTCTGCCTCAAATGCAATCGGAATGGACGGGATAATCTCACGCTGGACCGGCTGTCCGTTCAGGATAATCCGGCCATTGTCTACCGCCAAGCGATCACCAGGAAGGCCGACCACGCGCTTGATATAGTCTTCATCGCGGGTCGGGTGGACCGGAATTACGATATCGCCATATTCGGGCGTATCCGCGGCAATACGCCAATCGCCGCGTGGCCACAGATGGAAACTGATCGAAGCCCAGCTCCAGCCATAGGGATATTTGCTCACCACCAGCCGATCCCCAACAAACAGGGACGGCATCATGGATGTGCTGGGGATGTAAAACGGTTTGGCCACAAGGCTGTGAAACACGAACACTGCCAACAGCATTAGCGATAAGCCGCGCAACTCAGCGAACCAGTTTACCTTCTCGTCAGTTTTCTTTGTGTCTTGTGCCAAGGTTTATTGTGCCAAAATCAGGAGTGAGGGGGAGTTACAAAGGGCGCGATTCAATAATGATAAAGGCCTGCGCCCATGGATGATCATCGGTCAGCGTCAGATGAACCACCGCCTCATGGCCGTGCGGCATCAATTCTGCAAGCCGCTTGGCCGCGCCGCCTTCCAGTGCCAGCGTTGGCGCGCCCGAAGGGGCATTCACAACGCCGATGTCCTTCATGAAAACGCCCCTACGAAAGCCGGTGCCAACAGCCTTGCTAAAGGCCTCTTTCGCGGCAAATCGTTTGGCATATGTGCCTGCAATGGTGAACGGTCGCTTGCGCGCTTTGGCCCGCTCTATCTCTGTAAAGACACGGTTTTCGAACCGCTCTCCATACCGGTCGAGCGAGTTTTGAATCCGTTCAATATTGCATAGGTCAGAACCCATTCCGATAATCATGCTTCCCCCGATATTACGGCGGCCAACAAGACCAGAACCAGCCAGTGCAGCACGATCTGCGCGGTGACCAAGGGATGCCGCATTTCTCCCTTGGCTTTGCGAATGGTCACACCATAGCCAGCAACCTGGATTATCGGCCAACCGATGGCAAAGGGAAGGGCCAGCCCGCTTTGCGCAGCAATTCCCAGCAAACCCAGGCTGAGCATAAAAGGAATGGCGGCAGCCGCCACGCGCAATGCTTCGCCGCGATGCTGTTGGGTGTCGCTCATCCGGGCCGGCGACTGATCATCGGGCATCATCCATCAGATCGCGCATGCGGCGCACCGCGGTTTCCAACCCGACAAAAACTGCTTCGCCGACCAGATAGTGACCGATGTTTAGCTCGGCTAATTGCGGGATTGCGGCGATTGGCTGCACATTTTCATAGGTCAGCCCGTGGCCAGCATGAGGCTCGATCCCGTTCTTGGCTGCCAAAGCCGACATGTCGGCAATGCGATTTAGCTCGCGCGCCACACGTTCGCTGTCTCCATCAAGATGCGCGTGGGCATATTCGCCAGTGTGGAATTCCACCACCTGAGCGCCCATCCGCAGGGCTGCGTCCAATTGCCGTTCGTTCGCCTCGATAAACAGGCTGACGCGAATATCGGCATCGGACAGGCGGGCAACAATCGGTGCGATCTGATTGTGCAGTCCAGCTGCATCCAACCCGCCCTCGGTCGTGCGCTCTTCACGCTTTTCCGGCACTATGCAGGCGGCGCGGGGTTTGTGGCGCAGCGCAATTGCCAGCATTTCTTCGGTGGCGGCCATTTCCAGATTGAGCGGCAGCTTTGTTGCGGCCTGAATGCGGGCCAAGTCTTCATCACGGATATGACGGCGGTCTTCGCGCAAATGCGCTGTGATGCCGTCTCCGCCAACGCTGGCAACAATCTCTGCTGCGCGAACCGGATCGGGATGATCCCCGCCGCGCGCATTGCGGATGGTGGCCACGTGATCAATGTTCACGCCAAGCCGCAGCTTGTCTTGATGAAAAGTTGAGGCCAATGTCAGCTCCGACTGCCAGGCTTGGTCACAGGTATCGCTGCCAGTTCTGGTGGCAGATCATTTTCAGCATAGCTGGGGAAGCTGATCTCGATCAATGGAAAGAACGGCACGCCCAAGTCCACTTCGCCAGCCGAACGATCAACCAATGCCACTTCGGCAATAACCTCGCCGCCTTCGTGCGCCACCGCAGCAATCGCTTCGCGGCTGGACAGACCAGTTGTCACCACATCTTCTACCATCAGGACCTTGGCCCCTTTTTCAAGTGCGAAGCCACGGCGCAGGTGAAATTCACCGTCGGGCCGTTCTAGAAATAAGGCATCTTTATCCAGGGCTCGGCCCATTTCGTGGCCGATAATGATCCCGCCCATCGCGGGAGAGACGACGACATCAATCTCTGCGCGAATCTCGCGCGGAATTTTTTGGGCAAGAGCGCGCGAAAGATTTCCGGCTCTTTCCGGATTCATCAACACGCGGGCACATTGTAAATAATGCGCGCTATGCCTGCCGGACGAGAGTTTGAAATGCCCCTCGAGCAAGGCATCGCAGCCGCGGAATTCAGACAGAATGTCTTCTTCATTCATCAATTTTTGATCCTTGGATTCTGAACAATTGCATCACGTTCGATACATTTTGCATAATTTTCTCCCTAGAAGCGCTTGAGGCCGTGAGCAAGCGCGCCTATAGGCCGCTTCAATCTTGCCTGAAGTAGGTAGGCCGCGCAGGGGTGCAACCGGAGAGATATTTTCGGGAATCACTACGAAAGCGCAAAATTGAATGAAGCGGAAAGCGTCAGACATATGAACCTGGGTCAATCCCGCCGATGGGCACAAAATTTCATCATGGCAATTGCTGTAGCATTTATGCTGGCATTTGCTTTTCAGAGCGTTGCCGCTCAGGAAGCCGAGGCTGCTGCTGAAGCAGCGCCGGCATCTGATTATACACCGATGGCTCCGACTGAAGGCAAAGGCATGCCCGATGGCGGAATGCACTTCCAAGACCAATATACCGCGATCGGCAAAGATGCGTTGTTTATGCATGACGCATTCTTGATCCCGATGATGGCGGGCGTGAGTCTACTGGTGCTGGGCCTGCTGTTGTGGGTTGTTGTGGTTTATCGCCGCAAGGCCAACCCTGAGCCTTCACGCACAACGCACAACACCGCTGTTGAAGTGATCTGGACTTTGCTTCCGGTGCTGGTTTTGGTCGCTATTGCGATCCCCTCGATTTCATTGCTGGCCAAGCAATTTGAGACCCCGCCAGAAGATGCTGTGACCGTTAAAGCGATCGGTTACCAGTGGTATTGGGGTTATGAATATCCTGACAATGGCGGGTTCGAGGTTATCTCGAACATGCTGTCAAAGGCCGATGCACTGGCCAATGGCGAGCCTGCCTTGCTGGCAGTGGACAAACGCTTGGTGGTTCCAGCGAATACGCCGATCCGTTTGCAAACAACCGCTGCTGACGTGATCCATTCATTTGCTGTGCCGTCACTGTGGTTCAAGCTGGATGCGGTTCCCGGTCGTTTGAATGAGCGCATGGTGATCATTGAAGAGCCGGGCGTTTACTACGGCCAGTGCTCAGAACTTTGCGGCGCGCGTCACGGCTTTATGCCAATCGCTGTTGAGGCTCTGCCGCGCGATGAGTGGGAAGCTTGGGTGCTGGAGCAACCGGGTGGAACGCTGGCTAACGCAGATGATGCAGCTGAAGATTTGGCTGAAGAAGATGTCGAATCTGAAGCGGATGCCGCCGAAGCTGGTGACGCTGAAGGCGTTGCCGAGGCGGAAACCGCCGAAGCCGCAGAATAACTACAGAAATAGAATTCAACGAAGGTCCTGACAATTATGGCCACTACCGCAGAAGGTTTTGACGCACACCATGATGATCACGCACATGATGCGGATCATAAGCCGGGCTTTTTTGCTCGGTGGTTCATGTCGACCAACCACAAAGATATCGGAACGCTCTATCTGATTTTCGCCATTATGGCGGGTATCATCGGTGGCGCCATGTCTGGCGTTATGCGGATGGAACTGGCTGAGCCAGGCATCCAATACCTTGGCTGGTGGGTCGAATTCTTCGGCGGCGAGGCGAGCGAAAACGCCAATTATCACATGTGGAACGTGTTCATCACGGCCCACGGCCTGATCATGGTGTTCTTCATGGTTATGCCGGCGATGATTGGCGGCTTTGGTAACTGGTTCGTGCCGCTGATGATTGGTGCGCCGGATATGGCCTTCCCGCGGATGAACAATGTATCGTTCTGGTTGACCGTTGTTGGTTTCCTGAGCCTGTGTTTCTCTTTGTTTGTCCCCGGTGGAACTGGCATTGGTGCCGGCGTTGGCTGGACAGTATATGCACCGCTTTCGACATCGGGTTCATCCGGACCTGCGGTCGACTTTGCGATCTTTGCGCTTCACTTGGCCGGTGCTGGCTCGATCTTGGGTGCAACCAATTTCATCACCACCATCTTTAACATGCGCGCGCCGGGTATGACCCTGCACAAAATGCCGCTGTTTGTTTGGTCTGTATTGGTAACGGCCTTCTTGCTGTTGCTCGCTCTGCCAGTTTTGGCTGCAGCGATCACCATGCTGTTGACCGACCGGAACTTTGGCACAACTTTCTTCGATCCAGCAGGCGGTGGCGACCCTGTTCTGTACCAGCACTTGTTCTGGTTCTTTGGTCACCCCGAAGTGTATATTATGATCCTGCCCGGCTTTGGCATGGTCAGCCAGATTGTGGCGACCTTCAGCCGCAAGCCTGTGTTCGGCTATCTCGGCATGGCTTACGCTATGGTCGCGATTGGCGTGGTCGGCTTCATCGTGTGGGCCCACCACATGTATACGACCGGCTTGGACGTAAACACCAAGATGTACTTCACCGCAGCGACTATGGTCATCGCGGTTCCAACCGGCGTGAAAATCTTCAGCTGGGTGGCGACAATGTGGGGAGGAAGCCTCGAGTTTAAATCGCCACTGGTGTGGTCACTTGGTTTCATCTTCCTGTTCACCGTAGGCGGTGTAACCGGCGTGGTGCTGGCCAATGGCGGCATCGACGACAATCTGCATGATACCTATTACGTTGTGGCTCACTTCCACTACGTTCTGTCGATGGGTGCAGTGTTCTCGCTGTTCGCGGGCTTCTATTACTGGTTCCCGAAGATGAGCGGCCGGATGCACAGTGAGTTTCTGGCTCATTTGCACTTCTGGGGCTTCTTCATCGGGGTGAATGTAATCTTCTTCCTGCAGCACTTCTTGGGTATGGATGGGATGCCGCGTCGTATCCCTGACTATCCAGAGGTATTCACCTATTTCAACCAGATATCGTCTTATGGTTATCACATCATGGCTGCGTCGATGGTCGTCTTCTTCGTCAACCTGGCTTACGCTTTCACAGCAGGTAAGCGGGCAGGAGATAACCCATGGGGCGAAGGTGCAACCACGCTGGAATGGACATTGTCCAGCCCTCCACCGTATCACCAGTTTGAAACACTGCCGGTGATCGAGGACCACCACGATTACCACGATCATCGTCCTGCCTAAGGCTGATCGGTCAGCATAGAACTTCATTCGGCTGGCCCCTGGGGGCCAGCCGTTTGCATATTGGGAGCACAGATCAGCCATGCCAGAAATGCGCCGCATCGATACAGGCGACATTACGCTCAATTGTGGGATTGAGGGTGACGGCCCGCTGGTCATCATGGTCCACGGCTTTCCCGAAAGCTGGTATTCTTGGCGCCATCAACTGACCGCGCTGGCAAAGGCAGGCTTCACCGCCTGTGCGATTGATGTTCGCGGCTATGGCCGCTCGGACAAGCCGCATCCTGTAGAGGCCTATTCTTTTGGGGCGATTGCTGGCGATCTGGTCGGATTGGCCACGGCCTTGCAACCAGGCTCTCCGGCGGTTTTGGTGGGCCATGATTGGGGCGCACCGATTGTGTGGAACACAGCGTTAGCCCATCCCGATTTGTTCCGCGCTGTGGTTGGGATGTCGGTACCCTTTTCCGGTGTTCCGCTACGTCCCTTTACAGAAATCTATCACGAGCATTTCACCAGCAAGGGCCGTTATTTCTACCAGCATTATTTTCAGGAAGAAGGTGTGGCCGAAGCCGAAGCTGAGGCCGATCCGCGCGATTTCGTGCATCGGATGATGTATTCGATCTGCGGCGATGTACCGCCAGGCGACTATTGGGACAAACCATTGGGCGCGAACTTCCTGGACGGACTGCCTGACCCTGTGCCAGTGGATTGGTTGAGCGATGCTGATCTGGATTTTTATGAAGCTGAATTCACGCATTCGGGGTTTCGTGGGCCGCTCAACCGCTATCGGAATCATCAACGCGATTTCGAATGGCAGCAAAACTTTGCTGGCCAAGTGATCGAGCAGCCCGCTTTGTTCATTGGCGGAGACCGCGATCCAGCGACTTACCTGTTCAAGGCGATCGCAGATCCGGTGGCGATGATGAAATTGACGGCACCGTATTCCGAAGGGCACATTTTGCCCGGTTGTGGCCATTGGACGCAGCAAGAAAAGCCAGAACAGGTCAATCGCTTGCTGATTGACTGGCTAAGCAGAGTTTAAACGCCTATATGCAGCTCGATTCCATGGAACAGACAGGATCCCTTACCCTCCCAGCGGACTGGCGCGACTTTTTCGCGCTGACCAAGCCGCGCGTGATGACCTTGGTGATTTTCACCGGAATATGCGGCTTGTTGGCGGCACCCGGATCGATTCATCCCATCATCGGGTTCACCGCAATTTTGTGTATCGCGATGGGGGCAGGCGGCTCGGCTGCGCTGAACCAATGGTGGGAAGCAGATATCGACCGCGAAATGAAGCGCACGGCGAGCAGGCCACTTCCCTCGCAGAGACTGAAAAGAACCGATGCTCGGGACTTTGGTATATTGATTTCGGCAACGTCGGTTGCAATTATGGGATTGGCGGTTGGATGGTTGAGCGCTGGATTGCTGGCGCTGGCGATTGTCTATTACGCGGTGATCTACACAATCTGGCTGAAGCCTCGCACACCACAAAACATCGTGATCGGTGGCGGGGCAGGGGCGTTTCCGCCCATGATTGGCTGGGTCGCTGTGACAGGTGATGTCACCTTGATGCCGGTGTTGTTATTCGCGATTATCTTCATGTGGACGCCGCCGCATTTCTGGGCGCTCGCGCTGTTTGTGAAGATGGATTACGCCAAAGTCGGGATTCCGATGATGCCTGTTGTGAGGGGGGAACGGTCAACCCGCCGCCAGATCTTGGTCTATACGATCTTGCTAGCACCGGTTGCGGTTGCCCCTTGGATCATCGGTGGAACAGGTTTCATCTATGGTGTTGCCGCGCTCGCATTGTCGCTTGCATTTTTTGCGCTTTCGCTGCCGGTTGCTTTCCGGCAATCTATCGAACAAGATTCCATGCAGCCGGAAAAGCGGCTGTTTGGTTTCAGCATTTTGTATCTGTTCGCGCTGTTTGCTGCTTTGGTCATCGACCGTGTGGCGGCCGGTCAAGGATGGATTTGAGGAACACCGCAATGACTCCCGAAGAAGAAGTCGAATTTCGCAAACGCCAACGCAGCCGCAATTGGGTGGTTGGCGGTGTCCTGCTGTTTTTTGCGGTCTTGTTTTACGCGATAACGATTGTTCGCATCGGAGAATGACGGGTGACTGACGTGTCTGCGGCCACGATTGAACAAAAGAATATCCGCACTGGCATGTATGCAATGCTGGGTGCGCTAGCGATGCTGGGCATGGGCTATGCCGCGGTTCCGCTGTATGATTTGTTTTGCCGGGTAACTGGTTTTGGCGGCACGACCCAACGCGCGAGTGAAAGCGATGCCGATATTGCCGCTCGACTGGCCAACAGCTCCGGCGGCAAAACAATGTCGATCCGGTTCGATGCCAGCACGGCTCGTGATGTTCCGTGGTCTTTCCGCCCGACCCAGCCAACCGACACGGTGCAGATCGGCATTCGCGACATGGCGACCTATGTTGCGCGCAATAACAGCGATATACCGATCACTGGCACGGCGACCTTCAATGTAGAGCCAGAGCAAGCGGGCAAATATTTCAACAAGATTCAGTGCTTCTGCTTCACTGAACAGACCTTGCAGCCGGGTGAAGAAGTTCACATGCCTGTATTGTACTATGTCGACCCTGCCGCGTTAGAAGACGAGGGCATGGAAGGGGTCGAACAGATCACATTAAGCTACACTTTCCACCGGGCAATTGAGCCTGATAGCTAGTTGATGCGCTTACCCACTGGACCCGGCGGGTCTGTGGCATTAAGGGCTGTCGCAACAGACCACGGGGTTGAATACATGGCCGGCACTAAAAATCACGATTATCACATTCTTGAACCAGACGTTTGGCCGTTGATCGGTGCCTTTTCGGCGCTGACATTCTTCAGCGGCATGGTTCTGATGATGCACGAATTGTCCTCTTGGAGGATTGTCCTTGGATTGGGCATTGTAGGCCTGATCGCAACCTTCTTTAGCTGGTTCGCCAACATTGTTCGCGAAGCGCAAGCTGGCGATCACACGCCGGTGGTGCAGCTGCATTTGCGATATGGCATGATCTTGTTCATCGCCTCTGAGGTGATGTTCTTTGTTGGTTGGTTCTGGGCGTTCTTCGATTTCGCATTGTTCCCGTCACCGCTAGAAGTGTCTTACCTTGAAGATGGGACTCAGCTGACGACCAGCCTGTTTGGTCAATCGGGCGCCGCAGCCACGTTGGTTCCTGAAGGTATGGAAGTGCTTGATGCCTTCTCCTTGCCATTGCTGAATACTCTGATCCTGCTGTGTTCGGGCACCACGGTAACCTGGGCTCACCACTCGCTGATCCACGGTGATCGTGACGGATTGAAGATGGGCCTGTGGGCAACGATTGCGCTGGGCGCAGTGTTCACCGCGATCCAGGCTTATGAATATTCGATCGCACCTTTTGTGTTCGGTCAAAACTCCTACAGCTCGGCATTTTACATGGCGACCGGCTTCCACGGTTTCCACGTTTTGGTCGGCACGATCTTCCTGATCGTTTGTCTTGGCCGTGCTTACAAAGGCCACTTCACCCCGCGCCAGCACTTCGGTTTTGAAGCAGCGGCATGGTATTGGCATTTTGTTGATGTGGTGTGGCTGTTCCTGTTCATCTCCGTCTATGTTTGGGGTGGTTGGGGCGCTGCGGTTCATTAATGGGCCAAGGGAAAATTCCCGCACACGATAATGGGCAGCCCGGGATCGTTCGGGCTGCCCTTTTCGGTTTGTGCCCGCAATGCGGGCAGCGCACCCTGTTTGATGGAGTGATCAAGTTTTCGGCTACCTGCAGTGGGTGCGGCCTAAACATTCAACGCTTCAACGTCGGTGATGGGCCTGCGGCCTTTGTTACGCTGATTATTGGCGCGCTGACAGTGGGATTGGCTATATGGCTGGATGCTGCTGTTCGGCCACCGTTTTGGGTTCATGCGCTGATCTGGATACCCTTTACCACGGCTGCTGTCCTGTGGGGTTTGCGCGTTGCCAAGGCTGGATTGCTGGTGAGCGAATATCGCAACAGAGCGGGCGAAGCTGGTTCCAACGAAATAGTGGACGATCCATCATGAGCTGGCGCAATGTTCCCATTATCTCCACGATTGTGGTACTCGCAGCCGTCGCAACCATGGTCATGCTGGGTTTCTGGCAATTGGGCCGGATGGACGAAAAAGAGACGCAGATCGCGCAATATACGGCCGCGCTGCAAAGCGGTGATTTGCGCGCCTTTCCCGGCGATGACGGCGGCGTTTTCGAAGAGGCAGACTTGTTCCACCCGACCGCATTTGAATGCACTGACGTAATCGCGCGTGAGGCGATTTCAGGACGCAGCAAAGCGGGCCAGTCTGGCTATGCCCAAATCGTAACTTGCCAAACGGAACGCGGTCCCGCTGACGTGAAGCTGGGCTGGTCCGCCAGCCCCGTATTTCCTGATTGGAACGGAGGCATGGTAGCAGGTCTGATTGCACCAGGTGGGCGCGATGGCGCGCGCGTGCAGCTGTCACAACCTGTCGCTGGTCTGCGGCCATTGGCCACGCCTGATCCCAATGATCTGCCCAACAATCATTTGGCCTATGCCGGGCAGTGGTTCTTCTTCGCATTGACGGCTTTGGTGATCTATTTTCTTGCTTTACGCTCTCGCGCTAAGGGGCGTGTTGAAGGGAAGAATTGAGGCTGGCAAAGATGGCCTTACTTGCCCTCAGTCGCGTGCGAGGGTAACCGCGCATCGCTATGGAATATATTTCAACCAGAGGAAGCGCAGCTGCGCTCGATTTTGAAGGTGCCACGTTGGCCGGTCTTGCCAGCGATGGTGGGCTGTATCTGCCGCGTGAGTGGCCGCGTTTTACGCAGGCGGAAATCGCCGGCATGGCAGGGCTGCCTTATGCGCAATTGGCGGCACGGATCATGCAGCCCTTTGTTGGGGACAGCCTGACCCAGACAGAATTGCTCGAACTGTGCGAGGCTGCCTATGGTCGCTTCTCGCATAAAGCAGTCGTACCTTTGGTGCAGCTGGACGAGCAGCAGTGGCTGCTAGAATTGTTTCATGGTCCAACGCTGGCCTTCAAAGATGTGGCCCTGCAATTGCTGGGTCAGCTGTTCGAGAAGTTTCTGGCACGGCGCAGCAGCAATCTTACCATTGTTGGTGCGACCAGCGGTGATACAGGCTCGGCTGCGATTGATGCTGTGGCGGGGCGCGACGGCGTGGATATTTTCATGCTCCACCCCAATGGGCGGATCAGCGATGTTCAGCGTCGCCAAATGACCACTGTGCGCGCACCCAATGTTCACAATATCGCGATTGATGGCAGCTTTGATGATGCCCAGGCGATGGTGAAGCGTATGTTCAATGACGAGCATATGACTTCGCGTTTCAACATTGGCGCGGTCAATTCAATCAATTGGGCGCGGTTGATGGCGCAGATTGTCTATTATTTTGCGGCGGCGCTGCAATTGGGTGGACCGACGCGCAAAGTCGCATTTAGCGTGCCAACTGGTAATTTTGGCGATGTGTTTGCAGGTTATGTTGCCGCGCAAATGGGGCTGCCGATCGAGCAATTGTTGGTAGCGACCAACGTAAATGACATTTTGCACCGCGCGTTGACTGACGGCGATTATTCCACCGGAAGTGTAACCCCAACCGCAGCCCCTTCGATGGACATTCAGATCAGTTCCAATTTTGAACGCTTGCTGTTTGATTGCGGCGGACGTGATGGCGTCGCTATGGCCGCTCAGATGGCTGGTTTTGAAGCGGACAAGGCGATGCGGCTGACCAATGCTCAACGCGAAGGTGCCTCTGATCTGTTCACCAGCGCCCGGGCTGAACCCGATGACATGAACGCAGCGATGTGCTGGGCACGAGAATCTGCCGGGCAAATCATCGATCCGCACACGGCGATTGGCCTGCATGCTGCTTTGACCAGCGACATTGATCCAGCCGTTCCCATGGTTACTTTGGCAACCGCCCATCCGGCCAAATTCTCTGATGCGGTAGAGCGCGCCACCGGATTGCGCCCACAATTGCCAACCCGCATTGGCGATCTGATGTCGCGCGAGGAAGCCTATAGCGAACTGCCCGGCGAATATGACGCGGTGCGCAGCTTCATCGAGGAGCGGGCAAGCCCAGCCGCCTGATGGCCACACTCGACAGCAATCCTCAGCTTATGGTCGGCACTGGGTGGGACGATTACCGTCTGCTCGACAGTGGTCATGGGCGCAAGTGGGAAAGCTTTGGGAGACACCGCTTTATCCGTCCCGAGCCTCAAGCCATGTGGGCTCCGCGTCATGCCGATTGGCCTGCTGATAGCGAATTTATTCCTGGATCTGATGAAGATGGCGGTGGTCGTTGGACGCAGTCTCC
>Ga0209121_10003823_pt1 | contig 14334 bp, 15 predicted proteins | sample Cruoilmetagenom3_FD_187292 | JGI IMG/M metagenome (GOLD analysis project Ga0209121, IMG submission 187292) | Oil polluted marine microbial communities from Coal Oil Point, Santa Barbara, California, USA - Sample 3 (SPAdes) (version 2) | ecosystem: Environmental > Aquatic > Marine > Oil seeps ...
CTTTTCATAAACAGCTTTGCGGTGGCCAACACGAATCACTAGCACAGTGAGTTCATTATCTTTAAGCTCACATATCAATCGATAATCCCCCACTCGGTAACGCCAAAGGTTTGATAAATCCCCTTTTAGCGTTTTACCTAGCTGCCTAGGGTCATCAAGTGGTTCTATTTGTTTTCTTAAATAATGGGTGATGCGTTTTGCTTCACTATGGCCCAGTTTTTTAAGTTGCTTTAATGCTAGCTCGGTTAGTTCAATCTTCCAAGCCAAGCTCACGCTCCACTTCATTTAATGAAAATGTGCGTAATTTTCCGCTTTTTACTTGATCAAGTGTTTGTTCTGCCAAGTAAATATCTTCTAAGTCTTCTAGGTGAGTTTCTATGGCTTCGCGCATATAAAACGTGGCTGTTCGCCCTGTTTTTGAGGCCAGTTCATGCAACCTGTTATATATGTCATCATCTAGTCTGATCGCTGCTTGTCTACTCATGATAATAACCTTGTCAATTTTTTTGGTATACAAGTATAACATCACTCAGTGTAAGCCCCTTTAGCTCCTATTTCTAGCCATATTTAACTTAAGCAATTTTCCATTATCTGATACGTTGATTATGCTTTAACTGGCTAGATTGTTAATCGCGGTGTTAAGCGTTTCTTATTTTGTAATGATATCTGCCTTATCTTGATAAATTTGGTATCTAACACTTCGCCCACCTGCTGTCAGTGGTTGTAAACAACCTTTTTGAACTAGGGCGGCAAGGTCGCGGGTTGCGGTTGCTTTACTGCCACCGCCAATAGCCTGATAGTGCCGAGCGGCAAGCCCATCAACAAACTCCAGGCCATGGGTGTCCAACAGTCGGTTTAATACTTTCAGCTGCCGCTCAGATAATAGGGTCTGCGCGTGTCGCTGCCAAAAGCGAGCCTTCAGCAACACGCATTCAATCCGCAATAAACCATCCCCCATCGCTTGTTCCAGGGTATCTAGAAACCACAGCACCCAGTCGGCTATCGATCAGCTTTGCATCAGTTTGAAACTGTGGCCATGTCTGCTGTTGCCAAATAAGCATAGGGCTCCTTAGTGCGGTTAAAGGTGTGCGATGAGCCAAATAACCTCAGGCATTCAGATCATAATATGAGCCGATTAATACCGCTTATTCGGCTCATCGGCAAGGCGTGCGTTAAGGAGATGTGTCTATTAATGGTCTGCATCCATTATCCTATGGGCCTTACAATTGAAGAAATCAGGCATTAATTAACACCCTGATCAATAGGAAAGTGCTTAAAGACTAGCTGCTAAGGCGCTTGGCTAAGCAAATATAAAATGCACATGAACAAGATAAAGGAGGTGCTTTTCCAAAATAGAACCGGATTACGCTCCATAAGCGGTGGGCGAGTTTTATTTAAAAACACCTTATTGGGTTGACGCAGGTCGAATATAAATTCAGATAGTTCTGCGTAACGTTTGTATGGGTTTGGGTGTACGGCCTTTTTTAAAACGTCGTCAAACCAAACCGGTATTTCGTGTTCGTCATCTAGTACTGTTTTATAACGCAATTTATTTTGCGCGGCTTTGGTTGTACATTTCGCAACTTCTACACCATAAGGTAATTTTCCGGTGAGCATTTGGTAAGTGATAACCCCTAACGAGAATAGATCAGAACGGCTGGTACCCGCTTCACCCAGGAAATATTCTGGCGCGGTATATTGTGCTGTACCTAGGATGTTGTTCTGCTGCTGTGAACCGGCGATTTCCATTATTCCAGTGACTCGAGTCGAGCCGAAATCAATAATTTTTACCGTGCCAGTTGAGTCGATCATGATGTTTTCTGGTCTTAAATCTTGGTGTAGCATCTCTAAGCGGTGAAAAGCACGTAAGCCTTTAGCTATTTGCTCAACAATGTCGCGTACGGTGCCTAAGTCGGGTTTTGGGTTATCGATCATCCATTGCGTTAATGTCTGACCTTCAATAAATTCCATGAGGGTATACAGGTAATTTCGCTTGCGGGTCTGCTCGCAAGGTTTTAATACGTGCGCATTATTAATACGTCTCGCAACCCACTCCTCCATGGTAAAGCGCTCTAAGTACGTTGAGTCGTCTCGAAGGTCTATTGATGGGACTTTAAGAACAACCTGCTGGCCACTGTCTTCATCAACCGCTAAATAAACATGGCTACGACTACTTTGGTGAATGGCCCGAATAATTTTATAGCCATCAAATGTCATTCGTGCATCGAGTGAAGGGGCGAATGGCAGTTCGGTTATTTGTTGGTAAAGCTCGCCGCTATCATGGTCTGGCAGTGCATTCACGCGAATAATTTGTGCCGTTAAATTGTCATCACTGCCTTGAGCATAGGCTTCATTAACAATCAGTTTAGCGGCTTCATCAAGTTGGTCCGCATGATCGTTGATGGCATTAATAATGAACGTATCGCTTGCGAATTCATAAACCCCATCCGTTGCAAAAAAGAAGGTATCCCCCTCTTCTACTGCCAACTCTTGATAATCAATATCTAGCTGTTGATTAATTCCCATCGCACGGCTTAGGTAACTTTTATCCTCTGAAACCCAAAGCCTATGATCGTTGGTTAGTTGTTCTAAGGTGTTTCCGTTGATGCGATAAATACGGCTGTCGCCAACATGAAACAGGTAGACCGTTCTGGATTTTATAACCATTGCGCTAAAGGTACACACATAGCCACGATCTTTATTAAACCGATGTTGGCTTTGTTGGCTTTGAGCATATAGCCATGAGTTGGTAGCTGCTAACACCCGTTGAGCCGACTTTTTAACGGACCAGGTTTCTGAGGTGCAGAAATAGTCCGATAGAAAACCACTGACCGATGATTCACTGGCAATATGGCTAACATCACTGCTGCTAATGCCATCCGCCAACACAACCGCAATACCTTTGGAGGTTAATAGGTGGTCATCGGGTATATATAGGCCATGAAAATCTTGATTAACGCCCTTTCGGCCTTTGTCTGAATACTGCCCGCTGGATATTTTTAATTGGTTTGTCATTTGCAAAAAAGGTCAGCCTTTTTAAGGGCTGACCTTTGCTTATAAGTAGTTGTTAATAATAACGCTTATAGTGAACGGTTGGGACTTGTTTTTACGTGAGTAAAATACAAAGGTAGGCCTACTAAACATAATCCGCCCGCCAGGTTACCCAATACCGTTGGAATTTCATTCCAAACTAAATAATCAACAAAGGTAAAGTCGCCGCCCATAATCATAGAAAACGGAAATAGGAACATATTCACGATTGAATGCTCAAAGCCCATAAAGAAGAACAACATAACAGGCATCCACATTGCTAGCATTTTACTGGTGGCAGAGGTAGAAATCATTGCGCCAACAACGCCCATTGAGACCATCCAGTTACACAACATGCCACGAATGAAAATAGTAAACCAGCCATTCATACCCTGTTCTTTATAACCCAAGGTTCTGGATTCCCCAATCGTGCTCACTTTTGCAGCAATCGCGCCACCATCGACACTGTAACCATAAGTCAAAATAAACGACATCATAAACGCGGTGGTTAATGCCCCTGCAAAATTGCCAAGAAATACCAAGCCCCAGTTTCTAAACACTTGGCCAATGGTAACACCGGGCCTTTTATCCAATAATGCAAGTGGCACTAGGGTAAATACACCTGTTAATAGGTCAAACTTCATTAGATATAGCATGATAAAGCCGACAGGGAATAAAATGGCACCTGTTAATGGTGAACCAGTTTTTACCGCTACGGTAATCGCGAAAATCGCCGCCAACCCAAGAATAGCACCCGCCATGAAAGCACGAATAAACGTATCCTTAGTCGACATATAGACTTTAGATTCGCCAGAATCCACCATTTTTGTTACAAACTCACTCGGTTCTAAATAAGACATTTTTAAATACCCCAGTTTTTACAGTTAATTAAGTTATTAGTAACTTTTATAGGGAAGAAACTTCCCACTCATTACGATATTGACACGATCACCTTTTGAGTCGGGTTCGCGTTTTAAATCCATACTAAAGTCAATAGCGCTCATAATGCCATCCCCAAACTCCTCATGGATTAGTTCCTTAAAGGTCGTCCCATAAACATTAATTAATTCATAAAAGCGGTAAATGAGTGGGTCAGTCGGGACGGCTGTCGGCAAGGAACCTTTATAGGGAACCACCTGAAGTTGCGCAATTGCCTGTTCTGGCAAATCAAGTTTCTCGCCTATGGTGTCTGCTTGTTCTTTAGTTAACGTCATTTGCCCTAAAAGGGCCGCTGTCGTCCATTCTTTGCTCATACCAATAGCTTCAGCAAGTTGGGGCCAAGTTAATTTTTTAACTACTTTTTGCAATATGATTAATTCGGTTACTTCATTACGAGTCATGGAAAATTCCTTTGTAAATGTTTAATATTGATGAGTCTTAAATGGATCATTAAATAACCCAAAGCCACATATTTCATATGCGTGCATTCTTTGTAAAGCAAGGGATATGCCAAGCCATTTTTTATTGGTCATGAGTTTCGTTCGAGAATAATAAGGTGGCGCTAATTTAGCCTAAGAAATTAGTTTATAAAATATTAAAAACCTACTGTTTTAAATATATATTTTTTAAATATATGTATTTAAAATATTTTATATATACACTTATTAATAATAATAAAGCTGGAGAATTAAGCTTAGAGTAAACATCACAAAAAGGGTAATTAAAAATTCTACCGCTACTTTAATGAGTCATGCTTGCCCATATTTATTGCTTTGCACCATAGTTGTGCTGATTTATAAAGGATATTCTAGTATCTGGTTTTCTTTATCCTTAAAAGCGATATTTAAGCGGTTAAGAAGCATCACCGTTTACGTAAAACTCACATAACATAAACTAGTCGATAAATGAATAATATATCGTCATATACACTCTGTTACTGTAACGAGTGTTGGCTTAACTAACTTGATAACAAAGTAATAGTTCTGCTGGCTTTAAGTCAAAAATTTTTTAGGGATATGTTTTTGTGTAATAACAAAATACTGGCAGTACTCACCATTTTGGGGTTTTCTTTTGCAACCTATGCTGATGTACGGGGACTCAAAAGCTTTATGACCGAGAACTATTAACTAATACGTCACAAGCAGATAATCAAGAAGCATTAGTTACTGCACAAGAAGAAAAACTAGCGGCCATTGAGGCTGATACTGCTGCTGATGCTACAGTAGCAGCTGAATCGGCTGATCCTGCGGACCCAGGCTTAAATGCAACAGCCGAAGTGAATCGCTCTGCTAGAGCCGCGGCTAAAAAAGGCTAACTATTAATTTTATATAGGTTCTTAAATAGATGTCTAAATTAAAAATCAGCATTAGTTTAATGGCTGTGGCCACCTTGGTTTCATCTTCGGTTTTCGCCGAAGGTGAACTAACGTTCTCTTCAACTGCTGGCTTAGAGTATGACGATAATATTTCAGTAACAGCGTTAGATCAATCAACAGACGAATCTGATGTTGCTGCTGTGTTTGATTTTTCTGCTAGCTATTCACCCATTAAAATTGCCAAATTCAGGCAAACCGTTTGATATTAATTATCAACAACAGGTCATTTAGGCTTGTTTTTTTTAAGACAGTATCTGACCCCTTGATTTTCCGATGGCAAGTGACTAATAGTAACGTTGCATTCGCCTCGGACGGTGATACCTCACACACTTGACGCGCGAAACTGCCAATCGAACTCATGGGTCAGCGCCGTTCCAGCCGCCAGAAGATCGCGCTCGCACAGGGCCGGCGCAATCAATTGCAAGCCGATAGGAGTCCCGGCATCCGAAAGCCCGCATGGCATGGCAAGGCCTGGCAGGCCCACAAGGTTTGCCGGGAAGAAGTTCCTCCAGACAGCGTCGAAAATATGGTCGCTTGAACCATCGGGCCAAACATAGTTTTCGATATCATGAGTGGTAGGGGCAAAGGGAACGCCCGGTGTCACCAGAAAGTCCACATCTTCAAAAGCAGCAGCGAATTCGCGTGCCAATATGAAGCGGAAATCCATTGCTTTCAGATAATCGCCTGCCAACACTGCATCGCCCAGCGCCAGATTGGGTTTGATGATCGAACCATATTGTGGGCGAAACTTTCGCAAGTCGCCTGAATGGTAATTCGCAGCCTCTGCCAGCACGATTGCCTTCTGGGCAGCTTCAGCATACCTAATGGATGGGAGCTTGATCGGCACAAGCTCGATACCGGCGAGTTCCAGGCTGCTTAGGGCACTGTCCATCACGGTTTGGCATTCGGCAGACATACGCGACAGATTGAAAAAATACTGTTCTTCAATGCCAAGTCGTAGGCCAGACAACCCGTTTTTTGCAAGCTTGCCAGGTTTTGACTTCAGGGCGCTTGTCTGTTCAAGCAGGTCAAGCATGACCTCCAGATCCCTAACTGAGCGGGCCATTGGGCCAACCGAATCTAGAGTGCCAGAAACAGCAAAGCAACCCTCGGTAGAAATCAGACCAGTCGTGACTTTTAAAGCCGAAGTCGCAGTAAGCGCCGCAGGAATGCGAACCGAACCGCCAGTATCAGTTCCCAGTGCGGCATAGGCCATTCCTCCAGCAAGCGTCGCCGCGCTGCCTCCGCTCGATCCACCGGGGATCAGATTTTCGCCCCATGGATTATTTACGAAACCGAAATGTTCGTTTTGCGAAGCTACGCCGAAGGCCAATTCGTCAAGGTTTGCTTTTCCAATAACAATCGCACCTGCCTTCTCCAAAGCGGCCACTGCTGGTGATGATTGCACAGCGGGCGGCGCATCTTTCCAGCATTGCGTGCCGCCGGTATTCACACGCCCGGCAATGTCCATCAAGTCCTTTACGGCAATAGGCACGCCGTGCAGCGGCCCAGCGATCTGTCCTTTGCTGCGCATCTGGTCGGCACTTTCGGCCTGTGCCAGAGCATCATCGGAAAAAACTTCGGTGAACGCATTCACGCGTTCTCCGTGGGTTGATATCTGTTCCAGACAAACTTTCACCGCCTCGACAGAGGAAACCTCCCCTCCTTCCAGCATGCCGCGAAGCGCGGTCAGATCAGCAAAGGCCAGTTCATTCGCCATTGTCATTCTCCTTCTCAAGTTCAACAAGCAAAGCTGCGGATTGCCCCGCTGGCACTTGCCGGCCAGTTTCAGGAACAGTGGCCAGCAAACCCATAACTGCACTCACGAAATCTGCGTCGAACTGTTCGAGGGATGTGCGCACGTGCGGGTGCGTTTTAAATAGCGCCAATTCCACATCCGATAGATGCTCTGTTTTTGTTTTTGTCTCTGTCACTGGAGGGGGCCTTTTAAATTGTTGGTCTGTGCGAAAATCTTCCGGGGGTAAGCACGCCGTCTGGATATGGCACGACCTGCAGCTCCTCTACGGTATTGGCTTGTTCTTTAGTTAACGTCCTTTGCCCTAATAGAGCCGCTGTTGTCCATTCTTTACTCATACCAATGGCTTCAGCCAGTTGAGGCCAAGTCAGTTTTTTGGCCACTTTTTTCAATATGATCAATTCGGTTACTTCATTACTAGTCATAGAAAGTTCCTTTGTAAACGTTTTAATCTTAATCAGTCTTCAATGGGTTATTAAACAACCCAAAGCCACATTTTTTATATGCTTACATTCATACCTAGCAAGGGCTATGCCAAGCCATTTTGAAATATCCATTAGGTGTAATTAAGAAGCTATTAAAGCGACTATTTGATAATAATAAAATGGTTTAAAATTTATTAATAACATATTGTTTTAATGGGTATATTTTTTGAAATTTAAATTGATGAGTTTTTATATAGATGATTATTAATAACAATAAAAATGGAGAATTGAGCTTAGGCTAACCATCACAGAAAGGGTCATTAAAAAATGCTACGGTTACTTTAATAAGTTATGCTTGCCCGTATCCGTTATTTTGCACCATAGTTGTGCGATCTTATAAGGTAGCAAGAGCTTCTGTTTTCCCTTATCCTCATGAAACGATATTTAAGCGGTGGAGAAAGATCATCGGTTGCGTAAAAACCATATTATGTGAACTAGTCGATGAATAAAGAATATATCGTCATATATACTCTGTTTCCGTAACGGGTGCTGGCTCATCTTTAATAAGTAAGATAGTTCTGCTGGCTTTAAGTTAGAAAATTTTTTATGGAGATATTTTATGTGTAATAAAAAGATACTGGCAGTACTCACCATTTTGGGTTTTTCTTTTGCAGCCTATGCTGATGTAACGGAAACTCAAAAGTTTTATGACCGAGAACTCTTAACTGATACTTTACAAGCAGATGATCAAGAAGCATTAGTTACTGCACAAGAGGAAAACATAGAGGCTATTGAGGCTGATCAAGCTGCTGCCGACGCCTTGCAGGCTGACCTAGACGCTCAAGCAGCATTAGATGCTGATATTGCTGCAGCTGAAGCGACAGCAGTAGCTGAATCCGCTGATCCAACTGATCCAGCCTTAGATGAAACAGCAGCAGAATTGCAAGCTATAGCAGATGAAACAGATGCCGAGGCTCTACAGCTTGCTGCAGATGAAACGGATGCTGAGGCTCTACAAGTAATTGCAGATGAAGCAGATGCTACTGAAACAGCTGAAGCTCTTACTGCTATTGAAGCTGAATTTAGTGAGACTGAAACATTTGTTGAGGGGCTTACTGATGAGCAAGTGTTTGCTCTAAATCGTTCATTAAATAATGCTGTTAATAATGGCTTACTGGTTGATATAGATGCTGAAGACTTAGCGCTTATTGAAGATGCTAACAAACTTCAAATTAACGCGTTTACTCAAGCATTTGAGCAAGAAGCCCGTTTCTTATTAAAAGCTGATAAATTTGCGGCAAAAGCTGAAGAGTCTGGTGATGATAAGTTTCTTGAGATCGGAGACCGTATGACTAATAAGGCTGAGGATCAAAAAACAAAATTTATTTCTAGAATTGAACGATTTGCTAATTCACCTTCTGCTACTGCAGGCTCTATCGCTAAAGAAGAGGCTAAAGCCAGCGCAAAAGCTGCAGCTAAAGATACTAGCAAAGGGGTGGCTAAAGCAACTGCTAAGCAAGCTGCAAAAGCGGCAGCAAAAGAAACAGCCAAGGCAGCCGCTAAGGAAACAGCTAAAACGACTGCTAAGCAAGCTGCAAAAACTGCTGCTAAAGGCGTAGCAAAAGCCGAAGCGAAGCGTTCTGCTAGAGCCGCGGCTAAGAAAGGTTAATGATTAATTTTATATAGGTTCTTAAATAAATGCCCAAATTAAAAAATAAAACTAGTTTAATGGCTGTGGCCGCATTGGTTTCATCTTCGGCTTTCGCCGAAGGTGAGCTAACCTTTTCTGCGACTGCTGGCTTAGAGTATGACGATAATATTTCAGTAGCTGCGTTAGATCAATCAACAGACGAATCTGATGTTGCTGCTGTTTTTGATTTTTCTGCTGGCTATTCGGCCATTAAAACTACCGATACAGAGCTTGAACTAACGTATGATTTTTATCAAAGTCTACATGAAACACTTGATGATTTTGATTTACAAATTCATACCATTTCAGCACTCGGTTCATGGGCGATTGGTGACTACGATACTGGCTTATCGTATGGCTATTCACAAATTTATTTGGGTGGAAGTGAATTGTATAATTCGCACACCGTTACCCCTTCTATCGGTTTTATAGGTACTGAAAATTGGTATCACCTAATAAGCTACGCTTATCAAGATAAAGACTTTGACTCTACTTCGGGGCGTGATGCAAAACAGCAGGCCATATCGTTAGATAGTTTTTACTTTTTTATGGACAATAAAGCTCACCTGTTATTTGGAGTGCGAGCTGAAGATGAAAATACTAAAGATGCTGAGTTGGACTATCAAAGCACTATCGTAAAAGCTGGTTTATCTGCTCCCTTGATGGATACTGACCTGACAGTTAAGGCTAATTATCAGCATTACTGGCGTGATTATGATAATACGACTGCCAACATCGCTGAGAAAAGGGATGATGAGCAAGACCTTATAAATATTGATTTAATCAAACCCATTGGTGAAGAGATGAATGTCAAGCTGAGTTATGAATATACTAATACCGATTCTAACTTACCGTCTGCCGACTACAGTGGAAACGTTGTTAGTATCAGCTTTAATATGGATTTTTAACGAAAGCCTTTTATTCAGTACAACACGTTTAAAAAGACTTAGCCTCTGGTGGGCTAGGTCTTTTTTTTATTCAAAAGTAAAGCTACTGATTTCTGTAGACTAAAAACTTAAGTACGGCTGTAGTTATCTTCAAAACGAATAATGTCATCCTCACCTAAATAAGAACCAGACTGTACTTCGATCATTTCTAGTAAAACTTGCCCTGGATTATGCAAACGATGCTTTGCACCAATGGGAATATAGGTTGACTGGTTTTCTGTAAGTAACGTCACGTTCTCATCACAGGTGACTTGTGCAGTACCTGTGACTACAATCCAATGTTCAGCACGATGATGGTGCATTTGCAAAGACAAGGACGCGCCCGGGTTGACGGTAATCCGCTTCACTTGGAATCGTTGGCCTGCATCAATGGAATCGTAATGCCCCCACGGGCGATAACATAAACGATGATTCTCCGCCTCTTCTCGTTGATCATTAACTAAGCGATTAACAATATTTTTAACGTTTTGAGCGCTGTCTTTACTGGCGACCATCACCGCATCGGCCGTTTCAACCACTACGATATTGTCCACCCCTAACACTGATACCAGTCGGTTTTCACTATGAATATATGAGTTTTTCACATCGTCAATCATCACATCGCCTTGCAAAACATTATTATTCTCGTCCTGCTCAGCACATTCCCATAATGACGACCACGAGCCCACATCATTCCATGCCGCGTCTAAGGGTACAACCACCGCCTTATTAGTTTGCTCCATCACTGCATAATCAATTGACTCTGAACGACAATTTGAAAAGGTATCGGCATCTAAACGAATAAAATCGAGATCCTTTACGCCTTTAGATAAGGCCTCACGGCAGTTAGCTAAGATATCTGGCGCGTAGTTTTCTAATTCAGCAATTAAGGTGGATGCTTTAAACATAAACATACCACTATTCCAGTAATATGAGCCTGAGTCGACATACTCTGTGGCGGTTGCCAAATCAGGTTTTTCAACGAAACGCTTTACTGAGCTGGTTACATTTTTTTCAGATGCTTGAATATAGCCATAGCCAGTATTGGGCGACGTAGGAACAATGCCGAAAGTTACCAATAAGCCTGCTTCCGCCTGCGTTTTTGCCGTTTCAATAGCTTGATGAAAAGCCGGTATATCTTCAATAACATGATCGGCTGCTAACACCAATAAAATAGGATCCTCCCCCGTCGATTGTGCTTGAAGGGCTGAAATAGCTAACGCAGGGGCTGTGTTGCGCCCAATTGGTTCTAAAATAATATTAGCTGAGCTGATGTCTAATTCGTGCAGTTGTTCTGCCACCATAAAACGATGATCGTTGTTACAAACAACAATCGGCGCTTGCCTATCATCAATGTCACTTAAACGACTTAGCGTTTCTTGGAACATTGTGTTTTCCCCAAACAAGGCGATAAATTGCTTCGGTTTGTGTTTTCTAGATAATGGCCAAAGGCGAGTTCCACTACCGCCGGACATAATGACAGGTATCATAAATTTCCTTATTAAATTGGGTTGCTTTTTATTATCGTTAAAGGGATCAATTAATAGCGATTAATTCAACATCAAACACCAACGTTGACCCGCCTTTTATTGCGCCTGTTGACTGGTTGCCATACGCTAATTTACTTGGGATAAAAAAGCGCGTTTTTTCTCCTACGACCATCAGTTGCACACCTTCAGTCCAGCCTTTAATAACTTGGTTTAGACCAAATGTTATCGGTTCACCTCGGTCTATAGAGCTGTCAAATACCGTTCCATCCAAAAGAGTACCGTGATAATGCACCGTCACTTTATCGGTTGCCGTTGGGTGGGTAGTGCCTGTACCCGTGTTCAGCACCCTGTACTGTAAGCCAGATGCAGTCGTTAGAACGCCCTCTTGTAGGCTATTTTTGGCCAAAAATTCCTCGCCTGCTTTAATATTATCTTGCGTCTTCACGTTCGCATTGCCGTTTAAAAAGTGCTGAGCTAAATAGAAAAATAAGGCGATAACAACGAGGATAAGTAAAATTTTCATAAGATAACTTTATTTTATAATGGCTAATTTTGAAATAACTTTTTTAACGCCGCTGATTGTTCTCGATAAACTGACAGCACGCGTAAGTTGGGCTGAGCTTTTGACGTGCCCATGTAAAGTAACAACACCTCGGTAAGTATCGACATTAATATCAAAGGCGTCTATTTGCTTATCCTTGATTAACGCTGTTTTAACACTGGCCGTTATTGAAGCATCCTTAGATATTACGCCTAATGGCCTTTCATCGGTACCCACTGCGTAACCCGCTACACCAGCGCCGCCCACTAAGAGCGTGGTGCACGCTGTTAGGTTTATGCTTAAGAGCACCATTATTAATACAAAATATTTTTTCATCAGTTTATCTCTTCTTATTTTAAAATTATGTAGCCCTACACCTTCCCTGTTAGCTACTCTATTGGGGCTTCACAATCAGTTTAAATATCAGCGTGTCTTTGACTTTTTAGCTTGTTTATTGAGTTGCTTTAAATGAGTTAATTTTTCGCCAATTTTTATTTCTAAACCTCTGTCTACCGGTTCATAGAAGGTTGAGTCGAGCAAGGCATCAGGCAGGTAAGTTTCTCCCGCGGCAAACGCATTAGGCTCATTATGTGCGTAGCGATAACCTTTATGATAGCCCTCTTCTTTCATCAGCTTTGTAGGTGCATTTCGTAGATGATAGGGAACATCCAAACTACCGGTTTGCTTAATAACGCTACCGACCGCATTGAAAGCGTTATACACGGCATTACTTTTTGCCGCACAAGCTAAATAAATGACTGCTTGGGCTAATGCTAACTCCCCTTCTGGGCTACCTAATTTTTCTTGTGTTTCCCATGCATTTAAGGCTATTTGTAAGCCACGTGGGTCGGCATTTCCTATATCTTCTGAAGCGATACGTACGATGCGCCTAGCAACGTATAAAGGGTCGCAACCGCCATCCAACATGCGTTTTAACCAATATAAGGATGCATCTGGATCACTACCACGGACTGACTTATGCAGCGCTGATATTTGGTTGTAAAAATCCTCACCATGATTATCAAAGCGGCGCACACCTTCTCTAATAACCTCTTCTACGATAACCGTTGAAATAGTACTGCTTTCAGAGTTTGAAGCCATTTGTGTACTCAATTCAATAAAATTGAGTAGCCGTCTGGCATCTTTATCGGCGGCGTTAATTAATAGCTCAACCGCCTCCTCTTCAATAGAAAAATGCCCTGCGAACCCTTTTTCATTATTCGTTAATGCATTGTCAAGAATAGATCGTAAGTCCTTGTTTTCAAGAGATTTTAATGTGTAGACCCGTGCTCTCGATAAGAGCGCATTATTGAGTGAAAAAGATGGGTTTTCAGTGGTTGCACCAATAAAGGTAAAAACACCGGCTTCTACGTGGGGCAAAAAAGCATCTTGTTGTGATTTATTAAAACGATGCACTTCGTCTACAAAAAGAATGGTGTTTTGCTGAAACTCAGCTCGGTTCTTTTTTGCTTGCTCAACGACTAAACGAATATCTTTTACGCCCGCTAACACAGCAGATAATGCGATGAAGTTTGCCTCTGCCTGTTGCGCAATAATTCTTGCTAAGGTGGTTTTCCCCACACCTGGTGGCCCCCATAAAATTAACGAATGCAGCTGACCCGTTTGAATGGCTTCATAAAGCGGTTTACCTTTAGAAAGTAAATGTTGCTGGCCTGAAAATTCCGTTAGTGTTGATGGTCGAAGGCGATCAGCTAAGGGCTCTACCGGTTTCATTGCTCAGCTGTTTCGTCAAAAACATCGGCCCCTTCAGGCACAATAAACTCAAACTTATCATCAGCAATAGGTATTTGAACACTCACATCGGTAAATAATAAGCGTGTCGTTTGCCCAAAGTTATCTTGTAAAACCATTCTAGTTAGCAGGCCGTTCTTAAAACCGACATTAATAAACTCAAAACCACTAGACTCTTCAAGAGGCGTTAGGCTTAGCCATTGCAAATCATCACTATCGCCTAATTGAGTAATATTAAATAACTTATCGAGATCAGCCGAGCCAAGAATAATAGCCAGTGGTGAAGAGTCAATTGACTGTGATGCATCTTTAATGGTGACTTGTTCTAAGTCCTCATCATAAACCCACAGAGACTCCCCATTGGAGATAATCTGTTGAATATAGGGCGTTGAATAGTGCCAACGAAACTG
>Ga0209121_10003824_pt1 | contig 14330 bp, 12 predicted proteins | sample Cruoilmetagenom3_FD_187292 | JGI IMG/M metagenome (GOLD analysis project Ga0209121, IMG submission 187292) | Oil polluted marine microbial communities from Coal Oil Point, Santa Barbara, California, USA - Sample 3 (SPAdes) (version 2) | ecosystem: Environmental > Aquatic > Marine > Oil seeps ...
GCGTGGTTTTACCATGGTCTACGTGACCAATGGTTCCGATATTCATATGCGGCTTGGTTCTTTCAAATTTTTCCTTGGCCATCATTTCCTCCTTAAAATCTCTTGGGTTTTCCCCGTTTAATTACTCTCCCCTAACCTTACTAACAATCTCTTTGGCAATATTTGCAGGAACTTCCTCATAATGCTCAAACTGCATAGAATAAGTCGCTCTTCCTTGAGTCTTTGAACGAAGATTCGTTGCATATCCAAACATTTCTGAAAGTGGAACAAGGGCACTAATAACCTGAGACCCCGCTTTGGGCTCAATCCCTTCAATACGTCCTCTACGTCCATTTAAATCTCCGATAACATCACCCATATATTCTTCTGGAACTATAACCTCTACCGACATTAACGGTTCCAGTAAAACTGGATTTCCTCTCTTAAAAGCCTCTTTAAAAGCCATTGAACCAGCTATTTTAAAAGCAATTTCTGACGAATCAACCGGATGAAAAGAACCATCGTGCAAAGTAACTTTCATATCAACCACAGGGTAACCAGCCAATACTCCAGATTCTAAGGCCCCTTGTATCCCTTTGTCAACGGCAGGAATAAATTCTCTTGGAATGGCTCCACCGGTAATTTTATTAACGAATTCATAGCCTTTTCCGGCTTCATTGGGTTCAACATTTATTTCAACATGGCCATATTGCCCGTGACCACCTGTTTGGCGAACATATTTACCTTCAACATCATAAACGGGCTTGGTCAAGGTTTCTCTGTAAGCTACCTGCGGTCTTCCAACATTAGCCCCAACCTTAAATTCTCTAAGAAGTCTATCCACGATAACCTCTAAATGAAGCTCTCCCATTCCCGCTACAATGGTCTGACCAGTTTCCTCATCAGTGCTAACTTTAAACGTGGGATCTTCCACAGCAAGCTTTTCTAAAGAAAGACCAAGCTTCTCTTGATCAATCTTCGTTTTTGGTTCAATAGCAACCGAGATAACAGGTTCAGGAAACACCATAGACTCCAAGACAATCGGCTTATTTACATCACACAAAGTATCTCCGGTAGTTGTTGCTTTAAATCCAACTCCCGCAACAATGTCACCCACGTAAACCTCAGCGCAATCCTCCCTATGATTTGCATGCATTAAAAGAATTCTCCCAACCCTCTCTTTTTTCCCTTTGGTGCTGTTCATAACATAAGAGCCGGCTTCAAGTTTTCCTGAATAAACCCTAAAGAAAGTAAGGTTCCCAACAAATGGATCGGTCATTATTTTGAAAGCAAGAGCTGAAAATGGCTCACTCTCGCTCGGTTTTCGAACCTCGGTTTCTTCTGTTTTAGGATGAAATCCTTCAACCGGAGGCACATCTAAAGGAGAGGGCAAGTAATCCACAATGGCGTCCAACAACTTCTGCACTCCCTTATTCTTAAATGAAGATCCACATAAAACAGGATTAACAATACCCTTTAAAGTAGCTTTCCTTAAAACTTTACGAATTTCGTCAGTGTTTATTTTTTTACCTTCAAGATATTTCTCCATAGTATCATCGTCTTGCTCGGCAATAGCCTCTATCAAAGTTTGATGATATTCCTCCGCTTGATCTTTCAATTCTTCAGGTATCTCACGTTTCTCTGTCTTGTCTCCTAAATCATCCAAATAAAAAAGCGCATCCATACTTACTAAATCTACAATGCCTTGAAAATTACTTTCGCTCCCGATGGGAAGCTGGGTTGGAACAGCATTGGCACCTAAACGTTTTTTTATCATACCCAAAACCCCAAAAAAATCAGCACCGGTTCTATCCATTTTATTGATATATGCAATTCTTGGAACATTATATTTGTCAGCTTGGCGCCAAACTGTTTCGGATTGAGGCTCAACTCCACCAACGGCACAAAATATTGCAATTGCTCCGTCCAAAACCCTCAAAGACCTTTCCACCTCAACCGTGAAGTCCACGTGTCCGGGCGTATCTATAATATTAATTCTATTATCACGCCAAAAACACGTTGTGGCAGCGGAAGTGATGGTTATTCCTCTTTCTTGTTCTTGAACCATCCAATCCATTACAGCCGAGCCTTCGTGAACCTCGCCCATTCGATGCACTTTTCCAGTGTAATACAAAACTCTCTCGGTCGTCGTAGTTTTACCCGCATCTATGTGAGCCATAATTCCTATATTTCTAATATTTTCTAAAGAAATTTTATTTTTCATAACTTTTTGCAATCCAACCTTATCTTTTTATCTTTTAAAATTACCAACGATAATGTGCAAATGCCCTGTTTGCCTCCGCCATCTTACGCAAATCTTCCTTCTTTTTAATTGATGCTCCCAACCCATTAGAGGCATCAGTTAATTCTGCAGCAACGCGCTCACACATTCTTTTCTCAGAACGAGATCTGGAAAACCCCGAAATCCAACGAAGTGCCAAAGTAACTCCTCTTTTATCTGAAACTTCCATGGGAACTTGATAATTAGCTCCTCCAACCCTTCTGGATTTAACTTCAAGCAAGGGTTTAACATTCCTAACCGCCTTTTTGAGAACATCAACGGGGTCATTTCCCGTTTTATTCTTAATTATATCAAAAGACTCATAGATTACTCTTTCGGCTATGCTCTTTTTGCCACCTTTTAAAATATTATTAGTTAGCTGAGCTACAAGTTTATCGCCATAAACAGGATCTGGGGCTATCTTTCTTTTTTGTACTTGACCTCTTCTCGGCATTAATTCCCTCCAAATTTATTTAGACAGCTTCGTTCCGTATTTTGAACGGGATTGCTTCCTGTCTTCCACACCCGTTGTATCTAAAGCAGCTCTGATGATCTTATATCTTACCCCAGGAAGATCCTTAACTCTTCCTCCCCTAATAAGCACTATAGAGTGCTCCTGCAAATTATGACCAATGCCTGGAATATAAGTCGTTACTTCCATCCCGTTTGTAAGCCTGACTCTGGCAACCTTTCTTAAAGCAGAATTAGGCTTTTTAGGAGTAGTGGTATAAACCCTGGTACATACGCCTCTTTTTTGAGGAGAACCACCTAACGCAGGAGTACTTTTCTTTTTTTCTATTCTTTTTCTGCTCTTTCTTACTAACTGATTTACCGTAGGCATTTTTCTCCTTCTAACTTAAATTGTTAACTGCTCCAGTATTTAAACCACAGCGGTGAAATATAGCATTATTTATTCTTTGTGTCAACATCTACAGAACTACTTTCCTGAAATACTTCAATATTTTCCAAGTTTTCCTTCGAATCACCTTCATTAAATGGCTCAAGAGCCTTCACATTTATGTCTCGATAACGGTTCGTGCCCGTACCTGCCGGAATTAATTTCCCGATGATCACGTTCTCTTTTAAACCAATTAACGAATCGACTTTCCCTGCAATAGCAGCCTCGGTTAAAACCCTCGTAGTCTCTTGAAAGGAAGCAGCCGACAAAAAACTGTCCGTAGCCAACGACGCCTTGGTTATTCCCAAAAGCAACTGTTTTGCAACAGCCGGTTCGCCACCCTCAGATAGCACTTTGTTGTTTTCTTCTTCAAACTCATCACGTTTTACCAATCTACCCACTAAGAAGTCAGTGTCTCCAGAGCTAACAACTTGCACGCGACGAAGCATTTGACGAACGATTACTTCTATATGTTTATCGTGTATATCTACCCCTTGAGACTGGTACACATCCTGAACCGCCTTGACCAAGAAAAGTTGGACCGCCTGTACACCTTTTATATCTAAAATGTCATGAGGACTGAGAGAACCTTCAAACAGTTTGTCGCCTGCTTTAACCATGTCCCCATCGGACACTTTTAATCGAGATCTTCGAGACACCTGATAACTTTTCTCTTCGCCATCTTTTGAAGTAATGGTAATCTTACGGTGCTTATCAGTTTCCTTTACCTGAACTTTCCCGCTCACTTCAACTATTTGAGCCTGGCCCTTTGGCCTCCTTGCTTCAAAAAGCTCAACAATGCGAGGCAAACCATGAGTTATATCTTCTCCGGCAACACCGCCTGTATGGAAAGTGCGCATCGTAAGCTGTGTACCTGGTTCCCCGATTGATTGAGCGGCAATTATCCCCACGGCCGTCCCAAGACTCACTTTCTTCCTCTGAGCCAATTCCCAACCATAACAGTTTCGACAAATACCATACTTGGTCTTGCAAGCGAGGACGCTTCTCGCCATAATCGTGTTTGTCCCGGCTTTCTTAAGCTTCTTCGCTTCTTTTATCCCTATTTGTTGATTGGTTTTAAGGATTAACTTTTTCGTCTTTGGATGAACCACATCTTCAAGGCTTAATCTTCCTATCAAACTTGGGTATATATCACCATCTTCATTTAAAACAGGAACCGGTATCCCCTGCGTGGTTCCACAATCTTCCTCCCGAATTATTACATCTTGGGATACATCTACCAACCGGCGAGTAAGATAACCTGAATCGGCAGTCCTTAAAGCTGTATCCGCCAAACCTTTTCTTGCTCCATGAGTCGATATAAAATACTCTAAAACCGAAAGCCCCTCACGGAAATTGGCCTTAATTGGTCGATCGATAATATCTCCACGTGGATTTGCCACCAAACCTCGCATTCCCGCCAACTGCCTTATCTGTTTTAAATTACCCCTCGCGCCAGATTGGGCCATCATATAAACAGGATTAAACTTATCGAAATTTTCTTCCATGGCCTTGCTAACATCCTCGGTTGCTTTGGTCCAAATATTGACAACTTTTTGGTGACGCTCTTCGTTGGTTACGAGACCTCTTCTATATTGACTTTCTATCTTTTCCACAGCCGCTTCAGGATCATCTAAAATTTCCCATTTATTTGGGGGAACTTCAATATCTTCAACACCTATTGTAAGTCCGGCTTTTGTGGAATAATCAAATCCTAATTTCTTTACAGAATCCAAGATTCGGGCCGTTTCGGTTTTACCGTATCTATCAATACAATCCGCCACTATTTCAGCAAGCCGTTTTTTATCCATTTCCTCATTTACATATGGATAATCATTGGGCAACGCCTTATTAAACATCACCCGTCCCACCGTCGTGTCAACCAGTTTGCCGCCCATCCTGACCACTACTTTTGCCTGTAATTCAACATATTTGCCGCTATAAGCCAAAATAGCTTCCTCGGGACCACTGAAGGCTTTGCCTTCTCCCTTACGCCCCTCGCGTTCAGCGGTCAAATAAAAACAACCGAGAACCATATCTTGAGTCGGCGTCGCCAACGGTCTTCCACTGGCTGGAGATAAAATATTGTTTGCGGAAAGCATAAGTACCCGTGCTTCAGCCTGGGCTTCAATAGATAACGGCAAATGCACAGCCATTTGATCCCCATCAAAATCGGCATTAAAAGCGGTGCACACCAAGGGATGAACCTGGATGGCTTTCCCTTCAACCAAGATGGGCTCAAAGGCCTGGATACCTAACTGGTGAAGAGTTGGAGCTCTATTTAAAAGCACGGGGTGAGCCGTAATGGTTTCCTCCAGTACATCCCAAACAACCGGCTTGGTTTCCTCTATCATTCTCTTGGCGCCCTTTATATTTTGTGCGTGACCTTTTTCAACAAGTTTTCTCATGACAAACGGCTTAAATAACTCAAGTGCCATAACCTTGGGTAAACCGCACTGATGTAGTTTTAAATTAGGGCCAATTACGATAACTGACCTACCCGAATAATCAACCCTCTTGCCTAAAAGATTTTGACGGAATCGACCTTGCTTTCCTTTAAGCATATCACTAAGAGACTTTAATGGCCTGTTTCCTGGCCCTGTTACCGGCCTGGATCTTCGACCGTTGTCAAACAGCGCATCCACCGCCTCCTGCAACATCCTTTTTTCGTTATTTACAATTATCTCGGGTGCGCCAAGATCAAGAAGTCTTTTTAGCCTATTATTTCTGTTTATCACCCTTCGATAAAGATCGTTTAAGTCAGAGGTGGCAAATCTTCCCCCGTCCAGCTGAACCATTGGACGTAAATCGGGGGGAATAACCGGCACGTTGAACAAGATCATCCATTCGGGTTTATTATTAGACTTCAAAAAAGCCGACATGACTTTTAAGCGCTTAACCGCGCGGTCTCGTTTTTGACCCTTGGCTTCTTTTGCAATCTTACTGAGCTCTTTTACTTCAGTTTCCAAATCAACCTTAATTAGTAAATTATATATCGCCTCAGCGCCCATCCCTCCATTAAAATAATCGCCATACCTCATCTTAAGATCTCGGTACAGTTGTTCATCGGGGATAAGTTGCTTCTCTTTTAAGTTTTGAAGTTTCTCAAAAACATAATTAAACCAAGCCACCTTTTCTACATTGCTTTCTTTAGCATCCTTAATTTCTGCTTTATACTCCTTCTCAATTTTCTTAATCTCCGCTTTGGTCAAAGGACGGGTTTTTTCTACCTCTCCCGAGTCCTCTTCTTCAACTACTTCTTTTATTGGAGAATTCAAGCGTTCGCTCTTTTCGGCCTCCAATCTTTCAATTTCTTTTCCCCCTTCTTCTACAACCTCGGTAATTTCCTGCTCCAGCTCTTGTTTAAGTATCGATAAATCTTCTTCTAGCTGATCTTCTTTTACGTCGGTAATGATATAGGAGGAAAAATAGAGTACTCTTTCAAGATCCTTGGGAGAAATGTCCAAAAGATACCCCATGCGCGAAGGCACTCCCTTGAAATACCAAATATGAGCTACGGACACAGCGAGCTCAATATGAGCCATGCGTTCCCTTCTTACCTTGGAGCGAGTAACTTCCACTCCGCATCGTTCACAGATAATTCCTTTAAAGCGTATCTTTTTATACTTACCGCAATAACATTCCCAATCCTTGGTTGGACCAAATATCTTCTCGCAAAAAAGACCATCTTTTTCCGGCTTTAACGTACGATAATTAATTGTTTCCGGCTTTTTGACTTCTCCGCTCGACCAACTCCTGATTTGTTCAGAAGATGCAAGCCCTATCCTTATCGCGCTAAAATTATTGCCATTTTGCAAACTTTTTGCCTTCATGCTATCAAACCGAATATCCTTATTCATCATCAGACCCCTCTTCCGATGCCCCTACTTCGTCAGTTTCATCGGGGTTTTCCAAACTTTTGATATCTATTTCTTCAAATCCTGCTTCTTTAATTGCCATGTCATCTTCGCCTTCACTTTTAATGGACTCCAAAAAACCGCTCAATTTCAACTCTTCCTCAATCTTCTTATCCATATCTTCCTCTATCTTTTTGAACTCCACCTCTTTGCCTTCTTCGTAAATAGCCGCAACATCTAAACATAACCCCTGCATCTCCTTCACTAAAACCCTGAAAGATTCGGGAAGGCCGGGGTTAGAAATATTCTCCCCTTTAACGATGGATTCATAGGCTTTTACTCTACCCACAACATCGTCAGACTTAATGGTTAAGACCTCTTGAAGAGTATTTGCCGCTCCATAGGCTTCCAGAGCCCAAACTTCCATCTCGCCAAAACGCTGACCTCCAAATTGGGCTTTTCCTCCCAACGGTTGCTGTGTTATCAATGAGTATGGACCCGTTGAACGAGCATGGATTTTATCATCAACTAAATGAAGCAGTTTCATCACATATATATATCCGATGGTAATATCCTCGGTAAATGGTTCTCCTGAACGCCCATCATAAAGCCTTGTCTTGCCCGACGATGGTAAACCGGCTTTCTTTAATGCATCCCTTATCTCCGCTTCGGATGCTCCGTCAAAAGTCGGAGTCGCTACAAAGATCGGGCTCTCGGTAGATTTCCTGTCTTCGCTCCACCCCACACTTGCTGCCCATCCAAGGTGAGTTTCCAAAATCTGTCCGAGATTCATTCTGGATGGTACGCCAAGGGGATTGAGAATTATATCAATAGGAGCACCGTCCTCCAAAAACGGCATATCTTCTTCGGGAAGAATTTTGGAGATAACCCCCTTGTTTCCATGCCGCCCAGCGAGCTTATCTCCCACAGATATCTTTCTCTTTTGAGCCACAAAAACCCTCACCAACTTATTTACACCTGGTGGGAGTTCGTTTTTGTTCTTCCGGGAGAAAACCTTAACATCCATTACGACCCCGCCTTCACCGTGAGGAACCCTTAACGACGTATCTCTAACCTCCCTGGCTTTCTCCCCAAAAATAGCTCTAAGCAACTTTTCTTCAGCGGTAAGCTCCGTTTCACCCTTGGGAGTTACTTTCCCAACCAAGATATCTCCCGGAGCAACCTCAGCACCAATTCTTATAATCCCATCTTCATCCAGATCCTTTAATGCTTCCTCACCAATATTTGGAACTTCCTGGGTAATTTCCTCAGCGCCAAGTTTAGTATCCCGCGCTTCAATTTCATATTCCTCAATGTGGATTGAGGAGAGAACGTCTTCCTTAACAAGCTTTTCGCTTATAATTATGGCATCCTCATAATTAAAACCTTCCCAAGGCATAAAAGCCACCAAAAGATTGCGTCCGAGAGCAAGCTCTCCCATATCAGATGCCGAACCATCGGCAATTATCTGACCTGTTTTTACCTTATCTCCCTTTTTCACAATAGGTTTTTGGTTAATACATGTTCCTTGGTTGGACCGTCTAAACTTTTCCAATTCGTATACATCTTTGCCCTTCTTGGCCTTAATTTCGATATATCCGGCATCAGCTTTGGTAACCAATCCATCTCTTTTAGCAACCACCGCTTCACCCGTGTCTTTAACGATTCGATGCTCTATGCCGGTTCCAACAAGGGGAGCCTCCGCCTTTAAGAGAGGGACAGCTTGACGCTGCATATTCGAGCCCATAAGTGCCCTATTTGCATCATCGTGCTCCAGAAAGGGTATTAGTGACGTAGCAACGCTAATTGTCTGACGAGGAGAAACATCCATATAATCAACCTCTTTAGGATCAACCATCTTAACTTCATCAATTTTCTTTAAAGGATTATGTATTCTGACCAAAACCTTGTCGTTAACAAAGTTGCCTTTTTCATCAAAAGGTGCGTTTGCTTGAGCGACTACATATTCATCCTCTTTGTCAGCTGTTAAGTACTCTATCTCCCCGGTAATTACCCCATTTTTAACTTTCCTATATGGAGTTTCCAAAAACCCCAAATCATTTACCCGAGCATAAGTAGCCAAGGAACCTATAAGTCCAATATTTGGACCCTCAGGCGTCTCAATGGGACACATCCTCCCATAATGTGAAGGATGAACATCCCTCACCTCAAATCCCGCTCTTTCCCTGGAAAGCCCTCCCGGTCCAAGCGCCGAAAGACGTCTTTTGTGGGTAAGCCCGGACAACGTGTTTGTTTGATCCATAAATTGGGATAACTGACTGCTTCCAAAAAATTCCTTTAATGCCGCTACGATAGGTCTTATGTTTACAAGAGATTGAGGAGTAATTGTTTCCAAATCCAAGGTTGTCATCCGTTCCCTGACAACTCGCTCCATTCTGGATAGACCAATTTTAAACTGATTCTGTATAAGCTCCCCGATGGAACGAATCCTTCTGTTGCCCAAATGATCTATATCATCAACTTCTCCAATCCCTTGATGGAGCCTAACCAGGTATTGGATAATTTCTAAAATATCTTCTTTTGTAAGAATTGTTACTTCTTCCGAAATATTCAATCCAAGTTTTTTGTTTATCTTGTAACGTCCAACCTTAGCCAAATTATAACGCTTCGGATTAAAAAACATCGACTCAATGAGAGATCTCGCTCCCTCAACCGTGGGAGGTTCACCCGGACGCAGTTTTTTGTAAATTTCAATTAGAGCTTCCTCTTGTGAGTCAATATTATCGTGCTCCAAAGTATCCTTAATACACTGTGCTCCATTGAAAAGATTTAACATCTCTTCGTCATTGCCAAAACCCAGGGCTTTAAGAAGCGTAAGAACTGATTGCTTTCTTTTTCTGTCTATGCGAACACCAACAATGTTTTTCTTATCAATCTCAAATTCAAGCCAAGCTCCCCTATTGGGAATAACCTTGGCTGATGTAATAATCTTATCTGTTTGTTTATCTATTGCTTGAGTATAATAAACACCGGGCGACCTAACAAATTGATTAACCACCACTCTCTCGGTGCCATTTATAATAAATGTGCCCTTATCGGTCATCATGGGAAACTCTCCCATGTAAACATCTTGTTCCCTTATCTCACCAGTCTCTTTGTTGATGAAACACACTTTAGCGAAGAGAGGAGCGCCGTAAGACATATCTTTTTCTCTACACTCAGCCATACTACCCTTAACTTCTCCAAAATAATGCTCTCCAAACTCAAGAGCACGGTTTCCAGTAAAGTCCTCAATTGGAGAAATATCTCGCAAAGCCTCTGTCAATCCTTCGGTTGTAAGCCACTCAAAGGAATCTCTTTGAACCGATATTAAATTGGGCAACTCTAAAATTTCTGGAATTTTACCGAAGCTTTTGCGCTTTCTTAAACAAGAATCTGGTTTTCGCACCAATGTTTCACTCCTTATAAACGAGGGGAATAATGTTTTTAAACGTAAACTTAAATGTTAGCACTTTTAAGTTTATTGATCAAGAAAAATCAAATCGGCCAATTCTATTGTAATGAAATAAACCATCCAATTAAAAATGGCCGATTATTTAAACTTTATTTTAATTACTTAATTTCAACCGTTGCTCCAGCTTCTTCCAGCTGAGTTTTAATCTTTTCAGCTTCGTCTTTTGAAACTCCCTCTTTTACAGCCTTGGGTGCACCATCAACCAACGCTTTTGCTTCCTTTAAACCAAGGCTGGTTATAGTTCTCACCGTTTTAATAACCTGAATCTTTTGAGTACCCGCACCAGTTAGAACCACGTCAAAAGCGGTCTTTTCTTCGGCTCCGCCTTCTGCGGCACCACCAGCGACAGGTGTTGCTGCTGCAACAGCAACCGGTGCAGCGGCGCTCACGCCAAAAACATCTTCCATCTCCTTTACGAGCTCGGAAAGCTCGAGTACGCTCATTCCTTTAATCGCATTTAAAATATCATCTTTTGTAAGTTTCTTTTCCTGAGCCAAATCTTTCACCCCCTTAAAACAGACTAATTTTCAAAAGATTTTTGCTTTACTATTCCATCTAAAACCGTGACCAACCCGCGAATCGGGCCAGCAAGAACATTGGCAAATCCCGAAACCGGGGCCTCCATGCTCCCCATAAGTTTTGACACAAGAATCTCAAAAGACGGCAAGGAAGCTAACTCTTTCACCAAAGACGAGGCGATAACCCTACCTTGTAATATCCCGCCCTTAACTTTAAGACAGCCTTGCTGCTTCGAAAACTTGGCCAAAATTTTAGGGACAACCACCTCATCGTCATAACTTACAGCAAGAGCCGTAGGCCCGGTGAAAAAATCATCCGCGCACTCAAGGTTTTTATCTTGTGCCGCAATGCGAATTAACGTATTTTTAAAAACTTTATATTCCGCATTTTGTTCTCTTAAAGAATTTCGCAATTCACTTATTTGATGAACATTTAAACCGGTGAAATCGGTAAGGACAACAACTTTTGCTGTCTCAAGCCTTTTCTTTATCTCTTCAACTTCTGCTACTTTTTCCGGTCGAGCCATAAAAACTCCTTTCAAAACTCAAAAAATTAACCTCCACAAACTGCAGAGGCTTAAATCGCTCTCAACCTCGGTAGGCAATCCTTAGGCTTTAAAAAGCACCTACTGTCTGCGGTTAAACTTTACTTAATCTTATTATCTTTTATATCTTTAACAACGTTTAAAAAGGCTAACAAATTTAAAAAGATTAGTCAATCAATAAAACCTAAAAACCTCTATTCTCCAAGTAAATCTTTAATTTTGGTCGAATCCACCTTAATTCCCGGTCCCATCGTTGAGGTAATGGTGATCCCTTTTAAATATTTCCCTTTAGCAGCAGCGGGCTTTGCCTTAACTATCTCCTCCAAAAAGACACCATAATTTTCAATTAAATCCTTTTCAGAAAAACCTGCTTTGCCTATAATCACGTGAACGTTATTGGTTTTATCGAGTCTATACTCTACTTTTCCGGCTTTAATATCCTTTACTGCTCTACCAACATCAAAGGTAATCGTACCCGATTTAGGATTGGGCATAAGACCCTTAGAGCCCAATATTTTCCCTAATTTTCCAACGTTGCTCATCATATCCGGAGTAGCAACGGCGATATCAAAATCCGTCCAGCCTCCCTTAACCTTCTCAACCAAATCAGCGGCACCCACAAAATCAGCACCAGCTTCACTCGCCTCTTGAACCTTTTCGCCCTGGGCAAAAACAGCGACCCTGACCTCTTTCCCTGTCCCATGAGGAAGAACCACTGTTCCCCTAACTTGCTGATCCGCTTTGCGGGAATCTACTCCCAATTTGATATGAACCTCAATGGTTTCATCAAATTTTGTGTTAGCATTTTCCTTAACCAGATTTATTGCTTCCATCGGGATGTATAACTTCTCCACATCAACTTTCTTCACAATTTCCTTATATCTTTTACTTCTCTTCATAATACCTCCTGTGGTTTTAACGGAATTTTCCTCCCACATTATTAAATATTGAGCTTTAGTCGACTACCTCTATACCCATGGTATTGGCCGTACCCTCAACAATTTTAATTGCACCATCTATATCTTTAGCATTTAAATCTTTAAACTTTAATTCAGCAATCTCTTTTATTTTAGCCCTGGGAATCTTAGCAACCTTATCCCGATTTGGCTGACCGGACCCCTTTTCTATTCCAGCAGCCTTTTTAAGAAGAATAGCCGCAGGTGGAGTCTTGGTAATAAACGTATATGATCTGTCCTCGTAAACCGTTATCTCCACAGGAATTATCATCCCATTCTGAGACTGCGTTTGAGCATTAAATTCCTTGCAAAACCCCATTATATTTACCCCGTGCTGGCCCAAAGCCGGACCAACGGGGGGAGCAGGTGTAGCTTGACCCGCCGGAATTTGTAACTTTATTAAACCCACAACTTTCTTTGCCATCCTTTAACTTCTCCTTCCAAATATACCTTTATAACTTAGCTACTTGACCAAATCCAAGTTCAACTGGAGTCTCCCGTCCAAAAATAGAAACGAGGACCTTTACCTTGCTCTGATCAAGATTTATCTCTGAAATTACGCCCGTGAAGTTGGCCAATGGGCCTGATTTGACTTTAACGGTTTGTCCTTCAACAAATTCTGTCTTGGGTTTGAGCTTCTCAAAACCGGTTTTACGAAGAATCTTTGCAATCTCATCCTTCGAAAGAGGTGTGGGTCGACCGCTCGAGCCAACAAAACCGGTGACACCCGGGGTATTTCTTACCACATACCAAGGATCATCGCCCATCTCCATTTGAACCAAAATATAACCGGGGAAAACTTTCTTTTGAGAAAAAGTCTTTTTGCCACCCTTTATTTCAACTACATCTTCGGTAGGAACAATAACATCAAATATCTTATCCTTCATACCCATTGAAGATACTCTATGTTCAAGATTGACTTTTACCTTATCCTCATACCCGGAATACGTATGAACCACATACCAATTTTTCTTTATTGCCATTTACAAATCCATCCAATCAAACAGAAATTAACTTTAAAATTATAGTAAACAGGTAATCAAATCCCCCGATAAAGGCCGAAAAAATTACGGTCAAAAACAAAACAATTACAGTTGAGGAAATTATCTCATTCTTCGAAGGCCAAGAAACTTTCTTGAGTTCAATCTTAACCTCTTTAAAATAATTTCCCAGTTTTCTTGTTTTTTTAACCGCCTTTTTCTTTTTAGACATCGATTTCCCTCAAAATTTAATAAAATTGCAACCTACCATTAACGTTAGAGATAACATACTGCACATCTTTTTTTATAATAAATTGCCTTCGAACAAAACAATTTATTATAAAATGGCAGGCCTGGAGGGATTCGAACCCCCAACATCCGGTTTTGGAGACCGGCGCTCTAGCCAATTGGAGCTACAGGCCTTCACACTCAACCAATTGTTCACATGAATACGACCTGCAAAAAGCAAACCTGCAGTAATTTAAATATATATTAGCGGGTCTCCTTATGTAAAGTGTGTTTCTTGCACCATTTACAGTACTTCTTCAGCTCAATTCTATTTGGATCATTCTGCTTATTTTTATTGGTTGCATAATTTCTTCGTTTACATTCTGCACACGCAAGCGTGACCATCTGACGCATAAAAAACCCTCTCCAATATTAAGTACTTCTAAAAGACACAATTAGACAAGCTACCACCATTTAAAAGATATGTCAATAAAAAACTACCCCTTTCAGAAGCCCTCATTTAAATCCGCTTTCTCTACTTAAGTATCTTTGTCACCTTGCCGGCTCCAACGGTTCTTCCGCCTTCACGGATGGCAAACCTTAAACCTTCTTC
>Ga0209121_10003825_pt1 | contig 14329 bp, 16 predicted proteins | sample Cruoilmetagenom3_FD_187292 | JGI IMG/M metagenome (GOLD analysis project Ga0209121, IMG submission 187292) | Oil polluted marine microbial communities from Coal Oil Point, Santa Barbara, California, USA - Sample 3 (SPAdes) (version 2) | ecosystem: Environmental > Aquatic > Marine > Oil seeps ...
ATTTCTTAATGAAGGAAAAATCGATCAGGCAAGATACGAAACGATGATAAACAGATTTTCTGAAAGAGTAACGGAAATGGTAGAAAGAACAGAAACAGGACCAAGAAGCGGAGTATATGGCACTTCAGGGCGTGGAAGAGAAAGAAAAGGAACATGCACGCCGTAATATAATGCAACCCTCCTTTAAAGAATTATATATATGGGGAGCCTTTGGCTCCCCGTTTTCATTAAATCATATATAGGCAGTTTATCCGATACTATTAAATCAATATCTTAATTGACATTTAATTTAAGTTATGCTAAAATTTTTGTTAATATGAATACAATAAGAACAGATAACATTTTATATACAAACAATAATTTTTTAGATTCTAACGGTAATCGATCTTTTAAAGTTATAAGTAAGACACAAAATCGAAAGGAGGAGTAAATGATTCTCATTGAGAAAGGAACAATCTTTACAGTAACAAAAGGTATTATAAAAAATGGAAACATCCTGATCGGCAACAATGGACGCATCAAAAAAATCTCAAAAGACAAAATAGACGCCAAAGCAAAAAAGATAAATGCAGAAGGAAAGCTTGTATTTCCTGGGTTTATTGACGCGCATACGCACCTTGGGCTTTATGCACTTGAGGGAGGGGTGGAAAGTATGGATGGGAACGAAATGACAAATCCATCAACCCCCGGCATGCGTGCAATCGATGCGATAAATCCGGGTGATCCTGCCTTTAAAGATGCGCTTTCAGCAGGCATCACAATGATATTCACGGGCCCGGGTTCAGGAAATGTAATAGGCGGGCAAAGCGTAATTATAAGGACATTTGGAAAAACAATAGAAGAGATGATTATCAAAAACCCTGCAGGGGTAAAATGCGCATTTGGCGAAAACCCTAAACGCGTCTACACAGAAAAACACCAACTTCCCACAACAAGAATGGGTACAGCAAAAGTATTCAGAGAAACGCTTGCCAAAGCAAAAGAATATGCAGAAAAGAAAAACAAAAAGAAAAAACCACCCTTCAACCTTGATATGGAGGCCTTGTTTCCTGTAATGCAACATAAACTACCGCTCAGGATTCACTCTCACAGAGCTGACGATATCCTCACGGCAGTACGGATTGCAAAACACGAATTCGGATTGGACCTTGTTATCGAGCACGGCACAGATGCAACAAAAATAAGAGAAGTGTTGGCAAAGGAAAAAGTGCCTGTCGTAGCAGGCCCTTTACTCGACACCTCTCCAAAAGTAGAAACAAGTTCCTCTTCATTTTCAACTCCTGCTCTTCTGGATAAAGCAGGTGTACTTACAGCGTTAATGACAGACCATCCTGTTATCCCAATACAGTGCCTGCCGCTGCAGGCAGGGTTGGTTGCATATCACGGGGGAGCAGGAGAAGAAAACACCTTGAAAATGATAACGATCAATCCGGCACGCATACTGAAAATTGATAAAGAGTATGGAAGCTTGGAAGAAGGCAAGGTGGCAGATTTATCCATCTATTCAAAACACCCTTTCAGTTCAACAGCCAAGGCAGAGTTAGTTATTGCAAATGGAAATATAGTCTACGAGAGGTGAAAAAAATGTATAAAATTATAGCAGAAAAAATATTTGACGGCACAAAGATCATTAAAAATGCAACGATTCTCTTTGACGAAAGCGGCATCAAATACGTAGGAAAAGGCAATAAAGAAAAAGCAGAAAATACGTTCAGAGCAAAGTTTGCAACACCAGGATTTATTGACATCTCTTCTGGTATCGGCCTTAAGGAAGAATCTTTGGGGCGAATAGAAGGGAATGACTTAAACGAAGAGATAAATCCAATAACACCAGAACTTCTTGCATTAGACGGCATTAACCCGTATGATGAAAGCTTTCCTAAAGCGGTAAAGGGAGGCGTCACTGCAAGTTTTGTTTTGCCAGGCCTTTCAAATAATATTGGAGGAAGAGGAGCAATTATACACAACTCAGGCAACACGATAAAAGATATGACCATCAAGTCACCTTTTGGTATGCGATTTTCCGTTAACAGCATCCCAAAGTCAATCTACATTCCGCAAAAGAAAATGCCGATGACAAGAATGGGCAGCGCATATCTGATAAGAGAAGCACTTTACAAAGCAAAAGAATATGGAGAAAAGAAAAAGAAACAATTTTCCATGCAGGAAGAATCTCTTCTCCCCGTTTTGAAAGGGAGACAAAAAGCATTTTTTGCCGCCCTGCGTGCAGATGATATCGCAACAAGCATTAGAATAACAAAAGAATTTAACCTGAATACAGTAATGACTTTTGCAATCGAAAGCGATCTTGTGCTGGATATTATCAAAGAAAACAAAATACCTGTTGCATTTGGTCCTGTTATATTGTCGCGCTTTGAAATAGAATTAAAACATCTTTCGCCAAAAGTTCCCGCAACACTTATAGAAAACGGTGTTGAAACAGCAATTATATCGGGACATCCATTGTATCCCGCAGAATTCCTACGCATTCAGCTTGGTCTTATTATTGCCGAAGGGATAAGCGCAGAAAAAGCACTGGCAACAGTCACGTCAGCGCCGGCAAAAATACTGGGAATGAAAAAATACGGAATAATTAAAAAAGGAGCTATGCCAGACCTTGTTTTGTTCGATGGAGATCCATGGGAAACAAAAACCGCAATAAAAAATGTATTCATAAATGGAAAATTAATACAATAGATTAGGGGGCAGAGGATGTTTTCCCTCTGCTTCTCTTTCTTTCTTTTGCAGCTTTGACAAGCGCGTGCTTAAACATAGCGGGGGCAAAAAGGTCTGTAACAATAATAACGCCAATGGTTATCACCTTTATTATGCCGCCAATCTCAGGAAATGTGCTTTCAATAATCAGAACCAGGACAAGAGAAAGACCTGACTGGTTAATTAAGCCGACCGAACCAAATTTCTTTATAATAGGGTCTTTTGTCCCGATTATTAACCCGAGTTCCGTGAAAAGCCATTTCACGCCGATAAGTATTAAAACGATAGGCATAACTTTAATTATAGCATGGACATCCGTCAATGCATGGACAAGCGCAAAAAAGAGCAGATAAATAGCAGGGGAAATATTATCCAGAACCTTCTGGAATTCTTCTCCTGCAAATGTAAAATTCTGGATAAAAAACCCTGTAATAATACTGACAAGCAATGGATCAATATGGATAAAACGGAATTGAGAAACAAGAAAAGCAAGAATAAATATAAAAACTGGCATTTCAACATTTACATGCCTCATATACAAAGCGACTAATCCACCAACAATTATGCCAACTGCAAGAGACCCTATTAACTCAACAATGCTTAAGATGATGGAAGAACCTTCCCCACCGAAAAGAGAAATAAGCATCGCAAAAAGCAAAATGACAATAATATCTTTTAAAATGGCGATGGCAAGTATTGTATCCCCCATCTCCGTTTTCTTGACACCACTTTCTTTTATCACGGCAATAGTGGAAAGAGGAGATTTTAAAATAAGGAGTGATCCCAGTAAAATCGCAGCTTTAAGCGGTGTTTCAAGTGAAATTCTCTGAAAAAACAAAAGAGAGGCGGTAAACACTCCTATGAAAGTAACGCATGCAATAGATAGAGTAAGTTTTATAATGCCTCTGCCATGTTTTTTAAGGAACGACATTTTCATTTCCATCCCTGACTGTATAGCAATAAAAACAAGGGCAATTTCAGTAATAAAGGTTAAGTTGTTTAACGGTTCAAAATTCATAAGACCGAAAGAATAAGGAGAAAGAATAAGTCCTGCAATAAGATACCCTGAAATAGCGGGGAATTGCAGTAACTCAAAAAATTTTCCCAAAAAAAATCCTATAATGACAATAAAAGCCAAAGAAAGCACTATATCAACCATAACAGATGGGGGCACTACAACTCTCCTCACCAAGAACAACAGAAAAGTAAAAAATGCTGACAGTATTAAGTATACCATTTTTCACCCCTGTAAATAAATTCAAAAACAACGAGCAAAATAAAATACGAGATCGCTGTAAATGTGATAAGGTAAGGAATTTTAGTTTCTATCGAAAGAGCTATGCTCAATGCTCCAATGGGAATAAAAAATATGCTTTTTCTTTTGAACAGAAGAAAAGTAAAAAGAAATCTGATAGGAATATATGCAATTAGAAATGCAAAAATTACAATGTTGCCCAACTGAAAGAATAAACCTGAAGAAAACAAAAGCGATAAAAATAACGGCTGTTCAATTCTCCCTACCATCGCTGAAGAATAGCGGGGCTTCGAAAAAAAGGCTACAACAAAGCCCATAAAAAAAGCGGAAAGAATAATTGAAGTATTAAACATCTGTGAAAGAGACGCAACAAGGAGTAAAAAACCAAGGGCAAGGATGTATACTTCCATTTTTTTCAAAATACGCTCGAAAGGAATAATTAAAAACCCTGCCAAACCAAAAACAACAGACAGTAAAACTCCCTTAAAACCATATATAGCAACAGTATAATATATTAAAATCAGTACAATGCTCAATTCGCCGGCAATGACAGGTCTTTTGCCCTTCTTGATACTAAAAAGTATGCTCGAAGAAGGAATTGAAAATATTGCAGAAAGAGGAATAGCTATATTCATTGGATAAAAAAAATGCAGAACAAAAAAAAGAATAAAAAAGTTTAAAGAAGCCAAAAACCCATAAAGAAAAGATTTAGCCCTGATTTCCTTTAATATCCCCTTCTCAAACTGAATGCCAAAACCAAATCCGGCAAATGCAAGAGCAAGAATAAAAAGCGGACAAAGACTGGTAAAAAAATCTTGCCCGGAAAAAACAAAGGAAAGGATAACGCCAAGTATATAGATTTCCAGCCCGGCAAAACGGAAAAACCCTCTTTTTTTCTCAAAAACAACACGAGCAGAGAAAAAAGAAACAGCAACAACAAAAAGAATAATAGCAAAATATCCTTTCATCTTGTTTATCCTCCGCTTTTAATCTTTAAATTCCTCCCACACACTTTTTTAAATCTTCCCTCATATACGCATAGAACATTCCCTTCGTATTGTAATGAAAGGATATATCCCCTTCTTTATCCAGAGCAATAAGTCCTGCTTTGCCGTTAATAACATTAAGATCTTCTATAGCTTGCGCAACAGCTTTGTCTAAATCCATTTTTTCAAGATAAAATCCTATTCTCACTGAAAGCACAAGGCGCATAATGTCTTCGCCGATACCTGTCGCAATAGCCCCAAAAGAATCATTTGCATAAAATCCTGAACCAATAAGTGGTGAATCTCCGACTCTTCCCACATGCTTAAATGGCACACCACCCGTAGAAACAGCAACTGCAATCTTCCCCGCTTCATCCAATGCTACTGCTCCTACCGTATCACCGAACCGTGTTTTTCGATAAAGTTTCACAGTACGCTCAGTAAGAAAATATTGTAATGGTTCAAATTGCATCCCTATTTCTTTTGCAAATGCCTCAGCACCTCTACTTGTTAAAAAATTATGTTCTGATTTTTCCATAACAAAACGGGCAAGTTCAACAGGACTTTTCACAGAAGTTACAGCGGAAACTGCTCCCATATTCAGCGTGCTCCCGTCCATTATGCCCGCGTCCATCTCTACATTACCTTCTTCATTAAGGTAAGAACCTCTGCCTGCGTCAAATAAAGGATGATCTTCAAGAACTTTTACTGCTTCTACAACTGCATCAATGGAACTTTTTCCCTCTTTTAGAACAGAAAAACCAGTAGAACATGCCTTTTTACATACATCCACCCGAATGGGAACTTCTTCTTTAGACTTGATATTGCCTGCACCACCATGCACAATAATTCTTAGCATCTTACGCCTTCCTTTTTTTTATTTAATAGTAACAAAAAGATGGATTTGGTCAAAGCACAGTAAAAAAGTAATATATTGTTGACATTAATGAATAAATCTGTATATTATATTGACAGTGGGGCTATAGCTCAGTTGGGAGAGTGCCTCCTTGGCGTGGAGGAGGTCAGGGGTTCAAATCCCCTTAGCTCCACCAAATTTTTATTTTTTACAGAGGAAATATGAAAAAAGAATACAATTATTCGGAAATCCAACAAAAATGGCAAAAATACTGGGAAGAAAATAATTTTTACAGAGCAGAAGATTTCTCAGAAAAGCCAAAATACTATATTATGGTAATGTACCCGTATCCTTCAGGTTCCGGGCTTCATGTAGGCCACTGCAGAAACTACATCCCGGCAGATGTAATAGCCAGATACAAAAGAATGAAGGGTTTTAACGTGCTAAATCCAATTGGATATGACGCATTTGGCTTGCCTACCGAAAACTACGCGGTAGAAAAAGGTATACCGCCACAGGAAATTACAAAAAGAAATATAGAAATATTCAGGCAACAACTAAAAAATCTCGGCATTTCTTACGATTGGACAAGAGAAATAAATACCTCGTCTCCTGAATATTATAAATGGACGGAGTGGTTTTTCCTTTTTTTGCATAAGCGAGGCCTTGCATACAAAGATTACAGCACTCAATGGTGGTGCCCGCACTGCAAAACAGTACTTGCCAACGAACAAATTATAGATGGTAAATGCTGGCGTTGCGATACTCCTGTTGTAAAAAAAAGGCTGGCAGAATGGTTTTTCAAAATTACAGAGTACGCCGATACGTTAGAAAAAGATTTAGAAACAATTGACTGGCCCGAAAAAATCAAGTCAATGCAAAGAAATTGGATCGGCAAAAGCAAAGGGGCAGAAATAAACTTCAAGGCAGTAGCTCCAGATAACATTGAATACGATATTCCTATTTTTACCACACGGATAGACACAATTTTTGGCGTTACATTCTTCGTTATTGCACCCGAGCATCCTCTTGCAAAAACGCTCACAACAAAAGAAAACAGAGAAAAAGTTCTTGAATACATCAAAAAAGCGGAAAGTGAAAAAGAAATAGACCGCTTATCCACAGAAAAAGAAAAGACCGGCATATTTACGGGTTCCTATGCTATGAACCCATTAAATAATAAGAAAGTGCCCATTCTTATAGGCGATTATGTTGTTGGGACATACGGGACCGGTGCAGTAATGGGTGTCCCCGCACATGACCAGAGAGATTTCATTTTTGCCAAAAAATATAAATTGCCAATAAAACAGGTAATAAGCCCTGATGGAAAAGAACACGAATTAATTGAAGCATATGCTGAAGACGGTATTTTGATAAATTCAGGAGCATTTACCACATTAAAGAGCGGGGAAGCAAGAGAAAAACTTACAACACACATTGAAAAAAATGATTTAGGAAAATCCGTTACCAGATACCATATCAGAGACTGGCTGATATCAAGGCAGAGATACTGGGGCGCTCCCATACCTATTATCCATTGTGAAAAACACGGAATGGTACCAGTGCCAGAAGAGGACTTACCCGTCCTTCTTCCTGACGAAGTAGATTTCACGCCAAGAGATACAGGAGAATCTCCGCTCGCCAACGACCCTGACTTTGTAAACACTACCTGCCCAATTTGTGGCGGACCAGCAAAAAGAGAAACAGATACACAGGATGGCTTTGCTTGTTCTTCGTGGTACTATCTACGCTATGTAGATCCTCTCAACGACAAAGCTCCTTTTGACCGCAAAAAAAGTGATTATTGGCTGCCCGTTGACCTTTACATGGGCGGCGCGGAACATGCTGTAATGCATCTCCTCTATTCGCGCTTTTACGCAAAAGTAATGTATGACGCAGGACTTGTTGGCTTTAGCGAGCCATTTAAAAAACTACTGAATCAAGGGATGATACTGGGGATAGACCATCAAAAGATGAGCAAATCAAAAGGAAACGTAGTAAACCCAGATGAGGTGATAAAGCAGTACGGCGCAGATACGCTACGTATGTACATTTTATTTATGGGCCCTTTTGACCAGGATGCTATATGGAGCATAGAAACTATAAACGGGACACACAGATTTATAAAAAAATTGTGGACATTATTCACCAGCGTAATAGAAGAAAGGAAAACAGAAAAAGTTGTACTCAGAGAAGAAAAAGAAATAAATGTGATACAAGATAAAATGATCCAAAAAATTACAGGCCAGCTTGAGAACTACAAATTCAATACAACGGTTAGTAGCTTTATGGAATGGCTCAATTTCCTTAACAAATCCGTCCAAGAAATACCAGATATCATAAAAACAGACGCATTTACAGAAACAATGGAAACATTTATCAAAATGCTTGCGCCAATCGCTCCACACATAGCAGATGAGCTATGGAGTAGACTGGGCCATAGAGAGAGCGTACATTTAGAGCAATGGCCACAAGCAAAAGGGATTTATAAAGAAGAAAAGGTAGGTATTGTCCTGGAAGTAAATGGAAAAGTAAGAGATACGATTGAAATAGAAAAAGACACAGATGAGCAAACTGTAAAAGAAATTGCATTGAACAGAGAAAAAATTAAAAAAATAACATCGGAGGGAACAATTTCAAAGATAATATACATTACAAATAAATTGCTTAACATTGTATTAAAAAAATAATTCATTATAATAACACGACTGTAAAAGTTATAAAATAGAAAAAGGAGTTGAAAGTAATGGCAAATCCCAAGAAAAAAACAACAAGAAGTAAAAAGGGAATGAGGCAGTGGAAAGAAAAAATTAAATCACCCAATTTGATTGAGTGTCCTCACTGTCACAATCTTATTCTTTCCCATCATGTCTGCCCTTATTGCGGATATTACGATGGAAAACCTGTTGTTGCAATGAAAACAAAAAAAGAGAAGAAACCGACAACTTAATATGCATATTGCATTAGATGGCATGGGGGGAGATTGTGCCCCTCAAGAAACAGTAAAAGGAGCAATAGAGACTTTAAAAGAATTAGAAAATATCCACCTCATCATAACCGGCGATAAAAGTTTAATTCAAAAAGAACTGCTTAAATATCCTTCAAAACTGAAAGATAGAGTGTCTATATATCCTACAACACAAATTATTACGATGCATGATCACCCAAAAGATGCGCTTCTTACAAAAAAAGATTCCTCTCTGTACAAAGCAATAGAGCTCGTAAAAAACAAAGAGGCAGTAGGAATTGTCAGTGCGGGGAATACTGGCGCACAAATGGCTATTTCGTTATTTGTACTGGGCAGAATAAAAGGGATAATACGCCCTGCAATCGCAGTACCTATGCCCTTTCCGCATTCAATGGGCTTGCTGATAGATGCCGGAGCAAACACTGATTGCAATGCAAAACAGCTTGTCCAATTCGCTCTCATGGGTAAAGTGTACCTTGAAAACATATTGAAAAGAAAAATAACCATCGGACTTTTGAATATAGGAACCGAGGAAGAGAAAGGATCAAAACTTACACAAGAAGCTTATCAATCACTTAAAAACATGTTTGAAGAATTTAAAGGACATATAGAAGGAGATAAAATACTAACAGGAGAGGTAGATGTAATAGTTACAGATGGCTTTACCGGGAATATAGCACTAAAAACAATAGAAGGCACAGCCGAACGTATTGTCAGCGCATTAAAAGCAGAAATCAAAAAAAGCAGTCTCGCAGCCCTGGGAGCATTATTTATGAAAAATGCAATGAAAAACCTGTTCAAACAACTCGATTACGAAATATTTGGCGGCTCACCGCTGCTGGGAACAAACGGTATTTCTATTATTGCACATGGCCGCTCATCACACGTTGCAATAAAAAACGCCATTAAAATGTGTTATAAAATGGAAAAAGAAAAAATTATTGAAAAAACAATTCAACAGCTAAATCATGGAAATTTTGCATAAAACAATTAATACAAAACTTAAGAAGCTCGAGAAATTCATAGGAAGAAGAGTTCCTTTTTCAAAAAGAAAACTGTTCATTATGGCAATTACTCATTCCTCGTTCAGCGGAGAATTTCCTGACTACCCGTCAAATGAAAGGCTTGAATTTTTAGGAGATACAGTGCTATCACTTGCTGTTACACATTACCTCTTTCGCCACTACCCATTTCTTTCAGAAGGCGAACTCAGCAAAAAACGAGCCTACATAGTAAGTGAAAAAGGCCTGTCAGAAAAAGCACTATCGCTAAACATAGGAGACATCCTACTATTCGGAAAAGGAGAAGAAAGAAGTGGAGGCAAGTTCAAAAAAGCGTTGCTTGCAGACGCCCTTGAAGCAATTATTGCAGCAATATTTATCGCATTTGGATTTGCTGAAGCAGAAAAATTCCTTTTAAGAATACTGTCACCAGAATTAAAAGAGGTTGAAAACATAGAAACAACGGATTACAAAACACAACTGCAAGAAATCACTCAAAAAAAATTCCATACCACACCTGAATACACAATAGTAAAAGAAACTGGATCACCAAGAAATAAAATGTTTTTTGCAAAAGTATCACTCAATGAAACCATATTAGGGCAGGGAAAAGGAAGCTCTAAAAAAGAAGCAGAAGAATATGCGGCTAAAGAGGCGCTACGAAATGAAATTATTAAAAACGATTAAGAGAATATTTGAGAAAAACGATAGCAATTCTATTGAAAATATTGAAGAATTCATGCTTGAAAATAATTTCGGCGTGAAATTTACTGAAAATTTCATTAAAAAAATCAAGGAAGAGAGAGTTACGGGCGAAAATATAGAAGGAGCTCTAAAAGAAAATATAAAAACCATTTTAAACAATACTGATCCAAAAGTACATTTCAGCAACAGCATCCCTGCCATATTTCTCTTCGTAGGCACGAACGGAACAGGCAAAACAACAAGCATAGCAAAATTGGCTCATTTCTACAAAAATCAGGGCAAAAAAGTAATGTTAGTTGCAGGAGATACATTCAGGGCAGCAGCATCAAAACAATTAGAAATATGGGCAAACAAATTAAACATCCCCATAGTAATGCAAAAAGAGGGAAGCGACCCGGGAGCAGTGGTATTCGATGGGTTAAATAGCGCCATAAGCAAAAATATAGATGTTCTGCTTATAGATAGTGCAGGGAGAGTAGAAACCAAGAAAAACCTGCTGCAAGAACTCCAAAAAATAGAACGCGTCATCGAAAAAAAAATTGGCCGTAAACCAGATGAAACATTGCTTGTGCTTGATGCATATACGGGACAAAACGGTATCGCACAAATTGAAATATTCTCATCAATGGTGAACATTTCAGGCATAATACTTACAAAAATTGATGGCAGTTCATCTGGAGGAATAATAATACCAATCATCCAAAAATACGGAATACCCGTAAAGTTCATTTGCACGGGTGAAAACATAGAAGATATAGAACAATTTAATGCAGAAGCATTTATTGAAATACTTTCTGGTTGACAAATCTGAATTTTTATGTATTATTGATAAAAACAGGAGGTAAAAATGAAACAAAAAATATTGACACCAAAAGAGAAAAAAATACTTAAAAAAATGCACATAAGAGAGCTTATGGAAACATACCCAGGGCTTCTTACAGACAAAGAAAACAAAATTCTCTCCATGTTTACACAAAAAAACGCAACCGGAGCAAATATAGCAAGAAAGCTAAACATTTCACGACAGGCAGTGCATGACCACGTAAGAAGAGCGCTAACGCGTATGGAAAATTGCGAAAATAAAATAGGAAATATGGAAAAAAACAGAAAAACATCGATATACATAAGTAAGATGAGAAAAATACTTGAAACAACAGCAAAAGAAACGCCCAAGCAGAAAAAAGCATTAGAAGAAACATTAAACATACTGAAAAAAATAGAAGAAAACATTTAAGGAAGTGGTTGATTATCTTTGACAATTTAAAAATAAATTTACAAAACGTTTTCAAAAAATTACGTAGCAAAGGAAAACTCTCAAACGAAGATATAAAAACCAGTTTAAGGGAAATACGAGTTACTCTGCTCGAAGCAGACGTAAATTATAAAATTGTAAAAGAAATTGTAGAAAAAGCTGAAGAAGAAGCAAAGAAACAAAATGTTATGGAGAGCCTTACGCCTGCCGAGCAAATTATCACAATCCTTTATAATGAAATTAAAAATATTCTTGGCGATGCATCTCCTCTTAATATCGAGCCTAATAAAAGAAATCTTGTTATGCTTGTAGGCCTCCAGGGAAGCGGAAAAACAACAACAGCGGCAAAATTAGCCAAATTTCTAAAAGAACAGGGAAAACGTCCCCTTCTCATACCTTTTGATTTTAAAAGGCCAGCTGCAATGGAGCAACTTATAACACTTGCAAAAAATAATAACCTTGAAGTATTTGAAGAAATGACAGACAATCCTATCCTTGTATTAAAAAAAGCATTAACTCATATGAAAAATAATCAATTTGATATAGGACTAATAGACAGTGCAGGAAGAAAAGAAATAGATAGAGAAACGATGGAAGAGTTAAGAACAGTAGCAAATACATTTGCTATAAACGAAACTCTGCTTGTGCTTGACAGCACAATAGGACAGGGTGCACTTAAAATTGCAGAAGGATTTGAGCAATATATTCCACTTACAGGCGGAATCTTTACAAAATATGACAGCAGCGCAAAAGGCGGGAGTATCCTTTCTTTTCGGTATGTGACAGGAAAACCCGTAAAATTTATAGGAGTAGGCGAAAAAATAGATGACCTCGAAATATTTCACCCAGAAAGAGTAGTATCAAAAATCGTAGGGAGAGGAGACCTTGCAACACTCGCTGAAAAAGCAGAACAAACAATATCTCGGGAGGAAGGCAAAGATTTATTCGAAAAAATACAAAATGACACTTTTGACCTAAATGATTACAAAAATCAACTAGACGCAATCAAAAAAATGGGTGGATTCTCCAGCATTCTCTCATCAATGCCAGTAATCCCTGGGATGAATTTAAATGCATTAAGCGATGAAAAAATGCTTGTGAAAACAGAAGCAATTATAAATGGAATGACAAAAGAAGAAAAAACAACCCCGGAAATTATCGATGGCTCAAGAAAAAAAAGGATTGCAAAAGGTTCAGGCGTAACAAACCATGAAATAAATATGTTTCTAAAAAACTATACAATGTTCAAAAAATTTATGCAGGGAACAAAAAATGTAAAAAGTATTGACCAAATCCTTAAATTAAGGTAAAATGGTTAGCATAAAAAAGTTTACAAGGAGGTTCTAATATTGGCTGTAAAAATTAAATTATCTAGAGTAGGGGCACTTCATCGGGCATCCTACAGGCTTATTGTTACTGATTCGCGTAGTGCGACAGATAGCAATTTTATTGAAATTGTCGGGTTCTGGAATCCTATTCCAGAAAAAGAAGAAATCCAGTTAAAGAAAGATCGTATTCTATACTGGCTTAAAAAAGGTGCACAGCCTACTGATTCAGTAAAAAAAATTCTGGAAAGAGGCAACGTGTGGAAAGAGTTTATGGAATCTAAAAAGGGAGGCAGTAAATAATGAAAGAGTTAGTTGAAACTATCGTAAAAGCATTAGTTGATGTACCAGAAGAAGTCGTCATCACAGAAATTGCAGGAGACCAGGCAGTCATCTATGAAATCAAAGTGTCGGATAAAGATATCGGCAAGGTTATTGGCAAACAAGGCAGAACAGCAAATGCACTTAGAGTAATTGTAAAAGCAGCTGCAAGCAAGATTGGGAAGAACGCAAGCGTTCAGATCAACTCAAAGCCTAAAGAAGAAACAATGACAATATAGGCAGGGAGCCCGATGAATACGCTCCGAATTAAACAAAATATTTTAGTAAAAGTAATTGTAACCGAAAAATTTAAAGAGGATTACAAAAAAGAATTAAATAAACAGATAGAAGCAGCTGAAAACAAAGCAAAAGATTTAAAATCGTCTCTTGCTAAACTTGTTATAGAGAGTGCAGGTATAAGAAATGCAAGCTACGTAGAATCCTTAAAGGCGCGCATAGAAGAGGAAAGAATGCTTCAAGAAGGATTGATGGGTGAATTAAAAGGAAAAACCACAGAAATAGACAAGCTGAAAATTGGTGACCTTTTCTCCTATACAATGATAGAAGGAAGTGTAGAGGTAAAAGAAGGCGATAATCTCTGGCAAAAAGTTACAGGTGCAGAAATAGTGCTAAAAGACAACATTGTTATCTCTATAAAAGAAAGTTGAGTATAGATAAATAAATTTATAATAAAAGGGGAGCTTCTGCTCCCCTTTTATTATTATTTATATACATTATTTTTTAAAAATACTTTCAATAAAACCGATATCAAACTTAATAATGAAACGCAATTCTACAGGGCAAACTGCCAATTCAGGTGCAGGTTTGGTGCGGAAGGGGGGAGTTATGCTTGATTCAGGGGATAGTACTTCAATAGAATCTTTTGGCTTACGGCCTCTCTTGCCGGAGAGTATATCCCTCGGTATGACAAAAGATTCAATGTTT
>Ga0209121_10003826_pt1 | contig 14326 bp, 14 predicted proteins | sample Cruoilmetagenom3_FD_187292 | JGI IMG/M metagenome (GOLD analysis project Ga0209121, IMG submission 187292) | Oil polluted marine microbial communities from Coal Oil Point, Santa Barbara, California, USA - Sample 3 (SPAdes) (version 2) | ecosystem: Environmental > Aquatic > Marine > Oil seeps ...
AAACCGAATGGGTGATCCGGTAATGCACCGGGTCACTTTTCGTTTAAGACAGAGAAGCGCGGTATTTTTGTCAGTTTTCTCGTATTAATCTTTGTTAATCGCCAAACTATCTTTTGATTACAACAATCTCAGTGGTATTATAACGACTTAGATAAAAGGTATTTTGGGCCGGACTTCGAATATCGGCCGCCAATAAAAATGCAGGAGCAGCCTGATGCGTTTTTCTACAGTTGCAAGTTTCCTTGTAGCGATCATTCTTGCCGGTCTGGCCGTATACGGCGCACAGAATTTTCTGAATGCGGAACGTGCAGAAGTTGCCGCCGTCCTGCAAAAACAGTCTGAAGAAAAAGTAGAAAAAGATGACGAGGCCCTGCGAACCATTGTTGTTGCGAACAAGGTCATCACGTTCGGCGAACGGATTGATGCGTCGACTGTTCGTGAAATTGAATGGTCAGGCGAAATTATCCCTGTGGGTTCATTCGCCAAAATCGAAGATCTGGTCATTGGTGACAGTGATGAGACCGCGCGTTTCGCACTGACCAACATTACCATTGGTGAGCCGATCCTGACAACAAAAGTGACAGATCCGGGCCAGCGCGCGAAACTTTCGACAGCTTTGGGATCTGACATGAAGGCTGTATCTATCCGGGTGAACGATGTGCTGGGTGTGTCTGGCTTTGTTCTGCCGGGCGACCGCGTGGACATCATGCTGTACCGCAGAGAAGGGTACGTCGACATGCTGCTTCAAGGTGTAAAGGTTTTGGCAATCGATCAGACATCTGACGATCGCAAAGACCAGCCCAGTGTTGTTCGTACTGTCACGTTTGAAGTGAACACACTCGAAGCCCAAAAACTTTTGCTCGCTTCAAATATCGGCACATTGGCATTGGCGCTGCGCAATCTGTCATCTACGGATTTTGAAAACATAGAGCGTGTGACTTTGAACGACCTCAACGAAATTGATGTTGCTGAGGATCTGCTTCAGGCAAAACAGGAAGCCATGAAGGCAGATGCCTCCGAAGAGCGTATCGATAACCTGGAAAAGTTGCTAAAAAACATCGCTGGCGGAATGAAGGACGTCAAGGAACAGATTAATACGCAAGAACCTGTTATTATCGAGAAAGAAGTCGTTAAAGAGGTAATCGTTGAGAAATTAATCGAACTGGCACCCATTGCACCGATCAGAAGTGAAGTTGGTGTTATTCGAAACGGCACACGTTCTGAGTATAAAGTGAACCAGGGTGACGGAGAAGAAACTGATTTTGAGGATGGTTCTGCTGAAGAACCAGCGATTGTTGAGTAAGTTGCCCGCGGCCAGCAACTTGTTAGAACTAAAAACGAAGGATGGTAAAATCCGAATGGCAATATCCGCGCAGGGGACGCGGATCAAACAAGTAGGCAACTATGAAGCACATACAGTTTAAAATACCCCTGAAGCGGCAGCTAGTTGCCGTATTTGAGGCATCAAAAACATTGATTTGCGCGGCGATGGTCATGACATTGGTCACAACAGCCCCAATTCAGGCGCAAACCAAATTTATCAATATCGACGATGGTAGGGTCAGCAATATCGAATTGGCGGCCGGCCTGACATTGACGGTTGAAACCGACCAAGCATTTGCCGACATTCTGATCGGGAACACCGCTGTTCTTGACGTTTTCCCCATAACGGATACGTCGCTTTACATTCAGGCCAAGGCTAATGGCACCACCAACATCACGCTCTACTCAGTAGACAAGAAACTGCTTGAGGTGATTGATGTCAAAGTCCGGACCGATTTTACTGACCTCCGAGAAGCGATCCACGCCGCCGTGCCAAGCGCACGCGTAAATGTTGCAAACGTCAACAACCGGGTGCGGTTGTCCGGCGAAGTCAAAGACAATGTCGACAAAGCCCGCATCATGCAGATTGCTAGTCAGTATACTTCCTCTGACAACCCGGTTATCGACGCCATCCGGGTGCGTAGCCCACAGCAAGTTGAGCTGGATGTACGGATCATCGAAGTGTCTCGAAATTCCGGACGTGAACTGGGCGTGGAGCTGATAGGCTCTGATAGCGCCGGCGGTGGTCTCAACACTGGCACAGAACCTGATCGCACGCCTTTCGGAATTGCAGTCGGCGAACTGCTCTCGATCTCAGGCTTTCAGGTTGATTTTGTGATCAATGCACTTGAATCCAAAGGCCTGGCCAGACGGCTTGCCAATCCCAAGCTGGTGACAACCAGCGGAGAGCGGGCCAATTTCGTTGTCGGTGGTGAGGTTCCAATTGAAACCGCTGATCGCGAGGGAACCGAAGGTGGCCTGGTGTTCGAATCTTCAACGACATACCGTGAATTTGGTGTTCGTTTGAATTTCCTGCCAACAGTTCTCGACAATGATTTGATCCGGTTGGAAATCGAACCCGAAGTCAGCGATATTGACCCGTCAATCAACGTGAACGGCAACCCCGGCTTTATCACTCGAAAAGCGGAAACCACTGTATCACTGCGCAGTGGTCAAAGCTTTGCCATCGCTGGTCTGCTGCAAGCGAACAATGCGCGCAGCGTGGATCAGGTGCCGTGGCTTGGCAATGTCCCGGTTCTGGGCACTTTGTTCAAATCCACCGGCTTCCAGAAGCGCGAGACTGATCTGGTGATCTTGGTAACGCCGCGCTTGGTTCGGCCGACAAAACCAGGGGAGCCTCTTGTAACGCCACTGGATAGCACGCGGTCATCAAACGACTTGGAGTTGTTCCTGATGGGCCTGCTGGAAGTTGATAAGCCGATGTTGCGGAAATTTCGCGAAGGCGAAGGCATTGTCGGACCCTATGGACACATGATTGATCTGGAGTTTGAAGATGGCATCATCGTTAAAAAATAAACTGATCATCGCGGCAATAGCAGCACCGGTTTTCATTGCAGGTTGTTCACCCGAGTATCTGAGCAATGGCGATACCGACTCGTTGCGATCTGGAAACGCGCACGAAGCAAACACGGCGATCCAGGAAATTACGGCGTGGCCAGAGAACGTAAATAATACGTCTACTGCGCTAGGTATCTGATTTAAAATAATTAAACCGGCCTATATCCTAGGCCGGTTTGAAACCAGGCTATGGACACGGCCACACGGTGGGGACCGGGTAAGAATTAGCTTATTAGGTAGGGGGCGAATAAAATGCTGGCCCGCTTCAGCAAACATTTCTCAAAAGACCAGAGCGGAACCGTTCTAGTCGAAACTATACTTGTACTGCCAGTTTTAACTTTGCTGACATTTGGAATCTTGGAATTTGGTAATATGATGTGGCAACGACAACAGTTGCAGATCGGTGTGCGTGATGCAGCCCGGTACATGAGCCGTTGCCGACCGGATTTTCACCTCCAGAATTGCCAACAGGCCGCGATCAATATTGCTCTAACTGGCCAACCAGGGCCCAGTGGCAACGCGCGCGTTCCCGGTTGGAACTCTGGCGGTATCGCCATTTTCCCAGCTGTACCTCCTACAAACCCCGGCCCAAATGATAAGGTCACCGTTACCGGCACAACCATTTATCAGGGCTCACCTGTCTTTTCTGCAGTTCTGGGTGACAACGTCGAAATTGGCCACTGGACCCAAATGAGATACTTGGGATGGTAAAACTAGTCTTTAAAAAATTCTGGAAAGACGAGGCCGGTGTTTCCTTCACCGAAGCACTTTTGGTGCTGCCGATTGTTCTGCTGACAATCACCGCCATGGTGGAATTCGGTGCCGCAATGTTCCAATGGAACCAAAGCGTCAAAGCTGTGCAAATGGGCGCGCGGTTGGCGGCGGTTTCTTCGCCACTGATCAGTGATACGGCCTATGACCGCCTGACCGATGACTACGGCGTACTTCCTGAAGGCGACGCAACCCCGATAACAATAAAGACCGAAGTTTGCGGTGCCGGGGCGACACCTTGCGAGACTGCCGCAATTAACCGGCTGCTGACTGGCAGCAACGGAACTTGTTTAACATCAGACCCTGCCGAAATCATCGGTATGTGCGACGTCGCACCATTTATTCAGCGAGAGAATGTACGCGTCACATATACGAGATCCGGGCTGGGTTACGTTGGTCGCCCGCTTGGGCCTGTGACCAATATCACGGTTGAACTGCGCAACCTGACATTTGACTTCTTCATTCTTGATGCTGTCATCCGAGCCGTTACCCCCGGTTCAACTCCACCGACAATTTTTACGATCCCGGCACACCCCGTTAGCATCACCAGCGAAGATGTGAACGATTGCATTGGTCTGTGTCCCTGAATGATGATGAGTATTAGAATATGAGCAACGCGCCAAGAACCCGACTTCTTTTGATTAATGCAGAAGGCACACATCATGATGATGTTTCGTCGCATCTGCAGGATTCTACGCTTTATTCTGTGACCAAAGCCAGTTCTAGCCAAGTGCCGGAAATCCTGGGTGAAGAAGAATCAGACATGGTGATTGTCGATTTGGAAAAACTGGGCGAAACCGAAATCCAGATTCTGACATCCGTAACCGGGCAGGCGCCAACCACTCCTCTGATCGTAATCTCGCATGATTTGGACCCGGGTGAAATGCGCCAGTTGTTCAAATTCAATGTCCGTGACTGGCTGAAAAAGCCGATCAATGGGGATGAACTTCGGGAATCTATCCGCTCATCTGTCCGCAACAATCGGGTTAGCAAAAACAGGGTTCATGCGGTCGTGTCCGCCGTTGGCGGGGCAGGGGCCACAACAACAACCATTTCGATGGCCGATATTGCGTCAAACACCATCTTCCGCAAGAAAAACACCAGCATCGCTGTGATTGATCTGGATTTCTCGACTGGCAATTGCAGCTATCTTCTGAACATGGTCAATGGTTTCAATCTGGGTTCAGTGTCTGCCACACCACAACGGATCGACGCTGAATTCATCCGGGCTATCCAACAAAAACACGAAAAAGGCTTTTATCTGTATTCATTCAAACAACCCGAGTTGAATACGGATCTGAATGGCTATGAATTGGTTTTACGGCTGCTTGACGCAGTCAACATGGAACATGATCATACCTTCCTAGATCTGCCCTATTATGAGACCGAGTGGAAAGATGATGTGCTGTCGGCGGTCAACACCTGCACCATTGTTACAGAGCTGAACTTGCCAACCATCAAGCACACTCTGGATACCATCCAACGCGTTCGTGATTTGCGCGGTAAGGACTTCCCGGTCAGGGTGATTATCAACAAGCGCAGCGGCGGCCTGTTCAGCCAGCGCATTGGCAAAGGCAAACTGAAAGAGCTGTTTGGGGATATTCCGTTGTTTTATCTGCCCCTGGAATCCAATCTGATCGGCGAGGCGATTGACCGCGGGTTGTTGCCCAGCGAGATTTCCAAGCGCAACAAATTCACCAAATCCTTAGCCAAGTATATGAAGTCCATTGAACTTACAGCGGGGGAAGTCGCAGCATGACACACCTGCCGGTCAACAGGTTGAATTTCACCCGCAGGGCCATCCTGCTGGGGCTGGGCGGTCTGATTGCGGCACCTGCATTTGCTGCATCCGACATCAAGAAAATACCGCGTTCGCATGGTCCCAAAACCAAGAAGATTGTGGCCTATGGCGGCTCGGAAAAGCCCGGAACGATCATCATTTCCAATACAAACCGAACCTTGCACCGCGTATTGAAGGGCGGCAAAGCTGAAGTTTACAGCGTTTCGGTTGGCCGTGACGGGTTTGTCTGGACGGGCACCACCTATGTCGGGCGCAAAGCCGAATGGCCGGGCTGGCGACCACCAGGGGCCATGCGCAAACGCGACCCCTCGTTACCGGATTATGTGCCGCCGGGGCCGTATAATCCTTTGGGCGCGCGTGCTATTTATCTCTATTCTGGCCAACGTGATACATTGTACCGCATTCACGGAACGAACAGCGCCGATACAGTTGGCGGATATGAAACCTCAGGCTGTTTCCGATTGACCAATTCCGACGTTATGGATTTGTTCAAGAAGGTTCGCAACGGCACCAAGGTCATTGTTCACTAGGCGCTAAAAGAAGGGACTTCCAATGGCCGGGCGATTTTTCCGCACGAAACAGATCGATACCGACACCAAACCTGACGCCAGCAATGAAGTGTTGGTGCTTAAGCCCGGCACGGAAGACAAAGAAGCCAAGGCTCGTGGCAAGGGTGCAAAGGAAGTCGGATCGCCAGATTTTGTCAATGAACGTGTCGCATTGCACCGGTTTTTGCTGGACAAGATCAACCTTTCGATCCTCGATACGATGGAAGAGGAAGAAATTCATGATGAGTTGCGCCCGCTTGTGCGCGACTACGCCAAGGTCAATAATTTCCCCCTTAGCGCAACCGAATTAGAAGCGCTGATTTCGGACATCGGCGACGAGATGCTGGGCCTCGGTCCAATCGAGCCACTGCTGGAAGATGAATCCATCTCGGACATTCTCATTGTCGGGTCTGGTACGGTATTTATCGAACGCGCCGGTAAGGTTGAGCCCACAAACGTCCGTTTCAAAGACGAAGACCACCTGATGCGGATCATCAACAAGATCGTCGCCTCGGTTGGGCGCCGCGTCGACGAAAGCTCGCCACTGGTTGATGCCCGCCTGGCTGATGGCAGCCGGGTCAACGTGGCAGTGCGCCCCGTGGCGGTTGATGGCCCGCAGGTTTCGATCCGGAAGTTTGCCAAGCGGCCCTATTCACTGGATCGCCTGGTGCAGGCGGGCGCCCTGGCCCAGGGCATGGCAGATCTTCTGGCTGCGGCGGTTGAGGGCAAGGTGTCCATGGTAATCTCAGGCGGGACCGGTTCGGGTAAAACCACAATGCTGAACGCGCTGTCATCGTTTATTCCAACAGATGAACGACTGGTTACGATCGAAGATGCCGCCGAACTTCAGCTGCAGCAACCACACGTCGTGCGGTTGGAAACCCGACCACCAACCGTGGATGGACGTAATGAGATCATGCAACGTGATCTCGTCAAAAACGCCCTGCGGATGCGCCCCGACCGCGTTATCATCGGCGAGGTTCGCGGCCCCGAAGCGTTTGACATGTTGCAGGCGATGAACACCGGCCACGAGGGCTCGATGTCGACGGTTCACGCCAACACCCCACGAGATGCCTTGGGCCGGATTGAACAGATGGTCGGCATGGCAGGTCTGCCAATGTCGCAACTTGCTATCCGAGCGCAGGTCAGTTCAGCGGTGCATATGTTCCTGCAATTGTCACGCTTGCGAGATGGTTCGCGCCGCCTGATATCCATTTCAGAAGTGACCGGCATGGAAGGCGACGTGATCCAACTGCAGGAAATCATGCGGTTTGTGCGCACGGGCGTTACCGACGATGGCAAGATTCTGGGCGAGTTTCGCGCCACAGGAATTCGTCCCAAATTCCTTGAAGATCTGGAAACCATGGGGCTGCGCCTTAGTTCCGATTACTTTGACCCCTCAAAGGTGCTCTGATCCATGTTCAGCAATCCGGTTGTCTTTTATGGTCTGATCTTTGCAGCAGCTTTGTTGCTGGTCGACTCTGTATTGCGAGCGTTGTTTTCGTCTCGCCGGACCAAAGAGGATGTGTCCAACCGACTGGAACAGTTGAAAAAAACGGCCGGCACCCAGGACGCCTATGGTGAGCTGCTCAAACGTCGCGGCATCGGCGGCCGAGATGGTAAACAGAGGCTGTCCAACCGGATCAACAAATACATTGCCCAGACCGGTCAGGAATTTACCCTGTCCAAGCAGATCGTTGGGTTTTTGTCGCTGACAATGATCGGGTTCCTTGTCGGCATCCTTGTCGTAGGGTTGCGCGGACCGATTCAATACGCCTTTGCCGTGGTATTTGCCATCGCCGCCACAATCCTGATTGTCTATGTATTACGGCTCCGCCGGATCAACCAGTTCACCAATCAACTGTCACCGGCCATTGATATTCTGGTTCGCAGTTTGAATGCCGGGCACCCGCTGGTGTCTGCGATTGCACTTGTGTCGCGTGAAATGCCAGATCCTATCGGATCAGAATTTGGCATCCTGAATGACCAGATGACCTTTGGTGCCGAACTGGAACATGCGATGCTGAACATGTACGACCGCGTCGGGGCGCATGAGTTGAACCTGCTGACTGTAACAGTAAGCGTACAGCGTGGCACCGGTGGTAATCTGTCCGAGATACTTGAGAACCTGAGCCAGATGATCCGCGATCGGCTGATGATCAAACGCAAGATTCGCGCCATTTCTGCCGAGGGCCGGATCACTGCCTGGATCATGCTGGCGTTTCCGTTCCTATTGTTCCTCATGGTGCGATTTCTATCGCCCAAGTATTTCGACCTGGTCTGGGAAAGCGGCTATGGTCCGCATGTGGTAATCGGCTGCCTGGTCACCATTTTTTTTGGTATGCTCATTATCAGAAAGTTGGTGAACTTTGACTTTTAAAGCTCGCTCTAACATGAGGAATATATTTTGAGTCAGACGCTGATCTTACTTGCAGTATTCGTCGCTGTCTTGATTGTCAGCTTCACAATCATATCAACCGGTGTCAGACGCCGCGATATCCGGCGCAACATTGAAACCACGCGCAGTGTGCGTGATATGGCCAATTCCGATATCAATCAGCTGCTTGGATCAGGCAATGAACAGCTGCGCTATTATCTGGATGTCGTTCAAACCGATTCGCCAAACAGCTTGCGGATGCGGCTGGTACAGGCAGGGTTTTTTTCACGGCGCGCCCTGATAAAATTTAACATCATTCGATTTGTCGTCTGTGCCGTCGTTTTCGGTGCATTACAGATCACCCTGTCACTGATGTTTCCGGAGGCATCAAAAGCCATTCACATGTTGCTCGCTCTCATCATGTCTGGCGTGGCCTTCATACTATGTTCAGTGGTTTTGGAGCGTATGGGCAATAAACGCTCTATTGAGTTTCGCAAACTGTTCCCAGACTTAATGGATCTGCTACTGGTCTGCATTGACTCAGGCCTTAGCATCAACGCCGCAATCGACCGTGTCACCCGTGAATTCCTGCTGACCACACCGGATTTCGGCATTCAGCTCAGCATTATCAATCTGGAAATCCGCGCAGGCCGACCCCTGCACGAAGCCCTTAACAATTTTGCCAAACGAATAGGCGTAGAAGAGGCCAGAACCCTGGCCGTTTTGTTCAAACAATCCGAAGAACTGGGCGCAAGCGTCAGCAAAACCCTGCGTGTATTCAGCGCCGAGATGCGTCAAACCCGGCTGGTCAAGGCCGAAGAAAAGGCCAATGCACTTCCAATTAAGATGCTGTTCCCGATGGCGTTTTTCATGTTCCCGGTCAACCTGGTGATCGTGCTTCTGCCCATTGGCATGGTGATCCTGAAAACCCTCAGCAATATGGCCGCCCCGCCATAAGAACGGAATCCGAGTTTTCACTCGCGTATGCCACCCGACAGGGACTGTAATCACAATGCCACTCAAGTGCATTTTTTGTAGAATACGGCAACCCTGCCAAATTATTGCTGCTTTACCCGGTTATCAGCCCTCACAAACGGCCAACATTCTGGCCTCAGGAGCGTATTGATAATTTGAAGCAAGAGATTCATATGGTTATGGAAAAACCGACTGATCAGATCAACACTGCGTCTGTTGCCTTTGTACTGCCTTGCCTGAACGAGGCCAAAACCATCGAATGGTGCATTGACCGAGCATTGACCGCAATCGCGATTCTGAATGAGCGTCACGGGTTATCAGGAGAAGTCATTGTTGCTGACAACGGCAGCGATGACGGAAGCCAGGACCTTGCCCTTGCCGCCGGGGGCCGCGTTGTTGATGTTGCCGACAGGGGGTATGGGGCCGCACTTATTGGTGGCTTTGCAGTCAGTGACGCCACTTATCTGGTGATGGGCGACAGTGATTGCTCGTATGACTTTGTTGAGGCCGTCGATATGGTTGAACGCCTGATGCAGGGCGCTGATTTCTGCATGGGGTCGCGTTTCAAGGGCGAGATTAAACCCGGCGCCATGCCATGGAAAAACCGCTACATTGGCAATCCGGTTCTTTCGCGTGTTCTGCGGATCCTGTTTCGAACTAAAATCAGCGATTCTCATTGTGGCATGCGCGCCATTCGCCGTGATGCCTATTTACGGATTAAACCCACGTCGACAGGTATGGAATTCGCCTCAGAAATGGTGCTGAAGTCTGTTTTGCGTGGTCTCAAAATTGATGAAGTACCCATCACATTGTCCCCGGATCAGCGTGATCGCAAGCCTCATCTTAACCCTTGGCGTGACGGGCTCAGACATCTGATTTACATGTTCCTGCTCAGCCCCAAACATCTGTTTTTGGCCGGCATTGATGCTTTTCATCTTTGGGGGGGCCATTTTTACGGCACTGCTAACCTCAGGCGGGCAGACCATGGCCTCAATCGGTGGCTTACGGTTTGGCGATCACTGGGCGATTGTGGCCAGCGGATCCATCGCCATCGCGGTACAATCGGCCATCATGGGTGTTATCGCAATGATTCACAGCTATCAGCAAGGATACCGAATACCGTCCAAAAGGGCGTTGGCGTTGTTGCGACATTCCCGGCTTGAGCGTTGGATCATCGGCGGATTTGCCTTGATCCTGACCGGGTTTATCTGGGCGCTCATGATCACCGCAAATTGGATTGCATCCGATTTTGGCGCCCTGAATCAATTTCGCCAACTTCTGGCAGCGGCAACATTCACCGTCACCGGATTTCAGATAATCTTCGCCGGGTTCCTGCTCTCTGTGATGTCTGGCAACCGGGCAACCCATCTTCGTGCCATCTGAGTTGGTAGATGCAGCTGTTGGTCAACTATGAAGCGTTATCTGCTGCTTAATAAATCCACACGCCAATTTGCAGCAACGCTCGCGCATTGTCTGAAATTGTCATTGAATGCCGACAAAACAACTTAACATAATTCTCATTATCGGACCGAATACCAAGCCCCGCGCGCCTGTCCGTGAAGCTCCAGGTGGCCGTCGTTTACCAACGCCCTGAAATGCTGTTTCAGCGTATTCCGGCTGGCCCCCGTCAACTTAACCGCATCTGCCATTGTTAGGCGGCCATGTTCCCGTGTTAGCTCATATATTTTTGCGGCCAGTTCCGGCATCGCACCGATCATCAGCTTCTCGCGTTCAACGCGGATTTTGAGGCGCAACATCTGCGTTTGCAATGCGCTCAGAAAGAACTCCAGCCATGGCACCCAGTCGGGGGTCGTGCTTCGGATCGTGCCTTGTGTCTGCCGCAGGGCCAGATAGTACCCTTCTTTGCTCTGCTCAATCACGCTTTCAAGGGAACTGTAGGGCACATATGCATACCCTGATTTCAATAGCAAAAGCGTCGTCAAAACCCGGCTGAGCCTGCCATTGCCATCCTGAAACGGATGAATTTCCAGGAACACCACGACAAAGATGCCGATCACGAGCAGCGGGTGCAAGTCCCGCTGCTCGACGACTTCATTGTACCAGCTGACAAGCTCCTGCATCAGCCGAGGTGTGTCAAAAGGCGTCGCTGTTTCAAATACGATCCCAATCTGTGCGCCGGCTTCATCGAACGCGGCAACACTGTTGGATGATACCTTGTAGGCCCCTCGATGACGCTGATCCTTATAGCTGTGTTTCAGCAAATCCCGGTGAAGCTGAAGGATGTGGTTTTCAGATATGGCGATTTGATTCCAAGAGGCGAAAACAGTCTCCATCACCTCGGCATATCCTGCGACCTCCTGTTCGTCCCGGGTCTCAAAGGATTTGATCGCAAGATTGGACAGAAGCCGCTGAACATCCATGTCTGAAAGTTTGCTGCCTTCAATCCGTGTAGACGACCCGATACTTTCGATTGTCGCCACGTGCCGAAGCGCCAGCAGCCGTTCCGGCACAAGTTTACCCAAGGCCTGCCAGGCCCCTTTGAATTCGTCGAGTTCTGACACTCTGGAAAGGATTTTGGGTGTGATTATCAGGGTCTGAGTGTTGAGCATACCCATAAGAACACCCATTTACACCCATTTGTCAATCCATTTATACACCTATTTACACCCAAAAAACATACACATCCTCGCCCTCGCTGACCCCCACTGACATAATGTGAAAACGCTAGGCATATCCTGCAAATGTCAGTCATCTATTCGTATATGTTTTAAAATGAGCGAACAGGACCGGTCGGTATTCGACGGTCGCGCGAAATAGCATTAAGGTTTTAAGGCGCGCACTAAGCGAACAAGATAGGCTGCGTACCTAATACACAGAGAATTGTGAGTTATCTCCACAGCGTCTTTGCGGTTCTGAATATTGGCAGAGAACAAATGAAACTCTCTCCAAAGTCCCTGTACGAAATCCTCTCCGCGTGAGAGAATTTCGCCCCTTTCAGGCGATCGGCAGCTATGTACCCGCAGTAAAGCACCATCCAGCCAAGAAGAAAGCCTGAAGCGTTCTACTTCTGACGAGAGATCGTTGACATCGTGCAAAGCGCGATCAAACCCAGAGACCAATTCGTCTACGATCTTATGCGCACTCATACGTCGGTTTGTACATCTCCCAGAAAAGTTGAATCTAGCCGATTGTTCGAAATTCTCATGTGTAATCCATCCAGGACCGCCAAATTGATCATAGACATAGACTGGGCGTTTGGCTGCAAGAGAGTACTGAACTGTTTTACCTATGCTTACGACCGCATCGTAGCCCTCCATCACCTTTGGCGTTACGCGTTCGTACTTGCCAGATATCCCATAGAGAGTTGTTCTGATCCCCCTGCGTCGCAACAACCTAAAGCTTTGTTCAAGCTCACTTGGTACATGATTGGATACGACCAGTAATCTTTTCAGTCCACCCTCGGCGGAGGCTATTTCAAAGAACGAATCTGGTGCTGGATTGGGCATGAGGAGCAGACGCTCGACATCTAGACCCAAGGTTTCCATCTTCTCCATTGTCTCTAGGCTGTTGCAGAGAAACAGGTCCCCGAAACTTTTTTCGATCCATGGCCCTGGAAACTCGAGTTTTTCATAAGGCGACAGATGCCCGTAAAAAATATGCGGCCCATTCGCACCGGCCATATCAATCAGCTGTTCCAAGAAAAATGAAAGAACCTGATGCTGGCAGTAAACGAGATCATACTGACGCAAATTGATGTTCTCTTTCACTCTCTCAAAATGAATCGAAGGACTCTCAATCTTGTTCGCGAATTTTTCATTGAAATGATTTGCGAAAATCGTAGCTGATAAACCTCGCCTCGCAAATTCTTCTGCAAGTTCGGTTATGATCAACTCACTTCCGCCCCACTCGTAGAAGTGATTGGTCAGCAACAGAATGCGTGAAACTGCTTTGCGAGGCATGCAGCTATCAACTTTCTGGATCATAGGCGCCAAATTCGTTACTTACCTTCTCAAGATTGTAACTCCCCTTTCTGGGGAAGTGGAATGGTTCCGGATACTTCCAGCGGTCGATATTTTCCCGAACCGCATCGAGGAAATTCTTGTCAATCGTGCTGGTATTGTTGAACTTGCTGGAGAAGCTCTGGCGCACAAAATTCATGTGATACATTGCAATAGTTTTTGAATCGAAAAACAGATGCTTAGTCGACCAGGTGGAAACGCGTCTTGTCGGGTCCACATTCTGCGCGGGATATCGCTTGGCCCCAATTCGGGTGAAAGCGTTTATCCTGCAAATAAAGGCCACGTTCGTAGTGTCTCGCGACCTGAAAACTGGCCTCTTGAGATGAAAAAAGCTGGAAACAGTTGTGCGCGCATATCCGCCTTCGCGTATCATGTCTTTCGCGGTTTTCATTTCTTCGCTGCGATAGAACTCGTCCGAGTCCATTGTCAGAAAGTGGCTGCAACGTTGCTTCCTGCATACGTCAAGCCCTAGTCTTCTCTTTCTCCTTTCATTTTCCTGTCGAGAAATTTTTAGATCAGGTTCATATACGATGCAAGCATCCAGCAAATGCTCCCTGAGTGCAGTTTGTATGACGTCTTTCGCAGCAGACGTGCATGGCTCACCAGAATTGGAAATATTCTGAAATACGGCGCAGATATATTCCGCAGATGAACGGACACTTGCGAGGCTCGACAATAGATGTTCTTCACCATTGAAGAAATTATACGCTATTCCCAATTTCATTTGATTAGTGTGATCTTGGATTATAAAAAAATCGCGATTCAGCCATTCCAAATATCAGGGTTGATCTCATTGGAGAGACCTCCTTTGGGTTCTTTCGAACTGTGGTGCTGATTAATCTATCGAGCAGAGTGATGTAATTCAATATTTTGATTGTGTAAAACGCGGAGCAATATTGGGCCACAGAAACGACTGCGTGACGCGGTTGTAGCGGAGTAAAATACCGCCACTTTGTGCCCTTCGTTTATGCGG
>Ga0209121_10003827_pt1 | contig 14324 bp, 10 predicted proteins | sample Cruoilmetagenom3_FD_187292 | JGI IMG/M metagenome (GOLD analysis project Ga0209121, IMG submission 187292) | Oil polluted marine microbial communities from Coal Oil Point, Santa Barbara, California, USA - Sample 3 (SPAdes) (version 2) | ecosystem: Environmental > Aquatic > Marine > Oil seeps ...
TTTATTGAAGGTGGAACCTTTACAATGGGTAAAGTACAAGATGACCCAATGCACGACTGGAATAACACTCCAAACCAACAGCATGTTCAATCATTTTATATGGATGAAGCTGAGGTAACAAATTTAAATTATACACTTTATTTGTATTATTTAAAAAATGTATATCCACCAGACGATCCTAATTATTCCTTAATATATAAAGGAGCACTTCCAGACACTCTAGTATGGAGAAACCGTTTGGGATATAACGAAATGATGACTGAAAACTATTTACGTCATCCTGGTTATGCTAATTATCCTGTAGTAGGAGTAAGTTGGATTCAAGCTATTGAGTATGCGAACTGGAGAACAGATCGTGTTGCAGAGATGGCCTTACAAGAATCTGGTTTTATAAAAAGAGATGCGCATCTAACAGATGTGAATGCTGAAAGTACATTTAGTACAGATACTTACATTGCTGCTCCTTCTCAAACTTATGGTGGAAATTCTGAAGTATTAGAAGGAGGAAAACGTAAGCAACAAACTGATGCTGAAGGTAATGCTATAAATGTATACGCTAATAGAGAAACTGGATTAATTCCTGTAAAATACAGACTACCAACAGAAGCCGAATGGGAATATGCTGCTTTAGGCATGAGTGAATTACGTAGCTATAATGTATATAGAGGACGTAAAAAATATCCATGGGATGGACAATACACTAGATCAGGTAAGCGTGTAAATCGTGGAGATCAATTAGCTAACTTTAAACAAGGTAAAGGTGATTACGGTGGAATCGCAGGATGGTCTGATGATGGTGCTGATATTACTGCCGAAGTTAAATCTTATCAACCAAATGATTATGGTTTATATGATATGGCTGGTAACGTTGCTGAATGGGTTGCTGATGTTTATAGACCAATAGTAGATGATGAATTTAATGATTTCAACTACTATAGAGGTAATGTTTATACAAAAAATGCTATAAATGAAGACGGTTCTGTAAAAATCGTTACTTCAGATGAAATCGTTTACGATACTTTAAGTAATGGAAAAATAGTAGCTAGAGATCTACCAGGTGAAATTGCTAAAATTCCAATTGACGAAGATGAAACTTACTTAAGAACAAACTTTAGTCAAAGTGATAATAGAAACTTTAGAGATGGCGACAAGCGTTCCTCTAGATATTATAGAGAAAGTTTTGATGAAGGTGAAGAAAGTAAAAATTCTACTGGTAAAATGTATAACTCACCAAAGCATTCTGTTGAAGTAGACTCTGTAGAAGGTAAAATGATTAGACAATATGACACCTCTAATAGTAGAACTTCTTTAATTAACGATGATGTTAGAGTTTATAAAGGTGGTTCTTGGAGAGATAGAGCTTACTGGATTGACCCGTCACAACGTCGTTATTTCCCACAAGATATGGCTACTGATTACATCGGCTTTAGATGTGCAGTATCTAGAGTTGGATCTAAAACCCAAAAAGGTGGAAAAAAACGTAATTAAAAAACGTTAAATAATATTTAGAAAAGTCCTGATAAGTTTATCAGGACTTTTTTATTTTTAAGCCTATGGAAATAGATGTTTTATATCAAAAGTTTAAAGAGTGTTCTTCAATATCCACTGATACTAGAAAACTCTCAAATGATTGCATGTACTTTGCTCTAAAAGGTGAAAACTTTGATGGCAATAAATTTGTTATAAAAGCTTTTGAAGGTGGAGCTAAATATTGCGTTATTGATGATAAAGATGCTGTATTGAGTGATAACTGTATTTTAGTTGATGATGTGCTATCCACTTTACAACAGTTGGCTACATATCATAGAAGCATTATTGATATACCAATTATAGCATTAACAGGTAGTAATGGAAAAACAACTACCAAAGAACTCATCAATGCGGTTCTAACATCAACTTATAACGTAAAAGCGACTATAGGTAATCTTAACAATCATATTGGTGTTCCATTAACATTACTTAACTTTTCTGAAGATTTAGATTTTGGTATTGTAGAAATGGGAGCCAATCATCAAAAAGAAATAGAATTTTTATGCAGCATTGCAATACCAAATTTTGGCTTAATAACAAACTTTGGAAAAGCACACTTAGAAGGTTTTGGTAGTATTGAAGGCATTGTTAAAGGCAAATCTGAATTATATGATTTTCTAAAAGAAAATTATAAATCAGTTTTTATCAATACTGATGATGAGAAACAACTAACTCAAATTGGAGATTTTTCAAACACTATCACTTTTGGTGAATCTTTAGATAACGATTGTATCGTGAAATTTGTAAAAGCAAATCCGTTTGTGACTATTAAATATGATGACAATGAAATCAACAGTCAACTCATTGGAGATTATAATTATGGCAATATTGCTGTTGCTGTTGCTATTGGAAAACATTTTAAAGTCTCTACTAAAAGGATAAAAAAGGCTATAGAAAATTATAAACCAGAAAATAATCGCTCTGAGATTATTGAAAAAGGAACAACTAAAATTATACTAGATGCTTATAACGCTAATCCATCGAGCATGTTGGCAGCACTTAAAAACTTTAAACAATTAGATGTAGATAATAAATATTTATTTCTAGGCGACATGTTTGAACTTGGTGATGTAGCTGAACAAGAGCATCAATCTATTGTTAACTTTATTGAAAATAATTTTTATAACAACATTTATCTGATAGGCGAAAATTTCTATAAAACGAAGACCGAAGATAATATTCGTAAATATTCAAGCTTTGAAGAATTAAAACCAGTTTTAGAAACCTTGAAACTATCAAACGCTAATTTACTTATAAAGGGATCTAGAGGGATGGCTCTAGAACGCGTTCTTGATATAATTTAGTAGACAATTGTGGGTCATGCCAGATTCGAACTGGCGACTTCTACCCTGTCAAGGTAACACTCTAAACCAACTGAGTTAATGACCCTTTTAATTAGTTTCAAAAATAACACTTTTCAAATGTTTTCCGTTGAAGGAATTAAATATCCTCTCTAAAACCCTCCTGAAAATGCAATTACGTTGTGCAGTCACACATGCTAGATTTTTGTTTCAAAATAATACTTTGAGCTTTTACTTAAATCAGGATTGAATATCCCTAGTCGAAACCACTCCTGCAATACCAATTCCGATATGCTATCGCATATGTTACAATTTTTGTTTCAAAATAATACTGAGCGTAAGCTCAAAGTATTTTTTTGAAACAAAAATTCCGATTTGAAAAATCAAATCGGAATTGCTCTTGATGTGGGCGCGAAGGGATTCGAACCCCTGACCCCTTGGGTGTAAACCAAGTGCTCTGAACCAACTGAGCTACGCGCCCTAATTATTAGGACTGCAAATATAGACTAGTTTTTAAAATCTCAAAAGATTTTTAATAAAAATATCAAATAATTTCTGCTACTACAAAAGTGCTTCCTCCCACGTAAATTAAATCATCATTATTAGCGTTAGCTTTTGCACTATTTAAGGCCTCATTTACACTATTATAAGACTTTCCTATCAAACCGCTTTCTACAAACGAATTTTTCAATTCTTCGGCATCTAATCCACGTTGTACATTTGGTTTACAAAAATAATAGGTGGCATTTTGAGGAAGTAAAGGAGTAATAGAACTTAAATCTTTATCATTAACAACTCCAAATACAATATGCAATTTTGTATACGCTATCGATTGTAATTGTTGTAATACATAAGTCAGTCCTTCTTTATTATGTGCCGTATCACAAACAATCATTGGATGTGTTTCTAAAACTTGCCAACGTCCTTGAAATCCAGTATTCTTTACCACATTTAGAAGACCCTTTTTTAATTCAGAATTCAAAATTTTATAACCTGAATGTCTTAATACCTCAACTGCTTGAATTACTGCTTTTATATTATGTGATTGATAAGAACCTCTTAAGTCACTTTCCAAGGTATTATCTATTAATTGATCCGCGAAGAATATTTTAGAATTAGTCTTTAACGCTTTAGTTCTAAAAACTGCATTAGTCTTTGGGTGAGTTTCACCAATGACAACAGGAATATTTTTCTTAATTATTCCTGCCTTTTCCCTCGCAATCTCTTCTAAAGTATCTCCTAAAAACTGCGTATGATCAAAACCTATGTTAGTAATGATAGATAAGTCTGGTGTAATAATATTTGTAGAATCTAATCGACCACCTAAACCCACTTCAATTACCGCAACATCGACCTTTTGTTTTGCAAAATAATCGAATGCCATACCAACAGTCATTTCAAAAAATGACAAGCTATTTTCTGTTAAGAATGATTTGTTTCGTTTTATAAAACCAATTACAAACTGTTTGCTAACAGTCTTACCATTAATTCTAATTCGTTCTCTAAAATCTTTTAAATGAGGAGAGGTATATAATCCAACTTTATAACCAGCTTCTTGAAGTACCGAAGCTAACATATGACTCGTAGAACCTTTTCCGTTAGTTCCTGCTACATGAATAGATTTAAAACGATTCTGTGGTTCTTTTAAATGCTTAGAAAGCTTTATGGTATTAGACAAATCTTTCTTAAAAGCAGATTTACCTTTATTCTGATACATAGGTAATTGTCGGAACATCCAACTCACAGTATCTTGGTAATTCATAATTTATTGACCAACATCAAAATTAATACTTACAAAGCCAACTTGAGTTGATGGAGCATCTGAATCAGCAGGCCATTTATGAGACAAAGCAATTTTTTTAGCTGGCTCTAATAAACAAGGATGTGTATTAGTTGTTCCTCTAATTCCAGGTTCTGCTTTAGTCACTTTCCCTTGTCTGTTCACTTCAATTCTTACAACTACTAAACCATATTCATTACAGTCTTGTTTGTATATTCTCTTTGATGGTCTTCCTCTTCCACCAAGTCCATAACCAATTCCTCCTTTTCCAGGTCCAGAGCCACCAAAGTAACTTGGTGCATAAGGATCACCATCTAACTGTCCTTTATTTCCTCCTTTGTCATCTGGTCCTTCACCTCCATCTGTATCGCCATCAGAGTTTTTTACACCTCCAATGAGGTTATCTAATTTTTTCTTTTTTTCCTCTTCTTCACGACGTTTCTTTTCTTCTGCTTCTCGCTTTTCGCGTTCTACACGTTCTGCTTCAGCTTTAGCTTTTGCTTCCGCCTCTTTTTGCTTTTTTATAGCTATAGATTCCGCTGATTCTTGTGTAACTACATCCTCGGATTTTGAAGTTGATTCTGTCGGTTCTACTTTAGTTTCTTCTGGTTGAGATTCTTCTACAACCTCTTCTTCAACCGCTTTTCTAGGCTCACTTAAAGGCTTATTACCACTTCCAAAATCTGTTGTGCCAAAATTAACAGCAATTCCATATTCTTCAGGAGGATCCATATATTGAGGTCCAACAACAAACAACAACAAGAGTAGTATCAATGCAATAAGTGCAGTGATTCTTGCGGAATTACGTTCGTGTTTAGTCTCTAAATATTTCACTTTAATATACTTTGATTAGTATAGTTTCAAAAACAATGCCGTTTAATTCGGTTTAACAGCTAAAATAACTTTGAACTTATTTCGATTAGCTATATCCATTACCTTAACAACATTCTCAACAGGAACAGATTTTTCAGCTCGCAATACAATTGTTGGAGATTCTTGCGAAGCCATAATAGAAATCAATTGAGTTTCTAACACACTTTCACCTACTCGTTTTTGATCTATATAATAGGTCAAATCTTTTTTAATGCTTACAGCTGTTGATTTTTTATTCTCCGTTTTTCCACTTGCGGTTGGTAAAATAATATCTATAGCATTGGTTGTTACCAAAGTCGACGCTATCATAAAAAAGATTAATAACAAGAATACAATATCGGTCATAGATGCCATATTGAATTCTGGTGTTACTTTATTTCGTCCTCTAATATTCATTAGATAGGTTCGTTTAAGTGATCTAAAAATTCAACTGAATTCGCTTCCATCTGATGTACCACTTTATTAGTTTTTACAACAATATGGTTATAGGCAACGTATGCAATAATACCTACTACTAGTCCACCAACAGTCGTTGTCATTGCTGTATATAAACCACTTGCTAAAACGTCCATCTGTATAGTTCCACCTGCATTGGCTAATTCAAAAATTGAAAGTATCATACCGATTACAGTCCCTAAAAAACCAATCATTGGTGCAACACCAGATATTGTTGCTAAAACACTAACGTTCTTCTCTAATCCGTAAACTTCAAGACGACCTGCATTTTCTATTGCGGTATTGATATCTTCTAAAGGTTTACCAATTCTTGTAATTCCTTTAGCTATTAATCTAGATACTGGTGAATTTTGTTGTGCACATAGCATTTGTGCCGAATCTACTTTACCATTACTCACATGATCTTTTATCTGATTCATAAAGTTTGAATCGACCTTAGATGCTGCTTTAATTGCAAAAATACGTTCAAAATAAATATAAGTTGCTACAATTAAAAGTAGGAATAGAATAAGTATAATAACCATTCCTGCAGTTCCACCACTTGTAATTAATTCTATAATGGAAAGCGTCTTTTCAACTGATTCTCCATCAGTTAATACCTCTGCACTCTCTTGAATATTACTTAGTAATATCATACGATATGTTTTAAATTTTTAAGTTCCTGTTAGTTATAACGTTAAGTTTCTAGCTTAAGTATAATTTGTTAAAATATTGCTCTGGTAACCATAAATGCAATAGAACCAGCTATAAAACCAACTAAAGCCAACCATGCAATTTTTTTAAAATACCAGAAAAAGTCAATTTTTTCCATTCCCATTGCAACTACACCTGCGGCCGAGCCAATAATTAACATACTACCACCTGTACCTGCAGAAAACGCTATAAAGTGCCATAGTTCATTATCTAATGGTTCAGAAAACATTCCTAAACTTGCTGCAACCAATGGCACATTGTCTATAACCGCTGAACCTACACCAAGTAAAAGTACTACTAAATCGGAAACTCCATTTTCATGTAATTCTGTCCCTAACATTGGCATAGAGGTCTGCAATGAATCTGCAAAACCAAACAATATTCCTAAAGATTCTAATGCAGCTACTGCCATTAATATCCCTAAGAAAAACAATATACTTGGCAACTCTATTTTAGATAAAGAATAATGCACTGGGCTATGGCTTGCATGGGCATCGTGTTCATCAGAAACAATTTCAGATATCGCAAATTTAGAATTACTATAAATCTCAGCAAATATTGCCACAACACCTAATGACAGCATCATACCAACGTATGGAGGTAAATGTGTAATAACTTTAAATATTGGAACAAAAACTATTGCTCCTAACCCTAAAAATAACATCGTAGAACTAAATTTATTTTTAGGCTTATTGTTAGCATCTTGTAATTCTAATTCCCCTTTAAATGGCTTAAGTAATGAAGCGATAAACGTTGGTACAGCCATACATAATAAAGAAGGAATAAAAAGATAAGTAATTAATTTTCCTGATGAAACTTTATTACCAATCCACAGCATAGTGGTAGTAACATCACCAATTGGTGACCATGCTCCACCTGCATTAGCTGCAATAATAATTAAACCTGCATACCAAATTCTTACACTTCTATCTTTAATTATTTTTTGAAGTATTGATATTAATACAATAGTAGCAGTAAGGTTATCTATAATTGCAGATAGAACAAACGCTAAAATTGAAAACATCCATAGCATTTTCTTTCTGCTATTAAAATTTACAGCATTTTTAATAGTTGAGAAGCCATCAAAATAATCGATAATTTCAACAATAGTCATTGCGCCTAAAAGGAATACTATTATTTCCGCCGTTTTCCCCAAATGATGTAATAATGTTTCTTCCATCAAGTGCATTTTATCTTCATGTGAAAGCAACCCAAAATTATCCATTAAACTATGCTTTGCAGAATCAAACCATTGCGGAAAATCGTCAATTCCTAGAGATATTAATGCCCAGCTAATTGCCATCATAACAAGTGCAGGAATTAACTTGTCTATTTTAATATTGTGCTCTAAGGTTATGGCCAAATAGCCAAAAACAAAAACGAGAATAATTACTGTTTCCATATATTAAGGGATATTTATATTAATTGTCTTAATGCAATTTCGAAAGCGGTTTCACTTATACCAATTTCAGTTGGATTATTTTTATGTAATTCTTTTAAAGCTTTTCTTATCACTTTTGATGTATCATTAAAAATAGCTTCATCTGTCATTTGCACTTTTCTTTCCATAAAGTATGCAAAAACTCTAGCCATACCACAGTTAGAAATAAAATCTGGTATTAGACTCACTTTTTGATCTGTATATTCCATAATTGGTCCAAAGAAAATCTCTTTATCAGCAAAAGGAACATTCGCTCCGCAAGTGATGATTTCTAAACCAGTATCAATCATTTGATCAATTTGGTCTTTTGTAACTAATCTAGATGCAGCACATGGTGCAAATATTTCAGTTTTTAAGGACCATATTAAGTTATTGATTTCATTAAATGGTATAAGATTCTCTGCATATAAAGTATTACCATTTTTAGTAAGATATAACTCCATAATTTCTTTAAAAGAAAATCCTTCGGCATTAATTAAACCACCAGCTTTATCAATGATGCCAACAACTTTAGCACCCATTTGAGCAAAATAAAAAGCTGCTGCTGCTCCAACATTCCCAAAACCTTGTACAACTACTCGCTTTCCTTTAATTGAGTCACCATTAATATGATAAAAATGTTTAGCTGCAATTGCAACTCCGTAACCAGTTATCATATCTGCAACTGTATACTTTCTAGAAACGTCGGGAGAATATTTTGGGTTCTCAATTACCTTAATAACACCATGTCTTAATTGACCTATTCTATTGATTTTATCTGCTATTGTAGGTTTAAAATGACCTTCAAACACACCTTCTTGAGGATGCCAAACACCACTTTCTTCTGTGATTGGGATTACTTCGTGAATTTCATCTACATTCAAATCTCCTCCTGTTCCATAATAACTTTTTAAAAGAGGCGATACCGCAGCATACCAACGTTCTAAAACACCTTTTTTTCTTGGATCTTGAGGGTCGAAATTAATCCCAGATTTAGCCCCTCCGATAGCTGGGCCAGAAACAGTAAATTTTACCTCCATGGTTTTAGCAAGTGATAAAACTTCATTCTTGTCAAGACCCTTTCGCATCCTAGTTCCACCACCTGCTGCACCACCTCTGAGCGAATTTATAACAGTCCAACCTTCTGCTTCGGTTTCTGAATCATTCCAATGGAATACTATTTCTGGGGATTTATTTTCGTACTTCTGAAGTAATTCTTTTATCAATTTAATATGGTTTTTAAAAGTAACAACAAATATAAAAAACTAAAAACCTAAAAAGTGACTTAGCCACTAATTTTCGGAATTAATATTTTTCCTGAACTATGATTTTTTTCAGCACCTGTTACACTCATTAAACAATTTATTTCATTTCGCTCTTTTAAGACTCCCAATAAGCCAAAAATTAAAGCTTCTTTAAACTCAATAATCTCAGTGTTGGGAATTGCAATTTTAATTTTTGTCTGACTACGCAAACACTTCAACAGAAAATCATTGTAAACACCTCCACCTGTCGCTAAAACCTCTAACTTTTCTGGATCTAAAGTATTTGAAATTTGAATTGAAATATGCTCAACAAAAGTTCTTAGTACATCTTTAGTTTGAAGATTATAAGAATCAATTAATGGAAATATGTACTCTTCTACCCATTCTAACCCTAATGATTTTGGTGGTAAATCTTTATAATAAGAAAGTTTATTTAAATCAGTTAAAAGTTTTTCATTTATACTTCCCGCTGATGCCATCTGGCCTTTATCATCATATTCTAAGCCCAATTTAGAAACGTAATAATTCAATACTATATTAACAGGACAAATATCATAGGCAATTCTTTCAGATTTGTTTTCAAATGAAATATTTGCAAAACCGCCTAAATTTAAGCAATAATCATAATTATGAAAAAGCAAACGATCTCCAATAGGAACTAATGGTGCCCCTTGTCCTCCAAGTTCAACATCTTGAATTCTAAAATCGCAAATAACTTTTTTATTTATTACATCAGCAAAAACTTGTTGATTACCTATTTGATATGTTAATCCTACCTCTGGTCTGTGTAGCGCTGTATGTCCATGTGATGCTATAAAATCAACAGTTTCAATCTTATATTTTTCAATAAAATCTAAGACAACATTTCCTAAATACTTTGAGTATTTGGAATCAATAGATTTTAATTCGTCCATGGAATTATTCACTAACCTTTTCAAAACTAATTCCCAATCTGAAGAATATTTAATTGTCTCAGAATTTAGAATTTTAAAACTCCAACTATTGTTATAATTGTATTCAGAAAAAATTATATCAATACCATCTAAGGAAGTCCCAGACATTAGTGCAATAACTTTATAAGTGCAATTTATCATATAAGTAAAAATAATATTAGTTATTGAAAATACCGCAAGAATAAAGTATCTTTGCATGGAATTTTTATCAAATCAATAATTACAATATTTATGGACTTTAGCTTAACAGAAGAGCATTTAATGATCCGTGATGCAGCGAGAGATTTTGCACAAGCCGAATTACTTCCCGGTGTTATAGAACGAGACAATGCACAAACTTTCCCAGATGAATTGGTGCGTAAGATGGGTGAATTAGGATTTATGGGTATTATGGTAGACCCAAAATACGGAGGAAGTGGTATGGATGCTATTTCTTATGTATTAATAATGGAAGAATTATCAAAAATTGATGCTTCTGCTTCTGTAATGGTTTCTGTAAATAATTCTTTGGTTTGTTATGGTCTTGAAGCTTATGGAGATGAGGATCAAAAACAAAAATACTTAACTAAATTAGCTACTGGAGAAAGCATAGGAGCATTTTGTTTAAGTGAGCCAGAAGCTGGTAGTGACGCTACATCGCAAAAAACAACTGCTATTGATAACGGAGATCATTATATTATAAACGGCACAAAAAACTGGATAACTAATGGTGGACGTGCTGATTTCTATTTAGTTATAGCTCAAACTGATAAAGAGAAAGGTCACAAAGGAATTAATGCTTTTATTATTGAAAAAGGAATACCTGGTTTTGATATAGGTCCCAAAGAAGATAAATTAGGAATTCGTGGTAGTGATACACATACACTTCAGTTTAACGATGTAAAAGTGCCAAAGGAAAATAGAATTGGTGAAGATGGGTTTGGATTTAAATTCGCTATGAAAACCCTTTCTGGTGGACGCATTGGTATTGCTGCACAAGCCTTAGGTATTGCCGCAGGAGCATACGAATTAGCTTTAAAATATTCTAAAGAACGTAAAGCTTTTGGTACTGAAATTTGTAACCATCAAGCCATTGCTTTTAAGTTAGCCGATATGTATACAGAAATTGAAGCTGCTAGAATGTTAGTTAGAAGAGCTGCTTGGGATAAAGATCAAGGTAATAACTATGATATGTCTAGTGCTATGGCTAAATTATACGCTAGTAAAGTAGCTATGGAACACACTGTTGAAGCAGTACAAATCCATGGCGGAAATGGGTTTGTAAAAGAATACCATGTTGAGCGTTTAATGCGTGATGCTAAAATTACTCAGATTTATGAAGGTACTTCTGAAATCCAAAAAATTGTAATTTCTCGTGGAGTTATAAAAGGATAATTTTTAATTAAAAAATATTGAAAAGGCTTCAGAATTTAATTTTGAAGCCTTTTTTAATTACTTGAAAGCTCGTTGACAACCAATCTCAATTCTCCATATGAGAATTTATCATCTAACTGATGCTTTAAATCTGAAAGATTTTCGAAAGTTTTAGTTGGTATAGTTTTCTTTAATTCTGAGTAATGAGTTTTAGTAATCAAGTCAGTGATTGCAATATCTCCTGAAGAAATAAAACTAGCCAAATGTCCAAAAATGGTGTTTGAATTTAATTCTCGCTCCAAGGCTATTTGATCTATTGACTTTCCTGTTTTAAACAATTCTAAAGATATTTTCTTGGTATCACCTTTTTGTTTTTTCGGTTTTAACTCTTCAAAAACTGAAATATCATTAGAGGTCTCAATATCATTTTCATTGCAATACCATTTTATAACTTGCAATATTTCGGTTCCATATTTTTCAATTCGTGTCTTACCCATTCCATGAATTGTCTTCAATTCTTGCTTAGAAGTCGGTAACGTTTCACACATGGCATATAATGATTTTTGTGTGAAAATTTGAAAATGTACTAAATCTTCTCGCTTCGCTATTTGATTCCTTAACTCTCTTAATAATTCAAAGAGTTCAATATTTGTTGTTCCTTCAATAACAGCCTTTCTCTGTTTTTTAGGTTTGTCTTTTCCAAGGAATACAGATTTAGCTCTTAGCTCTAAAAACTGTTGCACATTAAACTCACTTTTTAAGCCTTCAAAATATAATTGCTTTGCAGCTAGTGATTCTTCTAATGTATCATACTGCTTATTTATATCTTTTTCAATCGCTTTATTATCAGTTGTGAAAATAAAACTCTTCAATGAAGCCTCAATTGTAGATTTTGTTTGATCTCCAAAATAAGATATTGCTTTTACAAATCGCTCTTGTAAAGACGAATCTAATTCAGGAACATCAATTGCATTACCTATAGATTTTAATTGAGAATTAAAGGATGTACTTACCTTTAACAAATTTGTAACACCATCTTTTATTGTAGTCAATGGAATTTCGACACTACCTTCAATACTGCCTCTGTTTTTATAATAAATATCTAGAATTCTATTTACTGGATATAAAAATTTATAAAAATTAAAAATCTCCGAAATCAAATCAAGTTGAAAAGTTCTCTTAGATTTTTGGAGAATTTCATCATTTGGTTGATTATCTTCTGCATCCTTATTAAAGGAAATAACATTAGTGTCGCTGATAATTTGATTCGGAGTAATTTTACTTTTTAAAATTAAACCTTCGAGGGATTTACATCGACTCAGTGCTACATATGTTTGTCCATGAGCAAAAGCTCCTTCTGCATCTATTATAGCCTTTTCAAAAGTTAACCCTTGACTTTTATGAATAGTAATTGACCATGCTAAACGTAAAGGCATTTGTGTATAGCTTCCAATCTTATCTTCAGAAATTGCCTTTGTGTCAGAATCTACAGTATATTTTATATTTTCCCATAGTTCTGGTTTAGTTATGATATTAAAATCATCATCTGGACAATTCACTACAATTTCATCGTCTTCGAGTAAAATAACTTTACCTATTTTCCCATTAAAATAACGTTTTTCTGGTGAGCTATCATTTTTAACAAACATAACTTGGGCACCAACTTTTAATTTCAAATCTTCCTTATTTGGATAAGAATGTTCAGGGAAATTTCCTTTTATTACTGCATTATATGCTTTGGATTTAGCTTTGAGTTTTTCAAGTTCTTGCTTATTAGTTTGACTAGCTTTATTATTATGAGTTGTCAATGAAATGTATCCATCATTTTCATTTGGAATAAAGTCTGGTTTATAACGTTTATTAAGTTCATTTGCCGAAGTTTCACTTAATCTATTATCTCTTATTTCATTGAGGATATCAATAAATAAAGGATTATCCTGTCTATAGATATGTTTCAACTCTATAGTTATGGGGTTGCATTTTTGATATGATTGACTACTAAAGAAAAAAGCATTTTTATAAAAAGGGCTTAACAGTCTCCATTCATGTTCTTTAATTACAGGTGATAATTGTTGAAGGTCACCTATCATTAATAATTGTACTCCTCCAAAAACCAAATTCCTATTCTTAAAACGTCTTAATGTTTTGTCAATCCCATCTAATAGATCAGCTCTAACCATACTTATTTCATCAATAACCAATAGGTCTAAAGATTTAATAATATTAATCTTCGTTTTATTAAACTTCCTATTAAAACCAGTAGATGAATTTAAATCAGTATCGGGCAGAATTGGTCCGAAAGGCATTTGAAAGAAAGAATGTATCGTTACACCTTTAGCGTTTATTGCAGCAACACCAGTTGGTGCAACCACCACCATTCGCTTTTGAGATTGCATTCTCAATTTATGTAAGAAGGTAGTTTTTCCGGTTCCTGCTTTACCAGTTAAAAAGATATTTCTATTGGTCTTTGATACAAAATTCCAAGCAAGATCAAGTTCTTTATTTACCTTCATAGATAGTATAAAATGAAACATGAAGATAAGAAATTTTCTATACCTGAACTGTCCCTTAGAAGTTTTAAAACCAAAAAAAGTTCATACTAGTTAATCAAGTAAGGGTTTCATAAATACTAAAATGTATATAAACAAAAAAAAGACTCAATCATATGATTGAGTCTTTCAAAAAAGGCGGTGACCTACT
>Ga0209121_10003828_pt1 | contig 14324 bp, 8 predicted proteins | sample Cruoilmetagenom3_FD_187292 | JGI IMG/M metagenome (GOLD analysis project Ga0209121, IMG submission 187292) | Oil polluted marine microbial communities from Coal Oil Point, Santa Barbara, California, USA - Sample 3 (SPAdes) (version 2) | ecosystem: Environmental > Aquatic > Marine > Oil seeps ...
TAAATTTTCAAACACGCGTTCGTAAAGAACCTACTTGAAAATTGAAACATTGATCATTGATTCCTGCCTGCCGGCAGGCAGGGAAAATTGATAATTGAAGATTGGAAATTCTCGCCCTACGGGCGAGTGTGGTAGGAGAGCGTTGTCCGATGAGCGAAGCCTTTGGCGTGAGCCGAGGTGGACGTCGGACAAGCGAGAATGCCGGCATGAGTAGCGAAACCCCGATGTGAATTCGGGGCGCCGAAAGTCCAAGGTTTCCTACGCAACGTTCGTCGACGTAGGGTTAGTCGGTCCTAAGGTGAGGCCGAAAGGCGTAGCCGATGGACAAACGGTTAATATTCCGTTACTATCTTTTGATCGTTATTAGCAATGGGAGGACGAAGTTTGATAAGTCAAGCATCCACATGGTTGGGTGTTTAAGCAACGAGTTAGTCCTGGTAGGCAAATCCGCCAGGATGTTTTAAGGCGAGTTGTGATGAAGAGTTACCCTTAGGGTGGCGATTTGACCGCGTTAAGTTTCCGGGAAAAGTCTCTAGCGAGATCAAAAGGTATCCGTACCGTAAACCGACACAGGTGGACAGGTAGAGTATACCAAGGCGAGCGGGAGAACTAGGCTTAAGGAACTCGGCAAATTAATTCCGTAAGTTAGCAATAAGGAATGCCTCTTGTGTGGAGCACAAGAATTTTCAAGGCCCAATTTACAATTTTCATTGAATTTTCAATGAAATAATTTTCAAATACAAGTCCGTGGAAGATTTGTTTGAAAATTGAAACATTGATCATTGATTCCTGCCTGCCGGCAGGCAGGGAAAATTGATAATTGAAAATTGGAAATTCTCGCGCTCTGCGCGAGGGGTCACAGAAAAATGGCTCGAGCGACTGGTTACCAAAACCACAGGTCTCTGCTAAACTCGTAAGAGGATGTATAGGGGCTGAGGCCTGCCCAGTGCCGGTAAGTTAAGGGAACTTGTCCTTCGGACAAGAATTTTCAAGGCCCAATTTACAGTTTTCATTGAATTTTCAATGACTAAATTTTCAATGTTTGAAAATTGGAAATTGATTATTGATTGAAAATTGATAATTGAAAATTGGAAATTTTTGCCCGGAGGGCAATGAACCGAAGCTCCGGTGAACGGCGGCCTTAACTATAAGGGTCCAAAGGTACCGTAATCCCTTGCCGCTTAATTGGCGGCCCGCAGGAAAGGCGTAACGACTTGAGCACTCTCTCAAGCCTAGACCCGGCGAAATTGAAATGGCTGTGAAGATGCGGCCTACCCATCGTAGGACAAAAAGACCCCGTGGAGCTTTACTATAGCTTGACATTGGTTTAGGGGTTAGAATGCGTAGCATAGAGGGGACCGCAAGGGCCTCCGAAGCCTTGGCGGAGGAGGTGGCTTTGAACTCCGACTTTCGGGTCGGAGGGAGCCGACCGTGAAATACCCTCCTTTCTGATTTCTAAACCTTATTCCGCGCCGTTACCCGGCCGGGAGACAATGTCTGGTGGGTAGTTTGACTGGGGCGGTCCCCGCCTAAAGAGTACCGGCGGGGCCCAAAGGTTGGCTTGGCACGGATGGAAACCGTGCTGTAAGTGTAAAGGTATAAGCCAGCTTGATTGCGAGGCATACGGGCCAAGCAATTACGAAAGTAGGGCTTAGTGATCCTCCAATTATCTTGTGCGTAGCACAAGAATTTTCAAGGCCCAATTTACAATTTTCATTGAATTTTCAATGACTAAATTTTCAAACACGCGTTAGTAGAGAACCGGTTTGAGAATTGGAAATTGATTATTGATTCCTGCCTGCCGGCAGGCAGGGAAAATTGATAATTGAAAATTGGAAATTCTCGCGCTACGCGCGAGTGATAGTGGTATCGTTGGAGCTTAACGGATAAAAGCTACCCCGGGGATAACAGGCTAGTCGCGCCCGAGCGTCCATAGCGACGGCGCGGATCGGCACCTCGATGTCGGCTCGTCCTATCCTGGGGCTGAAGAAGGTCCCAAGGGTTTGGCTGTTCGCCAATTAAAAGGGCACGTGAGCTGGGTTCAGACCGTCGTAAGACAGGTCGGTCTCTATCCACGATGGGCGTTCGATTCTTGAGGGAATCTGTTCCTAGTACGAGAGGACCGGAACGGACAAACCTCTAGTGTACCAGTTGTTCCACCAGGAGCATTGCTGGGTAGCTACGTTTGGAACGGATAAGCGCTGAAAGCATATTAAGCGCGAAGCCAACCCCAAGATTAGGAATCGTGGCTTGTGCGTAGCACAAGAATTTTCAAGGCCCAATTTACAATTCTCCAATAAATTTTCAATGACTAAATTCTCAAACACGCGTTCGTAAGGGAACGACTTGGAAATTAAAACATTGATCATTGATTCCTGCCTGCCGGCAGGCAGGGAAAATTGATAATTGAAGATTGGAAATTCTCGCGCTACGCGCGAGCGTGAGGTCCCTGGAAGACTACCAGGTCCCGAAAGGGACCCTCCATAGCTTTAGCGAAGGAGGGTGATAGGCGGCAGGTGTACGCGCAGTAATGCGCTTAGCCGAGCCGTACTAATCGACCGAAAGATACTGCCTTGTGCTTCGCACAAGGAAATTCTAAATTCGAAATCCGAAGCCCTGCCCGCCATCGCTACGCTCAGGCGTTGGCAGGCGGGTCCAAACAAATTCAAAATTCGAAATTCTAAATCCAAAACGTTTAGAATTTAGGATTTGTGATTTGAGATTTATTTGGGATTTGGGTATTAGGATTTAGGGTTTCCTCGCGCGGAGCGTGAGGCTTCTGATGCGTACTCTACGTTGCCTTGGTGATTTTAGCGGTGTGGAACTACCTCTTCCCATTTCGAACAGAGTCGTCAAACACACCAGCGGTGAAGGTACTGCAATTGCGGGAGAATAATTCATCGCCAAGGCATAAAGTTAAATTTTCAATTCCCCCGCCCGACTTCGCTACGACGAAGTCGTTGCGGGCGGGCAATTTTCAATTTTCAAATTCCTTGTAACCTTTCGCACCCTTTAAACCCTTGCGACCTTCGTAGACCTCTGCTATACTACTACCCACGATGACAAAATCCAAAAAATCAGCCACAATGGAGGAACTTTTATCGAGTAAGAAACGTACCCTTAAGACTTTTCGTCGGGGGGAAGTCGTCGAGGGGGCGGTTATTTCTGCTGACCGTAAGGAGGTTTTTGTCGATTTGGGTTCCAAGTCTGAGGGAATTATTGACTTCCGTGAAGTTGAGGAAGATCTGGACCCAATCTACGAACTTGGGGTTGGTGATAAAGTCGTTGCTACGGTTGTCCAAACCGAGAACGACCAAGGTTACACCATCCTTTCCCTCAAGAAGGCCCAAAGTGAACGGGTTTGGCGGAAGGTTGAGAAAGCTTTTGAAAATAAAGAAGTTTTGCTAGCTAAGGTGGTTGACTCCAATAAGGGCGGCTTAGTGGTTGAACTCTTGGAGGGTCTGCGCGGCTTCGTGCCCTTTTCCCATTTGACTTCCTTTTCCCCCGACTCTTCTAAACCCTCTCTTTTGAATAAAACCCTTAAGTTACAGGTTATCGAGTTGAATCGGGCTATTAATCGGCTGGTTCTTTCCGAAAGACTGGCCGATCTTGTTTCTGACCCCCAAACTAAGGATTTTTTCAAGGATTTAAAGCCCGGTCAGAAATTGAAAGGCGCGGTCACCGCGATCCACCCCTTTGGTATCTTTGTGGAGTTGGACTCGAGGATCGAGGGTCTGGTGCACATCAGCGAAATGTGTTGGGGGCGGATTGATTCGCCCGAAGGAATGGTTGAGGTCGGCGACGAGGTTGAAGTTGAGGTGATGGATATCGACAGAAAAGAGGGAAAGGTGGGCTTGTCGATGAGGGCTCTGCAGGAAAATCCTTGGGGGAAGATTGCCGAAACGTACAAGGTGGGGGACAAGGTCTCCGGGACGATCACTAAAACCGTCTCTTTCGGGGCTTTTGTCCGTTTGCCGGAGGGTATTGAAGGTTTGATCCATGTTTCCGAAACCGTCGGTCCTCTTTATGAAGGAGACGAGGTAGAGGTGGTGGTTATTAACCTCGAGCCCAAAGAGCAAAAGTTGGGACTTAGTATAAAACGATTGAAGACAGAGAGCAGAAAGCAGAGGACAGATCCAGAAGACGGAAAACGGAAGGCGGAACGCCCATAATCCGTTTTCAGTTCTCAGTCCTCCGCCTTCCGTTGTATAATATCTCCAAATGGCCAAAAAACCTAAAACTATCTACGTCTGCCAATCTTGTGGCCACGAACATCCCCGCTGGTCCGGTCGTTGTCCGCAGTGTGGGGAATGGAACACACTCGCGGAAACCGTCGTTTCCCGCTCCCCGATGGCGCATCGGGGTCGCAAGCCACCTGAGAAACCTAGGTCACTTATTCTCTCGGAGGTTACTAGCCGCTCGGGTGACCGGATCTCCACCGGCATTGGAGAGTTCGACCGCGTCCTCGGCGGCGGACTTGTTCCCGGCTCGGTTATTCTTTTGGCCGGCGAGCCGGGGATAGGGAAGTCAACGCTGTTGTTGCAGGTGGCGGCCGCGGTAGGCACTAGGCAACAGGAAATAGGCAGTAGTACGAAAGAAAAAACTAATGCCTACTCACTAATGCCTAATGCCTATCCAAGCGCCTTGTATGTTTCCGGTGAAGAGTCTCCCTCCCAGATCAAACTTCGCGCCGATCGTTTGGGGATTGGGACAGATAATATTCAGGTTCTGGCGGAGACGGACGTTGATATGATCGTTGGACTTGTAGAGAACAGAGGACAGAAAACAGAGGACTCCGTCCTCCGCCTTCGATCCGGTCTTCCGCCCTCTGATATCCGTCTTCTCGTAGTGGATTCCGTTCAAACCCTGACAACCACAGACCTATCCGCAGGTGCGGGTACGATTTCGCAGGTGCGGGAGTGTTCGCAAAGGTTAATTCAGCTGGCTAAAAGTAAAGATATACCGCTCATTTTAGTGGGGCACGTGATTAAAGGGGGCGCAATCGCAGGGCCGAAGGTCCTAGAGCATATGGTGGATGCCGTCCTATATTTGGAGGGGGATAAATTCCATAAGTTTAGACTTCTTAGGTCCCATAAGAATCGCTACGGCTCTGACCAGGAGGTTGGAGTTTTTGAAATGGGAGACCGCGGCCTTTCCGAGGTTGCAAACCCCTCGGATAACTTTCTCTCCGAGCGTCTCAAAAATACTCCCGGCTCGGTGGTTACGGCAACTATGGAAGGCACCCGCCCCGTTTTGGTAGAAATTCAGGCCCTAGTCTCTTCGACCAACTTGAGTCACCCTCGCCGCGCCACTTCCGGTTTTTCCTATAACCGTTTGTTAACTATCATTGCGGTTCTACAAAAAAGAACCAAGATTAATTTGCAAAACAAGGATATTTATGTTAACGTGGCAGGTGGGTTTAAGGTCTCTGAGCCGGCCGCCGATTTGGCTTGTGCGTTGGCAATTGTCTCCAGCGTTAAGGATAAGCCGATTGACTCCCAAACCTGTGCCTTTGGCGAGGTTGGTCTTTCGGGCGAGGTTCGTAAAGTTTCTCAGTCGGAAAGGCGGGCGAAAGAGGCTAAAAAGTTGGGGTTTAAAAAAATAATCAGCCCGGAGAAGGCAAGATCGCTTCAAGAAGCGATGGAAAAAATTCTAAATCCGAAATTCGAAGCTCCAAATAAATCCTAAGCACCAAATTCTAAACTCTAAACGTGTTACGTTTGGAACTTAGATATTAGAATTTAGGATTTGTCTCGGTCTTATTATGTCTTTATCTTTTATCATCATCCGCGTCATTCTTGGTATCGCCTTCTTCGTTGGGGGAGTCCTTCTCTCTCGTAATTCCCTTTCTGACTTTGCGCTTTTTGGTAATCCTTACTTAACCCAAGCTCTCGCCGCCCTTCTTTCCGGCGTTTTTGGTGTTTTCGCTATCCCTTTTTTGGCGGAAAAAATTCGTCGTTGGTTTGAGTCGCTGATTAAGGCCACTGTGGCCAAACAAGTGGGAAAGCAGATTGGCAAAGCTTTTTCCTCCCGCCATAAGAAACAAAGAACAATAAACAGAAAACAAAAAACAGAAAATTCCGTTATTCTGGACACTTCGGCGATAATTGATGGCCGCCTTCTTGATGTTCTCAAAACCGGCTTTCTTGATTCTCCTCTGATCGTTCCTCAGTTTGTTCTTGACGAGCTCCAGCACCTAGCCGATTCGGGCAACGACCTCAAGCGTCAGCGGGGGAGGCGGGGGTTGGAAATTCTGGACGAGATGAAGAAAGACAAGGGGATGAACCTTACTGTAGCTGCGGGGCTTGTCCCTGCTAATTCAGACGTTGACAAACAACTGGTCAAAACGGCTAAAAAGCTAAAAGCCAAGATCGCCACCGTGGACTACAACCTAAACAAAGCGGCCAGCGTCTCGGACATCAAAGTCTTGAATGTTAACGAACTAACCAACGCCGTCAAAGCGGTTGTCCTTCCCGGAGAAAATATTAAAATCAAAATAACTCAGAAGGGTAAGGAGGAGGGGCAGGGAGTCGGGTATTTAGAAGGCGGAACGATGGTCGTGGTCGAGGAGGGCGAAGGTTTGGTTGGGAAAGGTGTGGAAGTAGAAGTTTCGAGAGTTCTCCAGACAGCGGCAGGCCGTATGGTTTTTGCGAAGAAATCCTAAATTCTAATATCTAAGCTCCAAATAAATTCTAAGCACCAAATCCTAAACGTTTAGAATTTCGAATTTGTGATTTGTTTGGACCCGCCTGCCAACGCCTGAGCGTAGCGATGGCGGGCAGGGCTTCGAATTTCGGATTTAGAGTTTTAGTTAGATTACAGGCCTAGACAACTTATCCACAATCCGTTTTTATAGGACTTGACAAACCCATATTTCTGTGATATACCTTCCAAAGGAACTGTAGTAGCGCACTTCAGTGCGCGCTTCGAGGGTATCGTTGGGGTTGGGTGACGGGCAGGCGCTCAACCCCCACCATGCTCTTGACGTAGTAGCGCAATTCATTGCGCGCCGCTCTTTAATAACTAAATAGATCGCAGGGATTCATGAAGCTGGAAATCGGGTTTCTAGTGCCTAATACCTAGTGCCTAATTTCTAGCATCATTCCCTCCCTGTGATCAAATTAGGGGAGAGAACTTAACAACGCCTCCTTTTGGAGGCACGAGCCACACTCTTCAAAGGTTGGCTCGTCGCCAACCAAATACATTAAAAAAGGAGGCAAAAATGAAGAAGAGGGGACTCATAATCGTGGCTGTAATTGCGGCCGTTCTGGTTTTGGTAATGGTCGCAGTCAGCCGTCAGCCTTGGCAGGCGTCAGCGATGACGCCCACGCCGACTAAAACTTCCGTGGTAGCGGCGGCGATGCCGCCGGCAACGGCCACACCAGTGTCCACGCCACTCCCCCCACCTCCGACGCCCGTGGCGGAGGAGCCAACGGAGGCCCCAACCCCCACATCCACAGAGACGCCGATTCTCCTGACTCGCGCCCCAGCGATTCCCTGGAGTTTTCTCCCGGGAGGCGTTTGGGACTCGGCGATCCTTGAGTCCTGGGTCGAGGTGAATCTCGAAACCCTCAAGGACATTATGGGAGCGATGGGGGTAGAGAAGCCCGAGGAATTGGTGTTTTCTCGGGTGGAGAAGGGGGTTCTTGACGAAGGCCTGCAAATGTTGGCCGTTAGGGAGGACAACGTCGTTGTCCCGGGGGATTTTCTTCCCATCGGGACAGAGGTTTGGCGGTTGGTCTTCTCGAGGCTGACGGGGGAAGAGGTGGTCATCCTGGTCAACCCGGTTTGTGCCAATCTGATTGGCACTATCAAGCCGGGTGTAACGGTGACGGCGGTTTTTACGCCGCCGCCGGCGACGCTAACACCGACCGCGACGTCGGTGCCGACCGTGACCCCTTCGGCTACGCTCAGGGCTACACCTACGGCTAGCCCGACGGCGACGGCCGGTCCGTCACCAACGGCAACCGCGACGAGAACGCCAGGGCCGACGGCGACGCAAACACCAACGGCTACGGCAGGGCCCTCGCCGACTCCTACGGTCACGTCCACAGCAACGGCGACGCGGACACGGACACCGACACGGACTCCAACGAGGACGCGAACACCGACCTGGACACCGACACCAACGCCAACGCGAACTCCGACCTGGACACCGACTCGGACGCGAAGGCCGACGAACACGCCTACACCGACCCGGCCGCCGACGAGGACACCGACCCCCACACGGCGGTCAACGTCTACGCCTACGCCGACGCGGCGACCGACATCGACTCCGACGGCAACTTCGTGCCCGGCATTGGACTTCTCGTACGCAGCGGGTCCGTGGTGGTGTGACGATGGGGGAACGTACCGCAAAGAAGTGACAGTCTCGGCCTGGGGAGGCGACGGAAATTACAGCTACTCTCCAAGTCAGAAGTTCGAGGTCAGCGCCGCACCTTGCGGCACGGCCACTGGTTCTATTACAGTCACGTCGGGAGACGGGCAGAGCAAGACAAAGAATTACTCATTTAACGCTCCTTGCCCCGAAGACACCCCGACGCCGACCGAGCCGCCGCCGACATCCACGCCAACCGGCGAGCCTGACCCAACAAACACACCGATCGCCACACCGGATCGGTGATCAGCATCAAGAAAGAAATTGAGACCAGAACTACTCTGTAGAGTATCACAGGGAGGGTCTCAATCTTTCAGCTTCTAAAATATTTTTGGAGGTTGACAGATTGAGGAAGATGTGTTAGACTACTATCATTGTGGATAGTCGTTTTTCCCAAAATAGCGTAGAGAAGGGGAAAAGGTGTTAAATATACGATCGTGAAATTAACACTCCCAACTTATCCACAAGAGGAGGTTATATATAAGATGAAAATAAACAACTTTTCAAACAAGATCCTCATAATCCTTTTGTCGCTCGGCCTCTTTTCTTTGGGGTCGGCTGTTTTCGTTTCGCAAACTTCGGCGGCGGCAACCGCCCAGCCGGGCTACGAATTCAAAGTTAAAAACTTAACCGCTAGTGGAGCCTACGGCGATGCCGTTACCCTGGCCAACGGGGAGACGGCCCGCTTCCGCTTGCAGGTTACTAACCACACTGCTAGCAGCCTCATCGACCAATTGAGAATCCGTTCCGATTTTCCTTTGAATATCAACCCAACTTCGGTCTCCGCATCTGTCAAAGCCGACTCTTTTAACACCCAGAGCGATTCGGTGACCACCAATCTTCCTTCAGGCAAATACTTTTCCTACGTTCCCGGAACGACCGTTTACATTATGGACGACCGTCCCCAATACCAAAATGAGGTCTATCCTTCAGATATTGGCGGCCACAGTGTTCTCACTTTCACCGAGGGTTTAACCCTTCACGATTGGCCGGGCGGCGACCATTCTTGGCTTTGGGTTTACTTTGATTTGCAGGTGACGGGGGACGAACCCCCCGTCCGTGAGCCAGACGTAGAGTTTTACAAATACGTTGCCAACACCAGCCGTGGTGAGACGCTCGATAGTCATTTGACCTCTACCACGGCCAGTTCGGGCGAGACGGTTAGGGTTAAACTTTGGGCCCACAACAAGGAAATTGATACCACCACCCACAACGCTAAAATTATTGATGTGTTGCCTTCGGGGGAATTTACTTCTCAATCTCGGGCGGGGACTTTCCGCTCTGACGAAACGGGTGATGTTACCAGCGCGGTTACCTTCAACCTGGATGAAGCTTCTGCTCTGGATTACATTGCCGGTAGCGCCCGGATTTACCACTACGGCGACACGGCCGGCATAGAACTTTCGGACGCAAAGGTTTCCGCTCTTTTTGGTGGTGGATACAGTCTGGGCAATTTTGTTGGCTGCTGGGCTTACCAACGCTGGATTGAGTATGAACTGGAAGTTCCAACCCCAACCCCGGGGACCTGTCAGCTTTCGATTGACAAAAAGATTGTCTGGAAGGGGTCGGAGTATGATTCTGTCGAAAAAGATGTTCATCTTTATGACGCTGGTGAGGAAGTCGTTTACAAAATCTACGTTACCAACAATGGTGACGCTGAGGCGACGGGTGTTACGGTAACTGACCAGTTGCCGGCCTACATTCGTGATCTCGACGGCAAGGACAAAAAGGAGTTTAATATCGGAACGCTTGGGGCGGGGGAGAGTTGGAAAGATGAATACACGGCCAAGGTTTCCGAGGACATTCCCCAAAACGACCGGACCCAAGAGAACCGCGCCACGGTCGATTCCAACGAGGGTTGCGCGGACGAAGACACCGCTTTTATCTGGATCAACGGCCCGGAAATCCTGGCGGAAGAGGTAGTTGCAGCAGTTTCTGCTGCTCCCGAAGAATTGCCGGCCACCGGTCCGGCAGTGCCCGTAGCGCTCGGTCTTTCGGGGCTATTGTCTGTAGGTTTCTATTTGCACAAAAAATTAATCTGAAAAGTAGTAGCGCAGTTTACTGCGCGTCAGTGACGGGAAGGTGACTAGGGGCAGTGGTCGCCTTCCCATCTCTGGTCCCTCTCTCTTGACAAAGTGTTTAGTTTTCTGTTAAGGTAAAGGTGTCATTGATTCTTCAAGGAATTCCCGCACTTCAAGATGCAAATTCTAAATTCTAAATCCTAAGTTCCAAATAAATTCGAAATCACAAATCCTAAACGTTTAGAATTTGGAGCTTGGGATTTGTTTGGACCCGCCTGCCAACGCCTGAGCGTAGCGATGGCGGGCAGGGCTTCGAATTTCGGATTTAGGATTTTTCTAACATGCCCGAACTAACCAACAATCACTACCCTTCGTCCGAGACCCTCTCTGTTTCCGGAACGCTGGAGGTTTTGAGGGATTTTGGAATTTTGAGGACGGAGGAGGGACAGGATGTCTACGTTTCCCAATCCCAAATTCGTCGCTTCGGTATGAGAATGGGAGACACCGTTTCCGGCATCGCCCGTCCGCCCAAAGAGGGTGAGCGTTACCTTAGTCTTCTGAGGGTGGAAAAAATTGCCGGCGAAGATCCGGAAAAGGCCCGCCAAAGGCCGTCTTTCAAAAAGATGACCCCCATTTTCCCCAACGAGTGGCTCAAACTGGAGACCAAAAAAGACATTTTGGGGACGCGGATTATTGACCTCTTTTCGCCCATCGGCAAGGGCCAGCGGGGGATGATTGTTTCTCCCCCCTACGCCGGAAAGACTTGGCTGATTAAGGATGTGGCCAACGGCCTGACCGCCAATAACAAGGATATTGTCTTGATGGTCGCCCTAATTGGAGAGAGGCCGGAGGAGGTTACGGATATCGAGCGCAGCGTCAAGGGTGAGGTTTACTCCTCTAATTTTGACCAGCCGGCTGAAGATCATACCAGCGTGGCTAAACTGACTTTGGAGAAAGCCAAGCGTTTGGCGGAAAGTGGTAAAGATGTGGTCATTCTCTTGGACTCGGTCACCCGTTTGGCCCGGGCCTACAATATGGTTGTTCCGCCCTCGGGGCGCACGCTCTCCGGCGGTTTTGATCCTGTCGCCCTCTATCCTCCCAAGCACTTTTTTGGCGCCGCCCGCAATCTTGAAGATTCAGGGTCTTTGACGATTTTAGCCACCGCTTTGGTAGACACTGGCAGTCGGATGGATGACTTAATCTACGAGGAGTTTAAGGGCACCGGTAACATGGAACTGCACCTTGACCGCCGACTGGCCGAGCGGCGAATTTTCCCGGCCATCAATATTCAAAGGTCGAATACTCGTCACGAGGAGCTGTTGTACCCCAAGAAGGTTTATCCGCAGATTGTAAAACTTAGGAGGATGGTCGATATGCTGAATGAGAATGAGGCGACGGAGCTAATGCTTCAGCGTCTCAAAAAATCGAAGACCAATGAGGAGTTTCTCAAGACGCTACACGAGAGTAAGTAGTCTGCTAATTTTCAATTATCAATTACCGATTTTCAATGAATTTCCAATGACCAAATTTTCAATTGCGTTGTCCCTGTCTGAAAATTGATACATTGGAACTTGATTGTAAATTGTAAATTGTAAATTATTGTTCTTTCTGCTATAATCCCCCCTGCCCTCTAGGGCACTTATGTTACGCAAGAAAGACTCACAACTGCCCCTTTTTAAGCAAAACACTGGCGTTTGGGGCTTTTCCAAAGCCCTTGCTCGCTTTGTTTTTTCTAAATCCCTCCTCGTTTTCTACATTTTTCGCCTCGTTCTTTACGATGTCCAGTCTTTAGTTTCTAGTCTTAAGTTTCAAGTCATCCGCAAGTTGATTTGGGGCGGTGGGCGTTTAGGTCAGCCAGTCGCCCACGCGGGAATTTTAACTCTAGCGGTTTCTGTCTTTATGGTCGGGGGGGTATTTTCCGGTTCGAGCGTGGTGCGGGGTCAGACGGTAGTTGCGACGCACGCGTCGCCGCTACAGGATTTATTATCCGCCAAAACCTTGATTGAGACTAAGGAACCGGAATCGCGTCCCCGCAACGAGATTTTTGAATACGAGGTTCGGCCCGGCGACACTTTGAGCGTCATTGGCGAAAAATTCCAGATCAGTTTGGAGACGGTTCGCTACGCCAACGACCTTTCTGATGTTGATAGTTTGAAGGTGGGCCAAAAATTAAAGATCTTGCCGGTTTCCGGGGTGCGCCACGAGGTCAAGTCGGGGGAGACGGTGGAGTCAATTGCCGAGGAATACAAGGTTTCGCCGCAGACGGTCATTGACTTTAACTATCTTAACGAACCGTTTGCTCTAAACATCGGAGATACCTTGACGGTTCCGGAGGCGACTATTCCGCGTGAACCCTCCGTAGCTTTAGCGCAGGAGGGCCCGGCCCCCCTTCGCCAAGGCTTTGGGGGGACTTCAGGCACAGGTGCCTTCGTCTGGCCAACGGATAGTCGTTTAATTACCCAGTATTTCAGTTATTACCACCCGGCCATTGATATTGGTCGATATAGCCAAATTTACGCCTCCGATGCGGGGACGGTAGTTTTTGCCGGTTGGTCGCCGGTCGGTTACGGTTATCTGGTCGAGGTTGACCATGCTAACGGCTATAAAACCGGCTATGCGCACTTGTCAAGGATTGATGTTTCGGTTGGTCAAACAGTGGGTAAGGGACAGGTGGTCGGGGCGATGGGGGCAACGGGTCGGGCTTGGGGAGTGCATCTGCACTTTATGATCTGGCAGAACGGACGTTTTATTAATCCTCTAAGCGTGCTTTAACTAGCACGCAAATTTTCAATTTTCAAGGCCCAATTTTCAATAAATTTTCAATGATTCAATTCTCAATTCTCGCTGTTTGAAAATTGCTACATTGGAGATTGATTGGAAATTAAAAATTGTAAATTGGAAATTAGTTCTGGTGGACCGTAGGAGATTCGAACTCCTGACCTCCTCGATGCGACCGAGGCGCTCTACCAACTGAGCTAACGGCCCCTAAGGAAAAACATTAATCGGCTCTGGTTGCGCAGATTCTGTCGCCTCAGGGCCGACTGGTGGGGGAGGGGACTCCACTTCTGCGCTCGTCGTCGCTTCTTTCAGTTCCTTGGTTTCAGAGCCTGGCTCTCCTTCTGTCCCAACCCTAAGGGTTTTTTCGTCAACCCTTAGGGTTTTGGACTCGGCATCTCCTTTTAGAAACGCCAAATCTCTCTCCACCTGTTCGCGGCTGGGGTCGTCGGCTGGTAACAGGGCCAATGTTTCCCGGAGTTCTTCGATAGCCTCATCAACCTCGTTGAGGGCGTTATAGGCAACGGCTAGATCGTAGTGGGCTCGGATAAAGTGGGGATCGATCCGGACCGCTTCCTTAAAAGCTTCGGCCGCCCCATCAAAATTTCCGCCAACAAAATGAATTTCTCCTATCTGCAGCCAAGGGTTGGGGTCTTGGGAGTTAAGCTCCACCGCCCGTTGGTAGGATTTTAGGGCCCAATCCTCCGCTCCGCCAGCAACGCCAACTAAACCTCGGTAAATTGAGGCCAGGTTTTGCCATAGGGCAGGGCTTTCCGGATCGAGTTGAATAGCTTTTTTTCCTTCCACCACCGCCTGCTGAATCAGAATTAGTATATTATTCTGGTCTTGCGTAGTCATTCGCGCGCTCGGCGTTGCCGCCGATTCCCCAGAGCGAGGCTCTGACGGAAAAAGAGCCTCGCTCTTTTCCTCGGCGGCTTGCGTAGCAATGCTGTTTGCTAGAGCAATATCTATCTGCGAGGCCAGCAGGTGATACCGCACTTCGTAGGGGTTTCTCTTGATTGATTCCAGCAAAGCATAATAGGTGGCAATTCCCTCGTTCCGACTGGCCGCGGCTAACGCTTCCCGGAATTTCGTTTCCCCCCAAATTACTCTCCCCAGTCCGTAGGAAGATCCCAAGACGGCTACAATTA
>Ga0209121_10003830_pt1 | contig 14322 bp, 9 predicted proteins | sample Cruoilmetagenom3_FD_187292 | JGI IMG/M metagenome (GOLD analysis project Ga0209121, IMG submission 187292) | Oil polluted marine microbial communities from Coal Oil Point, Santa Barbara, California, USA - Sample 3 (SPAdes) (version 2) | ecosystem: Environmental > Aquatic > Marine > Oil seeps ...
CTCTCGAAGCAGCGCGGCGCGGGAACAGCCAGGCGACGAGGGATGGGGACTGAGGGTTCCCTCTACTACCCCATCACCCCTAACCCCCAACCCTTGTCTCGCTCGCCACTCCCGATAGACCCGCACCACGTCCAGGATGGCCTCTTCCCCCTCGCCAATGACAAACGCATCGAAGAAAGCATGCACCGGCTCGGGGTTGTAGGTGGCAGTCCCACCGGCGATGATCAGAGGATCACCGGGGCTGCGCTCGGCGGAGCGCAGGGGAATGGACGCCAGGTCGAGCATGTTGAGCGCGTTGGTGTACAGTTGCTCGTAGGGCAGACTGAAGCCGATGATGTCAAAACCGCGCAGAGGGCGGCGGCTTTCCAGGCTGAAGAGAGGTAGCCCCTCCCGGCGCATGGCCGCTTCCATGTCCGTCCAGGGGGCGTAAACCCGTTCGGCCAGCACATCGGGCTGGCGATTGAGGATGCCGTAGAGGATAGCCAGCCCCAGGTTGGACATGGCGATCTCGTAGATGTCGGGGAAGACGAGGGCCAGGCGCACAGGCGTGCTATCCCAATCCTTGACGGTGCTGTTCCATTCGCCGCCCGTGTAGCGGGCCGGCTTTTGCACCCAAGGCAGGATGCGTTCCAGGGCCTGGGAAATGGCGGCAGGCGTGGTCAGGGTATGCTGGTTCATTGCTCTCTACTCTTTCTACCTGAAGGGCTCAGGGCGGGATTCGAACCCGCAGCAGCATTTCGATCTATCCCATTCTATCACACCAGTGCCACAGCCGCAATTCTGCGGCGCAGAGCAGCCGCCAGTCAATGTCATCAAGCTAAGCGTAGTTTAGCCCCTTGCGGGCGTCTTCTGGCAGCAAGAAACGGGCACAAGGCCCTATGCTACACCTTGAGTTAATGACATTGAGTGGACAGTCCGTTGACCCGAAGGGCAAAGAAGAGAACCCGTGTTCGTCCGTGTTCATCCGCGTCCTGGCAGAAGCATCCGCTAGTGAGATTCACTATCCGCAGAAAACGCTTATCGAAAATGGACAAGGGTGGCGAAACCGTGTACAATGGATTGGTTAGCCAACTGGCATTGTAGTGACTGGGGTAGTTGGGCCAAAGAGAATCCATGCCTGAATTCAAACTGCACTCCGAATTCCAACCTACGGGCGACCAGCCGCAAGCTATCGAACAAGTGGTCGCCGGCCTTAAGAAAGGCCACCGGCATCAGACACTGCTGGGCGCCACGGGCACAGGCAAGACCTACGTCATGGCCAAGGTCATTGAGGCAGTGCAACGCCCCACGCTGGTCCTCGTCCACAACAAGACGCTGGCCGCGCAGCTCTACAGCGAGTTCTGTGAGTTCTTCCCCCACAACGCCGTGGAGTACTTCGTCAGCTACTACGATTATTACCAGCCGGAAGCCTACTTGCCCAGGACCGACACCTACATCGAGAAAGACGCCGACATCAACCAGGAGATTGACCGCTTGCGGCTGGCGTCCACCTCCTCTCTCTTCAGCCGGCGCGACGTGATCATCGTGGCCTCCGTCTCCTGCATCTTCAGCCTGGGCAGCCCTCAGGAATATGGCCGCGTGGTGATCAACCTGCGCCGCGGCGAGACCATGCGACGTGACAAGGTGCTGCGCCACCTGGTGGACATCTACTACGAGCGCAATGACTTGACCCTGACCCGCGGCAGATTCCGCGTGCGGGGCGACACGCTGGAGGTGATGCCCGCCTACGGCGAGCTGGCCTACCGCATCGAGTTCTGGGGAGACGAGATCGAGCGCATCACGGAGGTAGACCCGCTGACAGGGGAGGTGCTGCGGGAGCACGGAGAGATTGACATCTTCCCCGCCAAACACTTCATCACCCCTGCCGACAAGATGGCCGAAGCGCTGAAGGAGATCGAAGCGGAATTGGAGGAGCGGCTCAAGGAACTGCGAGACCAAGACAAGCTGTTGGAGGCGCAGCGGCTGGAGCAGCGCACCCACTACGATCTGGAGATGCTACGAGAGGTTGGCTACTGCTCGGGCATCGAGAACTACGCCCGCCACCTGTCCCGACGGCCACCGGGCTCCCGCCCCTGGGTGCTGCTCGACTACTTCCCCGACGACTTCCTGATGATCGTTGACGAATCGCACATGACCATCCCGCAGGTTCGAGGCATGTACAGTGGCGACCACTCCCGCAAGCAGGTATTGGTAGAGTATGGCTTCCGGCTGCCCTCGGCGATGGACAACCGCCCGCTGCGCTTCGACGAATTCGAGCAAATGGTCAACCAAGTCATCTACACCAGTGCCACGCCGGGGCCCTACGAGCAGGAGCATTCGGCGCAGATCGTGGAGCAGATCATCCGCCCCACAGGCCTGGTCGATCCGCAGGTCCACGTGCGCCCCACCAAAGGGCAGGTTGACGATCTGCTGGGAGAGATCCGCCGCCGCGTGGAGCGGGGCGAGCGAGTGCTGGTCACCACGCTTACCAAGCGCATGGCCGAGGACTTGGCCGACTACCTGGCCGAACTGGAAGTGCGCGTGCACTACCTGCACTCGGAGATCCAGACCCTCGAGCGAGTGGAGATCCTGCGGGACCTGCGGCTGGGGGTCTACGACGTGGTGGTGGGCATCAACCTGCTGCGAGAGGGACTGGACCTGCCGGAGGTCAGCCTGGTGGCCATCCTCGACGCGGACAAGGCCGGCTTCCTGCGCTCCCAAACGGCGCTGATCCAGACCATCGGCCGCGCAGCGCGGCACGTGAAGGGCACGGCCATCATGTACGCCGACAAAGTGACCGACGCCATGCGCCGAGCCATTGAGGAGACCAACCGCCGGCGGCGCAAGCAGGAGACGTACAACGCTGCCCACGGCATCGTGCCCGCCAGCATCGTCAAGTCGGTGCGTGACCTGACGGATCGCGTGCGCACGCTGGCAGAGGAGAGAGTGCCTTACGAGGTCGGGGCTGAGAAAGCTCTGCCGCTGTCGGCGCTGCCGCCGGATGAGATGGTGCGGCTGATCAAGCAACTGGAGAAGGAGATGAAAGCTGCTGCCGCTGCGCTGGAATTCGAGAAGGCGGCCGTGCTGCGAGATCAGATCATCGACCTGCGTCGGGCCAGGGAGGCCCAAGACAAGCGACCCATCTGGGAGAAATTGCGGGAGCCGAAGTCGCCTGCGTGATTTGACAGCATAGCGTTATGATGCTATAATGTATACATCATAATGTACCTGAGAGCGAGCTAGAGATGAAGCGCACGCAGGTCTACCTCCCAGACGAGCTCCACGAAAAACTCAGACGGATCTCCTACGAGCAGCGCAAGTCCATGGCGCAGGTAGTACGCGAGGCAGTGTCTGCCTATGTAGGCGGGGCGCAAGCCAGCGCGCCTGCAGCCAGGGATGGAGAAGTCGGGATCATCGCAGAACCAGAAGCCCTATCCGAGGAAGACCTGACCACCGAACAGTTGGAGGAACTGAAGCAAAACCCACTCTATCACATCATCGGCATGGTCTCGCGATCCCATCTCAGCGATCTATCGGAGCATCGTGACGACTAGCGGCTGAGAGATTGCCGCTGAGAGACTGTCAATGAAGCAAGTCTTTGTGGACACCAGCGCCTGGCTTGCTGTTGCGGATCACACCGACCAGCATCACCACCAGGCCAGGGAGTACTACCTGGGCCTTATCAGGCGCAAGGAGGTTTTGGTCACTTCGAGCGATGTCCTGAGCGAGACCTATTCTCGATTCCAGCACGCAACAGGGCACCGTGGCGCTGCCCGTTTCCACAGCATTGTGGAGATAGCGCAGCGGCAAGGTCTCCTGCGGGTTGTTGCGGTGAACGCCGAGATCGCCCGCATAGCGTGGGACATCTTCGAGCGGTATCACGACCGCCTCTCCTCGTTTCGGCACTGCACCAGTTTCGTCGTCGCGGGGAGATTGGGCATTCAAGACGTGTTCAGCTTCGACGAGGATTTCAGCGCCATAGGCTTCCGCGTGTGGCCGCCTCGCGGCGCAAATGGCTCCGCAGATTTGACAGAGTAGAACATCTGTGCTATTATTAGAGTAGAGTGATTCTGCCCCCAGGAGACGACCATGGCTACAGCGTATGAAACTAAGGATATCCAAGTCCTGGACTATCCAGAAAACATCCAGCGGCGACCGGGCATGTACGTGGGCGGCACGGGCCTGGATGCGCTGCATCACCTGGCCTACGAGCTGATCGACAACGCCGTGGATGAGGCCCTGGCCGGGGCCTGCACACACATCAGCGTGGACATCCATTCCGACGGATCCCTGACCGTGATTGACGATGGTCGGGGTATCCCCACCGGAATGCATCCCCAGAAGGGACGCCCTACCCTGGAACTGGTCTTCACGGAACTGCACGCTGGCGGCAAATTCAAGGAAGGCAGCTACTCGACCAGCGGTGGGCTGCACGGTGTCGGCGTCAAGGCAACGAACGCTCTGTCGGAGTGGCTGCAGGTGCGAGTACGCCGCAATGGCGTGCTTTACTTCCAGCGCCATGAGAACGGCCTGCCCATAGCCTCCGTCCAGATTCTCGATCCGGCGACCGACAAGATCATCGCAGAGGTGGGGCAGAGGGGCGAAGCGAAGGCCATCAAGACCCACGCCGATAAGAAGCTGGGCACGGGCACGGAGGTAGCCTTCAAGCCCAGCGCCCGCTTCTTGGACACCACCGACTTCGACTTCGATGCCCTGGCTCGTCGGCTGCAGGTCATCGCCTTCCTCTTGCCGGGCGTGACCGTCGAAGTCACCGATCACCGCAGAAAGAAGAAGCGCCGGAAACGCTTCCGCCACGACGGCGGTCTGGTCGAGTACGTGAAGTGGCTCAACGATGGGCGCAGGCCCATCCACCGTGTGCCCATCGAGGTGACACGAGAACTGGACGACGTCGCCGTCGACGTGGTATTCCAGTGGCACACCAGCGTGGACGACAGCGAGATCGTCAGCTTCGTCAACACCATCCCCACGCCCGACGGGGGCAGGCACGTGGCCGGTTTCAAGAGCGCCGTCACCAAGGCCATCAACCAGTTTGCCTCGGAGAAGAGGCTGTCCAAGGGCAAAGGCCAGGCCAGCATCCGCGGCAGCGACACCCTGGCCGGGCTGACCGCGGTCGTCAAACTCTCCATGCATGATCCCCTCTTCACCAGCCAGACCAAGACGCAGTTGGCCAGTGACCAGGTGCAGGGCATCGTCCACAGCATCGTCTACGAGGGGCTGTTGGAGCAACTGCGCAAGAAGGTCGCGCTGGGCAAGACCATCGTCCACCAGGCCCAGGCAGCCGCCCAGGCGCGGGTGGCGGCCAGCAAGGCCCGCTCGCTGGTCATCCGCCGCAGCGTGCTCGACGCCACCGATTCGGGCCTGCCGGGCAAGCTGGCCGACGTGAGCAAAGGCACGCCGGTCGAACAGACGGTACTGTACATCGTCGAGGGCGACAGCGCCGGCGGTTCGTGCAAGATGGCCCGCGACCGGCGCTACCACGCCATCCTGCCCCTGCGCGGCAAACCTCTGAACGTGGAAGGGGTCAAGCTGACCCGTCTGCTGAGCAACAACGAGATCAAGGCCATCATCGCCGCGGTCGGCGGCGGGATCGGGGCCGATTTCAGCGTAGATGACATGCGCTACGGCGGCGTAGCCATCCTGGTGGACGCCGATGTGGACGGCGACCACATCCGCACCCTGCTCTATACCCTGTTTTGGCGCTACATGCGCCCCATGGTCGAAGCTGGGCGGCTCTACGTGGCCGTCGCCCCGCTGTACCTGCTGCGCAAGGGGAAGCGGGCTCGCTACGCCTACTCCGACCGGGAGCGGGACGCCATCCTGGAGGAGTGGCGTCCCCAGGGTGCGACGATGCAACGCTACAAAGGTCTGGGCGAGATGAATCCGGGGCAGTTGCGCGAGACGGTCTTCCGAATCAGTGACGCTGGCCCGTTCACCAGCAGCTTGCGCCGGGTGACGGTGGAGGACGTCCACCACGCCAACCGGATCATCAGCACGCTGATGGGCAAGTCAGCGCGCAATCGCCGCACTTGGCTGCTGGAACGTTGGCGTGAGGAAGAGAACGGCGAAAACGGCGACAACAACGAGTCATGAGGTGCTAGAGCATGCTGACTGAAACGATTTCCCTGACGACAGACCTGGAGCAGGCATACTTCCAGTACGCCGTGGAGACGATCACCGACCGGGCCCTGCCCCGCGTCGAGGATGGACTCAAGCCGGTGCAACGACGGATCCTCTACGCCATGCACGACATGGGGCTGCGCCACGACCGGCCGCACCGCAAGTCGGCCCGCGTGGTCGGCGAGGTTCTTGGTAAGTACCACCCGCATGGTGACCAGTCCATCTATATGGCGATGATCCGCATGGGGCAGCATTTCTCCATGCGCCAGCCCCTCATAGATGGTCAGGGCAACTTCGGCAGTATTGACGGCGACAGCCCCGCCGCCATGCGCTACACCGAGGCGCGGCTGGCCGAGATCGCCGGCCACGTGCTCCAGGACATCGATCAGGACACCGTGGACTTCGTGGACAACTTCGATGGCAGCCTGAAGGACCCGGTCATCTTGCCGACGGCGCTGCCTAACCTGCTGATCAACGGATCAATGGGCATCGCCGTGGGCATGGCCACCAACATCCCGCCCCACAATCTGGGCGAGGTGTGCGATGTGGTGGTCTATGTGGCCAACCGCTGGCGCAGGCGGCACAAGATCTCCGTGGAGAAGTTGATGGAGATCATCCCGGGACCTGATTTCCCCACCGGTGGGATCATCTACCGCTACCGGGAGGTTCCTGCGGGCGAGGGCAAGGTGGACACCATCCGCGCAGCCTACGAGACTGGGCGGGGTCGCATCGTCACCCAGGCGCGAGTGGACATGGAAGACATTGGCGGGGGCAAGGTCAACATCGTCGTCACCGAACTACCCTACGCCGTGCAGAAGACCACCGTCCTGGAGCGTATCGCCCGTGAGGTGCGCGAGGGCAAGATCACCGGTGTCACCGATCTGCGCGACGAGTCAGATCACGAGGGCATGCGCGTCGTCATCGAGGTCAGCCGCGTGGCCAACGCCCGAGAAGTGCTGGAGAACGTCCTGAGCCGCAGCCAGTTGCGGGAAACCTTCGGCGTCAACACCCTGGCTCTTGTCTCCGAGAAGGTCAATGGCGACACGATCGTGCGCCCGCAGAGGCTCAGCCTGCGCGACATGTTGGTGCACTTTGTCGATCACCGGCTCAACGTTATCGTCCGGCGCAGCCGCTACGAGTTGGCCAAGCGAGAGGCCCGGTTGCACATCATCGAGGGTCTGCTGAAGGCCTTGGATATCATTGACGAGGTCATTGACACCATCCGCCGCAGCCGCACCACCGAGACGGCAGGGACCAACCTCATTAGGAAGTTCAAGTTCACGCAGCGCCAGGCTGAGGCCATTCTATCCATGCAGTTGCGACGGTTGGCAGCCCTGGAGCGTCGCAAGCTGGCCGACGAGGAAAAGGAACTCAAGGCCCGCATCAAGTATCTCAAGGGCCTGCTGCGCTCGCAGGAGCGTCGCCTATGGGTGGTGGTCGAAGAGACGCTGGCGATCAAGGAGAAGTTCGCCACGCCGCGCAGGACGGTGATCCTGACCGAGGAGAAGCCAGGAGACAGCATTGTGACCGAGGCTGAGCTGGTCGTGCCTCAGGAGCCGCAGGTGGTCGCAGTGACCACCCGAGGCGTGCAACGCGAAGATGCCAGTCGTTTCGGCTATCGTGTCCGGCCGGGGACCACCAGCCGGGCGGTCGAAGCTCATCGGATGCATCTGCGAACCGAGCAAGAAGACACAGTGGTGCTGGTATCCGACCGGGGGCGGGCCTGGTGGGGAGCAGTGGGCCGCCTGCCCAGATCAGCCAATTTTGAGGAGTTGGGGTTGAGCAAAGGGGAGCAGGTCGTCGGCATGGGCATCCTGCCCGACAAGCACTATCTGATCCTAGGCACGCGCCAGGGCCAGGTCAAACGGATCAGCGCCAGGGATGTCAAATCGGCCGCCGAGGCTTCGTGGGCTACGGTGATTGGGCTGACAGGAAAAGACGATGGCGTACTGTTTGCCGGCGTCGGGGACGAGAAGGCCCACGTCATGTTCCTTGGCACCAGCCGGGCCAATCGCTTCAGCGCAGGGCAGATCAACCCGCAGGCTACTCGCTCTGCCAGGGGCGTGGCGGGCACCAAGCTGCGCAAAGGGGACCGACTGTTGAGCGGTGCGGTCATCAGCGATCCCGCGGCCGACTTGGGCGTCGTCGTGGTCAGCAAGAACGGCTTCGTCAAGCAGGTGCCGCTCAAGGAGTTTCCCGTGCAGGGCCGGGGAGGTCAAGGTGTGCTGCTGCTCAACCAGACCAAGGCGACCGGGCCGGTGGTGGCCGTCAGGGCAGGGCCGATGAGGGGATCAGTGGATCTGATCGGCTCGGACGGGAAGCGACAGCGTCTGGCCGAAGTGCCGGTGATGAACCGGGCCAATCGCGGCGCGACACTGGTTGAGCTAGACAATGTGGCCGAGGCCATAGTGCTGTAGGCATGGCGTAGCTGCCGCTGCTGTGCTCCTCTCCCTTGGGGGAGGAGCGCTTTTGCTGCAGGTGACCATCGGCAGACCGTAGAGGGACTCAGGACGGTTCGGGACTTGTCCAAGGCATCCGCTTGCGGGCCCTGCGGTAGGGAAGTAGCCTCTTCGCTCGAGTTGTGCTATAATCGTCAGCGCTCTGGAACAGACAGCGCCAGGTAATATCTTCGCATTGAGGCAGAAGCCGCTCATAGAGCCGCCAGGCTCATGGCCACGTGTCCGTTCTGCCACAGTGCGTATCTTCGCTTGAAGGAGACAAAAGGCAAAGGTGAAAGTCACACCCGAGGAACACGCTAATCGTCAGGTCACGCTGACAGTGGAAGTGGAAGAGGAACGAGCGCAGCGGGCGCTACGGCAAGCAGCCCGTCGCCTGTCGCGGCGCATGCGCATCCCTGGCTTCCGTCCCGGGAAAGCTCCCTACGCCATCGTTGTACGGACTGTGGGAGAGGATTACGTGCGAGCGGAAACGTTCCAGGCCATCGGGCAGCAGCTCTACAAAGATGCCCTGGAAGAGGCAGAGATCGAGGCGTATGCCCAGGGCACGTTGGATGAAGTGCAGTGGGACCCACTCACCTTCAAAGTGACCGTTCCCCTGCCGCCGCTTGTGGAGTTGGGCGACTACCGCGCCCTGCGCGTGCCAGCAGAGCCCATCCTCGTGCTGGATGAGGAAGTGGATGAGGCCCTGCAGCAACTGCGAGAGCGTTATGCAGAGTGGGTCCCCGTGGATCGCCCCGCTGCCTACGATGACATGCTGGTGATGGACATCAAGGGCACCGTCGGCGACGAAGAGATCATGAACCAGCAGAACTGGGAGCGGGTGCTGCAGGAGGAGAGTAGCGGTTCATTGCCTGGTTTCGACGCTGCCCTGGTGGGTCTGAACACAGGCGACGAACACAGCTTCGACGTCACCTACCCCAAGGGGGCCACCCGCTGGGCGGGCGAGACGGCGCGCTTCGAGGTGACACTCCACGGCGTGAAAGCCAAGGAGCTGCCGCCGCTCGACGATGAGTTGGCCCAGACCGTCGGCGAGCACGAGACGCTGGATGAACTGCAGGAAGCCGTCCGAGAGGATCTGCGGGCACAGCGCGAAGCGGAATCGGACTACGAGGGCAAAGTGCTTGATGCGCTCGTCGAGCAGGCGCAGATCGAATTTCCGCCACTGATGCTGGACAAAGAGCTCGATGACCTGTTGGGGAATCACGACCGCCTGCTGCGGCAGCAAGGGATGCCTCTGGACGAGTGGCTGCGCGTGAGTGGCAAGAGCGTAGAAGAATACAGAGAGGAAAACCGGCCTCAGGCAGAGCGGCGACTGAAGCGTAGCCTGGCGCTGAGTGAGCTCGTGGAACAAGAGGAGTTGGCCGTCGAAGACGCAGATGTGGACGAGGAGATCGAACGCCGTGTGGCACGCCAGTCGAGCGACACCGCGCAGCAGTTGCGGGAACTGCTGGATTCATCCAGTGGGCAGCAGATGGTGCGCAACGATCTCCTGACCCGACTGGCACGGCAGCGACTGCTGTCCATCGCCAAGGGAGAGTTCGAGCCATCGGCGGCAGAGGAGGAAGCAGCAGAGGCAGAGCAAGAGGGAGATGCGGAGGATAAAGAGGATAAGGAGAATGAGGAGAAAGCCGATACAGGAGTGAACGAGTAGTGAGTCAATCAGGTCAATGGAGCAATGAGGCAATGAGTAGGGGAAAACAGGCAACAAGGTACGGAGGTCACGAATGATACCCGAGTCGTTAGTACCGATGGTGATCGAGAGCACTGGGCGGGGCGAGCGGGCCTATGACATCTACTCGCTGTTGCTCAAGGAGCGCGTCGTCTTCCTGGGCACGCCTATCAGTGACCAAGTCGCCAACCTGATCGTCGCCCAGCTCCTTTTCCTCGATCGCGAGGATCCAGAGCGAGAGATCAGCCTTTACATCAACTCGCCGGGCGGCAGCATCTACCCCGGCCTGGCGATCTACGACACCATGCAGCTCTTGCGGGCCCCGGTGTCCACCATCGCCGTGGGCTGGACCGCCAGCATGGGCACGGTGTTGCTTTCGGCGGGAGCCAAAGGGAAGCGCTACGCCCTGCCCCACGCCACGATCCACATGCATCCTGCCGGTGGCTCTGTTCGGGGCTACGCCCCCGATGTGGAAATCCAGCTCAACGAGCTACTGCGCATGCAACGGCTGGTGCAGATGCTCCTATCCAAGCAAACGGGCCAGCCGATAGAGCGCATCGTCAAGGATTTCGACCGCGACTACTTCATGGATCCCCTGGGCGCGGTGGAGTACGGCATCATTGACGAGGTACTCGGCGAGCCGGTGGCGACAATGGCAGAGTTGCGGAGAGAGGCACGCAGTAAAGAGGGGGAGAGCGAGTGACAGAGTGACAGGGAGAGGGGAAGAGGGGGAGACAAGGAGCACGGGGGAGTTCTCGTTGTCCCCTGGTCTCCTTGTCTCCTTGTCGTCTTGCCCCCTTGTCTCCCCGTCTCAGAAACTGAGCGCGGGAAGCACCTCTACCCTCCCCAACTGGTGCGCTGCCTGGTCACCGCCGAGGCCATCCGGGGCGAAAGCGCTCCGCTGCTCCTCACCGCTGAAGAGGCTGCCACTCCTGGCTAGGCACAGGGCAGGAACCGCTGGCGTAAGCAGGAGGAAGGCGGAAGGGGGATAGGGAAGATGGGAGATGGGAACGGCGGTCCGTTCTTCACCCTCCAATCTCCATTCTGCCTTCTCCATTTTCTTGAGAGCAGGAGGTGCTGCAATGCCCACCCTACAACTACACTTCCTGGGCACGCTGGACATCCGCCACGGCGACCTGCAGTTGCCCAAGCCTCCCACGCTCAAATCCCAATCTCTGCTGGCCTACCTGATCGTGCATCGAGACCAGCCTCAGACCCGAGACCGGCTGGCCGACATCTTCTGGCGTGACCGGCCGGAGCGCAAGGCGCGCCGCTCCCTCACCACGGCGTTGTGGCACATCCGCCGCTGCCTCCCCGGCGAGGGGTACATCCTCAGCGATGCTCAAACCGTACAGTTCAATCCCCAGGCACTCCTGTGGCTCGACGCGGGTGAATTCGAGGAGAAAGTACACAAGTAGACAAGTAGACAAGGTCTTGCCTACCGGTTGGCTCGAATTGCGCGAAGCGGTGGAGTTGTACAGAGGCGACTTCCTGGATGGCTTCTACGATGACTGGATCCTCAACGAGCGCTACCGGCTGGAAACCCTGTTCTCCGAGGCGTTGGCGCGGTTGATGGCCAGCCACGAGGCCAGGGAGGAGCACGACGCCGCGCTGGCTGCGGCGCTGCGGTTACTCGACCACGATCCCCTGCGTGAAGATGCACACCGCGCAGCCATGCGCGCCTATTGCCGGCTAGGACAGCGCAACGCTGCCTTGGCGCAGTACCGCCGCTGCCGCGAGATCATGGTGGAGGAACTGGGTGCCGAGCCGATGGCCGAGACCAATGAGCTCTTCCGGGACATCGTGGAGGAACGATTTGAGATCGGCCGCCTGCCTGTGGTGATCCCCATCGCAGAGCCAGAACGCCTGCCCGTGCCATCAGGGCGTAGCCCGTTGGACATGATCGCACCTAGCAAGCTGGTAGGCCGGGCGCAGGAAATGGCGCTGCTACACGACTGCTGGCGAGGAGCACAAGCAGGACACGGTGGCCTGGTGCTCATCAGTGGCGAGGCCGGGGTGGGCAAGACCCGCCTGGTGGAGGAGTTCGCTAACCGTCTGCGCTGGCGGGGCACCCGTGTGCTGTGGGGACGCTGCTACGAGTTCGAGCGCACCCTGCCCTACCAGCCTGTCGCCGAGGCGATGCGCACCGTTCTGCCCACCTTGACCGGAGGCGAACTGGTGGACTTGCCCGACTGGACCCTGGGACAGGTCGCCCGCCTGGTGCCAGAGGTGTTGGAGAGGTATCCCGAGACCGAGTCGCCCTTGGATCAGGAGAGGGCACGCCTCTTCGAGGGTGTGGCCCATTTCCTGACTCGCTTGTCCTCTCAGGAAGCACTCCTCCTCGTCCTGGAGGACTTGCATTGGGCCAGCGAATCCACATTGGAATTGCTGCACTACCTGGCCCGCTATCTGGCCGACCATCCGGTTCTCCTGGTAGGCACCTTCCGCTCCGAAGAGATCGGCCTGCAGCATCCCCTGCTGACCCTGCGGCGGCGACTGACCCGGGAAGGGCTGGCCAGGCCGCTGCGGTTGCCGCACCTCTCGCCCGCAGCCGTGGAGACGATGGTGGTGGAGATGTCCGGAGTGGGCGACGCCGCGGTGCCCCTGGCGCGCCGACTGTACGCGGAGACGGAGGGAAACCCCTTCTTTTTGATGGAGATCACCAAAGCGCTCTTTGAGACAGGAGCTATCCGCCTGGAGCAAGGCGCGTGGCGAGGCGACTTTGCCCAGATCAGCAAGGGAGAGATCCCGCTGCCCGCCGGTGTGAGCGAAGCCATCCAGGCGCGGGTTCATCGTCTAAAGGATGACGCGCAAGAGGCCGTGCGCGTGGCAGCGGTGCTCGGTCGTGAGTTCGACTTTGACCTGCTCAACGCGGTCTGGGGCCGGGGTGAGGAAGACACACTGCAAGCAGTGGATGCTCTGCTGCGCCACCGGCTGATTGATGAGGGCACGGGGGCCGTGGGACGCGACTACAGCTTCACCCATCACAAGATCCAGGAAGCGCTGTACGCCGGCATCTCGCGCCAGCGACGGCAGCGCGCCCATGGTCTGGTCGGGAAGACCATGGAGGCTCTGTACGGCGCAGAGACAGAGGCCATGGCCAGCGAACTGGCCTTCCACTTCGAGCAAGGACAGCAGTTGGACAAGACGCTGACGGAGAAGGCGACGAAGTACCTGCTGAGCGCCGGTGATCAGGCCCGCCTGGCCTACGCCCACGAGGAAGCCATTGACCACTACCAGCGGGCGCGGGCACTCCTGCTGGAACAGGGGGAGCACGAGCGAGCGGCGCGCACGCTGATGACGCTGGGGCTGACCTATCATAGCTCCTTCGACTTCCGGCGGGCACGTCAGGCCTACAAGAGAGGTTTCGCCTTGTGGCAACAAGCGGGGCAGAGGCAAGAGGCGGAAGCGCACCCCGCCCCCCAAGCACTGAGGGTGGCTTTGTTGGGCGAGCTGGCGACTCTGGATCCGACCATAGCTAGGGACGACGTTTCAACCAGCGTGATAAAGCAACTCTTCAGCGGACTGGTGGAGTTGACCCCAGAGTTGGACATCGTGCCCGATGTGGCTCGGAGCTGGGAGGTGCTGGACGGCGGGCGCAAGTACGTCTTTCACCTGCGGGACGACGCGCGCTGGAGCGATGGAGCGCCGCTGACGGCGGGGGACTTCGAGTACAGTTGGAAGCGGGTGCTGGATCCGGCCACCGGGTCGCCTAATGCCGATCTGCTGTATGACGTCAAAGGGGCCAGGGCTTTTCATCAGGGGGAAGCTGGGAAGGGGGACGTCGGGGTGCGATCTCTCAACGACGTGACCTTGGTTGTGGAATTGGAAAGACCGACAGGCTATCTCCTCCACCTGATGGCCCACACCAGCACGTACCCTCTGCCCCGGCACGTGGTGGAGACGCACGGCGAGGCCTGGACGGAAATGGGGAACATCGTCACCAACGGACCTTTCAAGCTGGCGGCTCGGCAGCGCGGCAAGCCCATGGTCTTGGTGCGCAGCCCGGCGTACCACGGCCAGTTCACGGGCAATGTGCGGCGGGTGGAAATCTCCTTGATCGAGGGTGGTGGGTCG
>Ga0209121_10003831_pt1 | contig 14320 bp, 14 predicted proteins | sample Cruoilmetagenom3_FD_187292 | JGI IMG/M metagenome (GOLD analysis project Ga0209121, IMG submission 187292) | Oil polluted marine microbial communities from Coal Oil Point, Santa Barbara, California, USA - Sample 3 (SPAdes) (version 2) | ecosystem: Environmental > Aquatic > Marine > Oil seeps ...
TTTGCCTATGACAGTGATGATGATCCCTTAAACATCACCCTGCGGATAGATTTAGGTGATTGGGAGCCCGTGGGCCTCTTTATGGCCCCGCCCTATATCAGTTGGAGTTATCACTGGAATACCTCCCTGGTGTCTAATGGTAATCACACCATTACTGTACGAGCTCATGATGGCCAAGATTATAGCGATCCCCTGACCCCGGTAACAGTTATTGTACACAATATCTACACCTTGGTTACTATTTCACCCATCAGCCAGGTTATCGATCCTGATGATACCTTCACGGTGAATATTACGATTACTCCCCATATACCCATCATGGGGATTCAATGCAATCTTTCCTTTAATTCCACCCTTCTCCAAGCCAATGATGTATCCATGGGAAACCTTTTTGAGGGATATAACACCTATTCTGAGCCGGGAATAATAGATAACACCAATGGAACCATATCCAGGATTATATCAGCCATCTATTTATCAAGCACAGGAACTAGCTCACCGGGGACATTTTCCACCATAACATTTTCCTCACTGGGTATACCCGGAATGTCTCTTCTTGAGCTAACAAATGTGATCATTGTGGATGAACAGATAGAGCCTGTTTCATTACAACTACACAATGGCAGTGTCACCATTTTAGCAGATACTCTCCCCCCAGACATAAACACTATAGGGTTTACCTCGGATCATCCCTCATCGGGAGGATATGTAAATATTACCTGTAATGTGACCGATAACCGGGGTGTGGACACGGTTAAACTTAATATAACCGGTCCCCCGGGCTTTCAATCACTCAATGTCACCATGGACAAGGGAAGTTATTATTATAACACCACCTATGCTCTCCCAGGATCGTATTCTTTTTTCATTTGGGCTAATGACACCAGTGGCAATGTAAATATTTCACAGATATACACCCTTGAAATCAGTGATTACATGCAGTCACATGTAAGCTTCAGCAATCTTAGTGTACTCTCCCCTGACTTACTCGTTGGTGACCGGGTGAATCTGTCTATGAATGTTACCAATACTGGTGAGAGAGGAGGAAATATGACCCTGTTTTTGTATGTGAATGACTCCCTTCAACCCGGGGTGAATACCACGGTATGGCTTGATGCACATGAGACAAAACAGGTGTCACTGATGAGTCATCCTTTGATGAATCCAGGGATATATACAGTGACTGTGGGCAATAAAACCAGTCCTGCAGAAGATTTTGAACCGCTAGTTATAACTGTCCGTGTACCCCCCATGTTTAGCTTTACTAACCTTAGTATTAAGCCTGGCATAATCCTTTTACGGGGTGCCTCGCCAACTATTTATGTGAATGTCACCAATAGTGGTAATATGGGGGGAAATGTGACCGTGTTTTTGTATGTAAATGACTCCCGTCATTACGGGTGTAATACCACGGTATGGCTTGATGCACATGAGACACAACAGGTGTCACTGGAAAGTCATCCCTTAATGAATCCGGGGGTATGTACGGTGACTGTGGGAAATAAGACCAGTCCCGTAGAATATCTTGAACCACTGGTGATAACCATCCGTAAGCCTCCCCAGTTTACTCCTGAATCTCTTACTATCTCCCCCCAAACGATTTTACGGGGTGAATCAGTCACTCTTCACGTTAATGTGACAAATAATGGTGACATCGATGGCTATGCCACCATATTTTTATATATCAATGACACCCTGCATCATAACTGTAACCGGACCGTGTTTATACAGAGTGGGGAGACAAAAACCATTATCCTAGTGGTTCACCCCCTCATGACTCCAGGTATATATAATGTGACAGTGGGTAATGCGACCAGTCCCGCCCCAAATCTTGATCCTGCGTTGGTAACTGTCCTTATGCCCCCCACCTTTATCTATGCAAACCTCAATGTAACACACAGTGATGTGCCATTGGGTGCTGCATCTAACATGAGCGTTACGGTAACAAATATTGGTGATATTAGGGGAAATATCACTGTTTTCTTGTACATTAATGGATCTATTCATTATGGATGTAATAGGACACTTTCACTTGATGCAAACGAAACACAAACCATCAATTTCAGTGTTCATCCACTCATGGTTCCGGGTGTGTATAATGTGAGTGTGGGAAACGAGTCTGGGCCCAGTCCTGATCTTGATTTGGTATCAATTCAGGTCACTGACTCCATTCCCCCAGAGATAACAAATATAGACCTATTTGCTCCTGTTCAAATGCCGGGGGGATGGATTAATATTTCAGCCATCATCACTGATAACCATCACATAGACCAGGTGTTTCTTTATATGACCTTGCCCAATGGCAGCAAGAAGAATTATTCCTTACTGGAAAATAAAACAGATAATACAACCTATTACTTCAATAAGACCTATCACGTAACCGGTCACTTCACTTTCTATATCGGGGTGCAAGACCCCTCGGGAAATCACATAAATTCAAGCCTTTACCATTTTTGGTTCTATGAAACAACCCAGAGTGAAATAATCACCACTGGAGAAAACACGATTGATGTATCCCAAGAAACCGGTATGCTCTTACACATTAATTCCACATCAAATACCACCGTAACTATCTCTCGTTATCCCTACAATCCTTATCCCAATGTAACCCAAGAGTTGGGATTGGTACCCCTCTTTCCGGAATTAAACATTGCCAATACCACCGCCATTGAGTGGCCCATTAATCTTACTCTCTTTTTCACCAGTGATGATGTGATAAATAGCAGCATGAACACCAGTCAATTATTGGGTATATTTTATTGGAATAAAACAGCCCAGTCTTGGCATAAGTACTCACACACCGGGGTTAACCTAACAGAATTTAATGGATACAATGGATCCAGTTGGGCCCTGGCTGATCATCTTACCACCCTGACCATTGGGGGAGATATCATGCCCCCAACTCTCACCATAACCCATGGCCCCATGGGGCAAATCACCGATACTGATATCTTGTTTGAATGGATGGGAAATGATGATTATACTCCCCTATCACTTGTGGAATACCAATATAAGCTAGAGAGCTATGAGGCATCCTGGTCACCCTGGGATACAGCAACAAGCAAAAATTATTATGATTTACCCGGGGGAGCCTATACATTCTATCTACAGGCACGTGACAAAGCAGGCAATATTGCCACTCCCCTCACCCGGTCATTTACTGTCCCCGTGAATAAACCCCCTGTTGCCAACTTTACATGGACACCCAAAGAACCCACTGATTTGGAAACTGTTACCTTCCTTGATCTTTCAGAGGATCCTGATGGATCAATCATTAATTGGACCTGGGATTTTGGGGATGAAACCATCGCTTATGGAAAAAATATTGACCATCTATACACCATAAATGGAATCTATATCCTAACCCTGGAAGTAAAAGACAATGACCAAGAAACCAATGCCATCCAGAAGGTCATTGAAATCTTTAACGTGGAGCCCAGTGCCTTGTTCAATTATTCCATTGATGACCGTACTGTCTCTTTCACTGATCAATCCAATGACACTGATGGTACCATTACCTCATGGTATTGGGAATTTGGTGATAATCATTATTCTGTAACATCCAATCCCATCCATACCTACGAAAAAGTGGGGACATACACAGTAAGTCTCACCGTCACAGATGATGATATGGATAGTGACACATATACTACCACAATCACCATAGAAAAGGAGGGAGGTATACCTGGATTTGAACTACTTACTCTACTAGGGGCACTCATCATAATCTATTTTTATAGACGAAAATAAAGAAACCGCCTCCTACAATTATATCCCCCTTTGGATAAACGTGCATACTCTGGAAGTCTAAATCAAATTCAATCCTTGTTCTTTTCCATGGTTCACCACTCTTTGGTATTCCGTTCTAGATACTGGCCGGGCAATGTCCCCATACTGGGTTGCTTTATAGCAGGGCCTGTATTGAGCCATAATATTTACCAAGGCATGGGGAATATTATCCGCAATCCAGTCCAACACCGGAAGAGAACAACAATCAATATGATTTGGTAACACCAGATGCCGGACAATAATCTCTCCCTGGTCATAGGCTATAAGGTGGTTACGACTAATAATCTCCCAATAGTTATCAACATCTGATAATCTTTGTGCACACCTGTCATTTCCAAACTTAAAATCAGTTAAGTATACATCCATGACATCACATAGCAGCTTCATTGTTTCCTGGGAACAATACATGTTTGAATTCCACACTTGGGGAATATTTACTTTGCAGTATCCCAGGACCTGGAAAATATAGGAAAGATTGGGTGTAGGCTCACCACCCACCCAGTTAACATTTATCCCTCCTGATGCATCAATTTTACCAGCTAATCTCTCAGGCTCAATATATCTCCCGCAGATCTTTTGGGATATATCCCAATTCTGGCAAAACACGCACCTAAAAGTGCATCCCGAAAAAAAAATAGTATAGGAGGGCACAAGAACATGTTCCTCCCCATAATGAAGAAACTCAGAAGCAATTTGTGACCGGGATACACCACACTCTCCCTCCATTTTTGTTCTATCACTGCCGCATCGTCTTTCACACAAATGACATTTGTGCACTATTTTTTTAGCAATAAACATTTTTAAATCCAAAAGAGAAGAATCCATCTTTTTATGGTAGCCATCATGGGAGCTGTCATGTATATTCCAAAGAGTTCCTAAATTATCACCTCCCTCAAAGTCAACAGGAATAGTTTTACAGCTAAGATACTTACTTTTCTGTTTTCCCTCAAGAATGGCAGTATAACGCGGCAATTTATCCATTTTTTTTGAAACGTTATCCATCACTGCATCATTTTTTTATAATCTCTTTATAGGGTTCTGTCTCAGAGAAAATTTCCCCCTGAAATTTATAGATCTTTACATTCGGGTCAAGCCAGGCATAAGGTGGCAAACCTGCTTTTAAGCAGGTATGAGAAAGAAATTCATTAACATCCCACTTCCACTCAAGGGGAACCTGGGGTAAAAGCAATCCCTTATAATTGTTCTTTTCCACAATTAAGCCATCTTTCCCCACCTCCACAAACTGGGGATACTCTCGTGGATGGTTTACCTTTATTATTTCAGGAGGGGTTAATACAGTAACCTCAACAATAATATTCGGTAACTCTGGTGCCGACAGAGGAGGAAAACGAGGATCATGGATGACAGATGTCGCCGCTTCTCGTAAAGCTTTGTCCAGTGTCGTAACAGACTCCGGGATACCAATACACCCACGCAGGTCATCCTCGGGATAGGTCTTTATGGTGACAAAAACACCTGCCATCATATCCAATCCTGTGTTGGGGAGAGCATCTAATCTTTTCCCCTCAACCTGGTATTCTATTACCAATCGAGCATAACGCACTGCTTCTTGTCCTTGGTGAATTGATAACACCCCTTCGTATAAGCAGAAAAGGTTAAAATAGGTTACTTCCAAGGATCACTGATTCTTGATATTCTTCTGCATCAATAATTTCTTGTGAACCTCTCCTATACTATTTTTTCTTTGCTTGCTTTCATTTATATCTTTCTCCTCACTCAGGCACCTTGCCTTATTATCCACTCTTTTTGCCTCTCTCATTACCTGCCCGAATTAAATATGTCAATTTTTCCAAATACTAATAGAATCAAAAAAATGACTGCCAAGCCTATAGATATTCCTTGGTAAAAAACTACTGTGGCTTATGCCAGTAGTGCAAAAATTTTTAATGTAATTTACTTCTGTTAAATTTTTCTTTCCTTGGTATTTTTTTACATTCGGAGCTACTGGATAGTACAATCCATGAGATACAAGTGGGAAAAATCTAAAACCCATAAAATATTGGAGGGCATGTGATCACCCCAAAAAAAATTTATCGATACCTGATACATAGCATCCACAATAATAGACAGGTTGTAGCCTTTCTCCTCATTTTCATCTTCACCATCACCCTATTTTTTAGCCTATTTTATCTCTTCGAGAATTCCTTTGATTTCCTCAAAAAATGGACCGCGGAGATAACCGCCATCACCGCACATTTTTTCGGCCTAGAAGTCACCGTAGAAGACACATTATTAATCCTAGAAACTACCACATTTGAGATTATCCAGGAATGCACGGGTCTTTTCGCCATCATGATTTATGTCTCATGTGTCCTGGCCTACCCAGCCAAAATCATAAAAAAAGGGGAAGGAATACTCTTGGGTGTATCCCTGATTTTTCTACTTAATATTACAAGAATGGTCTTTTTGGTATACATTGGAGATCATCACCACGACCTATTCGAATATGTACATTCATATCTCTGGCAGGGAACATTTATCATTGTTATTATCCTCCTGTGGTTTATCTGGATAGAAAAAATCGCGAAAACATGAACACAAAAAAAAATACTAAGGATATTATTTCCCAGGTGCCATCCCCCTGGTCACACCTCTCCGGTTTTGTGAAAAATAGACCAAAAACAGCATTCATCATCAAATTTGTGATTTTTTCCATACTGTTTTTCATTCTTTGGACACAGATTGGCAGATACTACACATTGGTTATTTCCCATGTCTCACACCTTTTACTGAAAGGAATGGGATATGATGTGGCACTGCATCATAATGGAGAAATATATTTTATGTACCGGGGGGGCCTCATTAATCTTGAAAATACAGAATTGATAAATTTTAACCTTGCATCCTTCTTAGCCCTCATCTTGGCAACACCCCTGATTCGTAAACAAAGAATACTGAAATCACTGGCATGGGGCCTGCCTATCCTTTTTGTATTCCATGTCATAAACCTGGTTGCCCATTTCCCCTATTATGACGGCCACTCCTGGGCACGAGCGATAGTCTCATTTTCAGGCATTACCAATATGGCTCTCCCCTTCATTTTATGGATTGCCCTAACTCATGATTTTGTCCTCGAAGCATTTATTCCAGAAGAAAGAGCCTATCAGTGTCCACTCTGCGGGGAAACAAAAATCGGGATACTTGAACATCTTGAGACTGTACACCAAAATATGAATCAAAAAGAGAAGCAGAAAGTCAAAATATTCCTTGATAATCATCCGCAATTAAAAAGAAAAAAACACACATAGAGCACTTCCCTGTTTACCCAAATTATAAAAATAGATGGGCAGTACCCCCGCAAAGGATAGAATTTCACATATTTCTACATACTAAGTATCTGTTTACCAAGTCCACACTGACCCTGCCAGTTAACACTAACCTTCTCCTAATCCTAAAACAGTGCCTTATGATATGAATAAATAGATGTCATAAAAAAAGTGATGAGTCCATCAGGAGATATACTCCCGCCTACATGATCTAGAATCTAAAGGGTTCTATTCCTGCTTGAAGTGCCTAAAGGAAGTGAAAATTACTGAGGGGGAGAATGATTCTCTCCATCTTTTGTTTCCCATTTAGCCGATATATCGTAAATCATCAGGTTTTTTTTCATCCATGGCTTTTTCGATATGACGAATCTTTTTTGAAATCTTATCAATCTCCTTAGCCTTGCTCTCCAATTCAGAAAGACTAATCTCCAGACCCAAGGACTGTGACAACACCTTTATCACCTCACGGGCACTATTGGGATCAACCATATACCCCGATGTCTCACCCATCAAACAAACACCCTTCATCCCCCGTAATTTCCCCATACCCAACAAAAGACCAGACGCACCAACAATACCCCCAGAGGGCTCATCTTTAAACACAACACCAAATTTTTTCAATTCTTCCACCAACTCTATATCGGTTGCCGCCCCCGTAATACGCGGATGTCTAATTTCCCGCCCAATACCATACCCCCCCAGTGTATAGATCATCTTTGTCCCCAATTTTTCAGCAAGATCCAGAACAGTATTTACCAAATGATATTGACCAACCGATGTTAAACCCTGATAATCACCCGTTAATATGACCAGATCCCTTTTTTTACCCCTATGATAATATAACTCATTTTTCACCAAGCGAACCGTCCCCTCAGGATTAATAAACACCTGGGGGGGAAAACTATCAGAATAAATCTCGGCAAATTTCTTCGCCTTTATCTCATCTATGAGATGCTCCGCTGCCAATTTCCCCACATTGCCCACACCCGGCAATCCCTCAATCAACACCGACTCTTTTAATGTCGGCATCTCCAACATACGCGTGATAACACCTTCTATCCTCACTTTTTTTTCCATGATTACCCCTCAATCTTTTTTAATTTCCGTCGATAGTCACCATATTTATCCTCGGGAGAAAAACGTGCAGGAACAGGATTAACTGTTTTTTTTTTACACACGGGACACGAATCCGCTAGGCTATACAGGTCACAGGAGTGACAATACCTCATTTCATCTCCCGAATAAAGTCTCCCTCCCCACCCAGTTTGGATATATGGGCTATTGCCCTATCTGCACCCTCCTTTAATTCCTTTTCAGCAGTTTTATAATCATCAGCCTGGACTGATATGGTGTAAAGGGGCGCAGAATAATATTTTACTTTTACCTCAAGATCCTGATCATTTTTTTCTACTTTTTGTAAGGCCTCAATAATATGTTTTATCCCCTCTTTTTGGGGGGTAAACAATTTCAGGAAACCTTTCACATTGACAAAGGGAACAGAAATGTTTTCCTTTGCAATGCCAATAAATGCGGGTATCCAGCCACCTGTAAATCCATCATCCGTTAATACCTCGGGATCCGTTGTTACCTCTTCAAATGCCCTAAAAAGTGTTCCATACTTTTTTTTCAACTCTTCCCCGATCTGATGAATTTTTTTCAGGGATATATTACCGCTCTTTGCCACCATCTCCAAGAGTTTTTCTGCCTTCTGCTCATTTTTCCACTGTTGTATCTTCTCTCTTCTTTGATGGTCATTAACTCGTTTCAAAGAAAGATCAATATGGCTTTTTGACGGATCGATATCGATCACTTGGCAAACAACCCGCTGTTTTTCCCGGACATAATTTCTTATATTTTTAACCCAGCCGGTTGCCACTTCCTTGATATGGAGAAACCCTTCCTTATTGGGATATTCCTCTAGGGTTATGAATGCACCAAATCCTTTGGCTTTATTAACCGTTCCCACGACAAGTTCGCCTTTGTCTGGAAAGTCTTTTACCGGCATTGTTTACTCCAGCTCACTGACGATTTCTCCTTTAAAATCAGCCTTTCCACCGGTTGGATCAGAGAGTTTCCCACCGCATACTTGACAAAAGACAGGGGTACTTGCTTTACTAAAAACTATCTGGATATTCTCGCAATCCGGGCATTTAACCTTTAAAAATTTATTTTTTCTCATGATTCCTATTCTTTAAATTCAAATTTTTTCGCTCGTAAACATTTTTTTTGATGATATTTACCACACTTTCCACATTTATAACGTAAATAGACACGACGGGTAGGTTTTTCCCGTCCCTCTGGCTTTGGCCGGGGGTATCCACGATATCCTCTAAGTACCCGCCGAAATCTTCTTTGACCAAGTTTTAACTCTGATGCTTTATGTTTTTTAACCCGTTCGATACTATGAGTGGTATGTTGTTTACAGTGTGTACAGTAGGTTTTGATTTTTCGTGGCCTAATCATCTGCCTGTAATGATATACCCTATATAAAAATAATGGGTCTTTATATTTGAAGATACAGAGAAAAATGAGTGTTTATCAATGAGGCGAGAAGTGAATCTTTTTTACAATCTTTTTTTTTGTTACTTCCACACCGAGTCGATATCCAAACCGAAATCATCTCCCTCGGATGGAGTCTTCTGTTTTTTCTTTTTCTGCTTATTTTCTTCTATCATCACCAGCAGGCCATCAAGTTTTTTTTCCAGTGACCAATTCTTACCCGATAACAAAAGTGTCCCCCGTGTTCTCTCAATAAGCTGTCGTGCCACGTCCTGTTTTTTTTTGATGGGGACAAAGCCTGATGGGTAATCAAACCTCATGAGTACACTATAAATTTGTTCCATTTTTTCAAAAATCTCTTCTGCTCTCTCCATTTCACCCATCTTGATAAGATCCAAAATGTTCCTCCGTAGTTCCCCTACCACATCCCCCAGACCCAAAAGATAGGATGAATAGCTGACATCTAATTTTTCAGGGGTAGGAAGTTGTTCACCCTGTAATATGGCCAACAGGCAGCAGCCTTCCACTAATTCTTGTGATGCATGTTCCACATAGCCTGCCATTGAAAGATCCGGGTAATCCTCGAGGATATTTTTTAATTCCTTATTTAATGTGCATGCCTGGGTAATCTCCTTCTCACTTATCTTTTCTCCATGCATTCCCACAATGGCTTTTCTGCAGACACGTATAATTTCTCGACATTTTTTGATTGCTTTTTCCCGAAGATTGTCCTTTTCATCAAGTTTTTTCTCTATTTTTTTTACGATTGCTTCCAGATTCTTCATTTTATGGGAAATAAGGCAACAAATTATAAAGTTGCCTATCCACTCACTATCACTTCTTTACCCGTAATCTACGTTTTTAGAGGGGGGAATAGTTCATTATCAAGGCCATTCTATTTTTTTATGGTATCCCTATTTTGTGTTGCAAAAACTCTATTTTTGGGAAATACATATAAAAAAAGATGCCTCATTACCCTCTGTGACAGCAATCGTTTATTCCAAGGATTTTCTTATCCACAATAATCCATCCCACCCCGAAAACGCCCAGAGATTAATTGCGATACAGGGCTATCTTGAAGAAACCTATTTTTTTGATGATCTAAGTGTGATAGACCCGTTACCCTTAAAGGAAATAGATTTAGAAAAAGTACATAGCCTAGCCATGATTAATCAAGTTAAAAATGGAGATGGATGGATTGATCCTGATACCTATGTCGTTCCCCAGTCATATGATGTTGCATGCCTTGCTACTGGTGGTGTAGTTGAGGCTTGTCGATGTGTTGCAGAGGGGAAGGTTGACAATGCGTTTGCCCTTGTTCGTCCTCCGGGTCATCATGCTACATCGTCACGGTCAATGGGTTTTTGTTTGTTTAATAATGTAGCATTGGCAGCTGATAGGTTGGCCAGGAAGGGATTTCGGGTCCTGGTTTTTGACCATGATCTGCATCATGGGAATGGCACTTGCTCCATTTTTTATGATCGCAGTGATATCCTTTATGAATCCTTTCATCTTTTTCCCTATTTTCCGGGTACAGGAGCTGTGGACGAGATTGGCTATGGCCAGGGAGAGGGTTTCACAGTGAATGCACCCCTCCCGTATGGAACTGGAAATCAAGGGGTTAGAAAAATTCTTGATGAAATTATGTTGCCCATTGCAGAACAGTTTCGTCCTGATATGATTTTATTTTCCTCTGGTTTTGATTCTCATCATGCCGATCCTTTGGGTGGTTTATCTCTTACTATTGATTTTTTTGGGGAAATGGTGAGATGTTTCAGGGATATACAGGATAAAATAGTGTGTAGCCTGGAGGGCGGCTATGATCTTGATAGTTTGAAAAAAGCAGTTGCGGTACAGATTGGCGAGTTGAACAATACACCCCTACAGATTAGGGATGAAACCCGGGAAACAGGTGATGTAATTCCAGTGATAAATCAATTAAAAGATACACTACAGACTTATTGGTCACTCTAAAATTGGTTACTCTAAATATTTTCGGGGAAAAATGACCCTGTTAGATGAATAATAAAGATATATAAGGCATGATAATGCTAAATTTTTTTTTTATTATCCAAGAAAATTTATACTAGTATTTTTATATCCGTTTTTATCACCCTTACGGGATGTGATTTATGGAAAATGGAAAACAAAAAAAATTGCGTGAGTATAAAAGGGAATATAAGATTTATCGTCATCATGCCTGGGCAGGACTGGGTTTGTTGACCGTTTTTTTAGCCACACGATATTTTTATCCACATTTACCCTCTTGGTTTTTCTTCTCTATTTTAACGGCATTAATTGTGTATATTTTAATTGGTTTAATAGGGACCTACAGGTATAGAACCGGTCTTAGTGTTCAGGAAGAGACATCCCAAAGGAACCAGTGTTCATTTCCTGCATCCCTTGAGGAAAAAAAAGAAAAAGATAGGGCCAAGGTAGAAAAGAAACGACTGAAGGCAGAAGTTAAAAAAATAAAGAAAAAATAAAAATAGCCTGCTTGGCAATTTATTTTATTATTCTAATCCCTGGGCAGTTATGAAAAACCGTACTTTTTCTTTTGTTTTATAGCACGGGTGTTTCATGACAATTGCCTCCCGTGCCTCGCTCCCCCGTGTATTTGCGTATTCTTGTTTTTTTAATTGTATAATTGTTTTTGCCAGAGGTGATATAATTCGATTGGCGAAGGGTTTTACTCCTGTTTCATTTTGGTAAACCTGGCCTGTTAAAATGATGGGGATCTGGTATTTTTTGGCGGCAAGTTGCAAGGTTACCATCTGGCGGGTAAGTGACCGATTTGCAGCATCTTTATTGCTGCTTAACTGAAGCCGATAGAATTTATTGACTGTGTCAATCACCAGCAATCCACATCTAATCTTGAGGGCCTTATCAATAATTTTTTCCTGTTCTTCTAGATTTTCAGGAGAAAAAAATAATATGTTTTCAAGAGGTTTTTTATTATTTTTTTTACAAATCTGCCGCAGTCTTTCTTGTGAAACACCTTCAGAAGTTATATACACTATTTTTTTTTCTTTTGAAGCATTAGTACAGGAGGCTAGAATACAGATATTTGTTTTTCCTGTCCCCGGTTCACCATAGATTAAAGTAATTATCCCTGGTTTTAATCCCCCTCCAAGAATGGTATCGAGTGTGGTGCATCCCACGGGTACTTTTTTCATTATCTATCCCTAGAAACTAGCCAATAAAATAAAAACATTTTGCCCATTTGCACCTTACCCCTCTCTAGGATTACCTACCAATAGCCAGGCTCCTAGAAAACTATCTGCCCTCTGGGTATTGTGTCTATCTACATCTTCTTTACTTAGATAAGAGTAATTCCCTAAAAAAAATTGTTTCTGTTGTCTATTGCGAATAACTGTTTCCATTTACCATTTTTCATAATGGGTTATTTTGGCTATATCTTTTCTTTGGTTACTAGAGGTAATCATTTTTATTGCTTTTTCCTTAAATGTAGTGGTCTTGGCAGGATAGCCAACTGGTGTTAATGCAATTACTCGTATATACTGGGGTATATCCAATATATCTTTTATCTTCTGTTCATTAAAGCTACCAATCCAGCAGGTTCCCACTCCCATATCTGTTGCCACTAAAACAAGATATTCCAATGCTATTGCTACATCCACAAGAAAATAATCCATGCCATCACGACTGTCGCTTTTCTTTGGGTTGCCGCAAGCCACAATCAGGACTGGTGTATTTTTTATCCAGCGGTTAATAAACGTGGTCCTGGAGAGGGCATCCAGTGTCTTTTTCTCTTTAATGACAAGAAAATGCCAGCATTGTTTATTTTCCCATGATGGAGACAAGCGGGCACAGTGCAGCATCCTCTCTATTTTATCATCCTCTATATCATCTGATGCATAGCTACGGGTGCTTTTACGCAGTTTTATGACATCCATAAATTCCATCAGTAATCCTCTTCCTATTCCAGAAACATGTTTTACCTCTAAAAAAGTATTTGTTTTACCCTAACCCATCAGTATTATCTATTATCCCGTTTTTCCCATCTTTTCCACTATTTTTTTTAGGTTTATGTCTCTTCTTCTTTTTGCGCAACCTATTATGTATCTATAGATCCCTGGAATCATTATCGTATTACCCTGGTCTATCTTTGCCTTGTTTGTTTGATATTTGTGCCAGAATACTTATAGCATACATGGGGCCATGACTATCCTTGAGAGGAATGGGTTACAAGGAGGAGATTTCCTATTCTTCTCCTTCTTTTAGCTCTTTCATCTATGTAGTTTATTTATTTTTTATTTCTTATTCTTTGGTATTATCCTCTGTTATTTTTTTTGTATTGATCCTTAGGAACCATGAATATGTTGTATCCCCCAGTATCTTTTTTTAAGAAGATTTAAAATAACACTTCCATATTTCTCTAGCTATGGAGATATTATGCCCATAGTTCATGTACATATCTGGGAGGGAATGGATAAAAAAAAGGTGGCAACCATCATTCGCAGGATAACAGGTGTCTTTGTTGAAGTGGGTATCCCTGAACATGCCGTTGAGGTACTTGTCCATGAAGTACCCAAGTCGCATTGGGGGGTTGGTGGAGGACCCGCTTCAGAGAAATTAAAAGAATGGTAGAAGGATACAGGCCATTTGGATTGCAAAGAACAATATCCCCCTATGTGGTGAGGGGTTGAGTAATGTTTAAATAAATAATTGGATTATACTGGGTGTAAACAATATATAAAAAAATAGGTGACAAGCCATGAACA
>Ga0209121_10003833_pt1 | contig 14317 bp, 14 predicted proteins | sample Cruoilmetagenom3_FD_187292 | JGI IMG/M metagenome (GOLD analysis project Ga0209121, IMG submission 187292) | Oil polluted marine microbial communities from Coal Oil Point, Santa Barbara, California, USA - Sample 3 (SPAdes) (version 2) | ecosystem: Environmental > Aquatic > Marine > Oil seeps ...
CATGCCAAACTTACTTCACAATTACTATACTAAACATAGCAATTCCAAAGCAAGTCAAGAAGGGGTTTCCATTCCCCAAGAATAAACATTCACCGGCCATTTCTAAAATAAAGGGTAGAGCCTAAGACTTGTGTTACAATGTTGAGTAATGATAATTAAGAAAGTTGCTGTCATTGGTTTGGGATATATCGGTTTGCCTACCTTAGTTGCTATTGCTAAAACAAAAAAATATGAAGTTGTTGGTTTTGATATTGATCAGAAAAAAATAAATCTCATTAAATCTGGCAAGTCACCAATAGAAGACAGTGATGTTTCTTCATATGTAAAAAATAATCGATTAAAAATATCCAGTAGGGACAATATTCTTAAAGATGCTGACGTCTTTATTGTTTGTGTTCCCACTCCAATCTTCAATGACTATAATCCAGACTATGGCCCAGTAGTTTCAGCAACAAAAACCGTGGCTGAGTATCTTAAAAAGGGATCCCATTTTGTTTTAGAGTCAACTGTTAATCCAGGCACTTGTGAGGAAATTGTTTTGCCCATTCTGGAAAGTAGAAGTGGTCTTAAGGCCGGCCGTGACTTTAATATTGTTCATTGCCCAGAAAGAATTAATCCTGGTGATCCTAAATGGACAATATACAACATCAATCGCAATGTTGGTTCTATTAGAAAAACAAAGAATAAGGAAATTGCTACTTTCTACCGCTCTTTTGTAACCGGGGCGCAAATAAACGAAGTTAGTTGTTTAAAAGTGGCTGAAGCAACTAAAATAGTGGAAAACACTTTTAGAGATGTTAATATTGCTTTTGTTAATGAATTAGCTCAATCATTTGACTCCTTGGGCATTGATCTTTATGAAGCTTTAAAAGCCGCCTCTAATAAACCTTTTGCTTTCATGGCCCACTGGCCTGGTTGTGGTGTTGGCGGCCACTGTATTGCCGTTGATCCTTACTATTTAATTAAAAGAGCTGGCCAAAATGGTTTTAATCATCGCTTTTTAAAGTTGGCAAGAGAAATTAATGATGGTATGCCCAATTATTGTATTTCCAAACTTATCGCAGCTTTGAACGAAATCAACTTGCCGGTTAAAGGGACAAAAATCGGTCTTTTAGGATTAAGTTATAAACCAAATGTTGGTGATCTTAGAGAAAGCCCCTCACTGGAGATAGAAAAACGATTAATGGATCTCGGGGCCAAGTTGATAGTTTATGATCCATATGTTAAAAAAGGCGCAAGAACATTGAAGGAAGCCATCTCTGGAGTTCAAGCTATAGTGATCGCTACTGCCCATAAACAAATAATTGAAAACTTGCCCAGTCTGCTTAAAAAATCAAAAGTGAAAGTTATTGTCGATGGCCGTAATTGTTTAAATAAGGAAATGGTTGAGAAGATGAGTATTATTTATCGCGGCATTGGCAGGTAAAATAATTTTAGTGTAGAATCCCAATTATGAAGCTTGTAGTAATGATTCCTTGCTATAACGAGGAAAAAACAATTAGCAAGGTGATAAAACAAATCCCCAAGAAAATTCCTGGGATTAATAAAATTGAAACGTTAGTTGTTAACGATGGCTCTTTAGATAAAAGCGCTTCTGTTGCCCGAAAAGCAGGCGCTAAAGTAATTTCCCATAGGAAAAACGAGGGCTTAGGAGTTGCTTTTAAAACAGGAATTGACGGAGCCCTAAAAATGAACGCCGACATAATAACCAATATAGATGCAGATCTCCAATTCAATCCTAAGGATATTCCCCTTCTCGTAAAACCAATCGTTCATGCGGAAGCAGATATGGTCACTGCCACAAGATTTAAGGATAGTAGTTTTATCCCGAAAAATATCCCTACAGCCAAGCTATGGGGCAATAAACAATTTACAAAGCTTGTTAGCCTTTTGACAGGTAAAGATTTTACCGACACCCAATGCGGCTTTCGGGCTTATTCAAGGGAAGCAGCTATGCGATTAAATCTTTTCGGCAAGTTTACTTACACACAAGAAGTATTTCTTGATTTAGTCAATAAGGGTATGTCGATAAAAGAAATCCCGGTAAAAGTTGAATATCACAGGAAGCCGTTTCGCACTTCTAAGATATCAGGAGATTTATTTAAGTATGGCATGAATGCCTTAGTAATAATTTTGAGAACATTTCGTGATTACCGCCCTTTGGTTTTTTTTGGTATCCCTGGCATTGTCATTACTACTCCCGGGCTATTGCTTTCAATTGGTTCATTAATTTACTGGTTAATTCTTAAACACACTTCCCCTGTCCGAATGTATCTTTTTACCGGCATTGTTTTAATTCTTTTCGGTTTTTTGCTTATCATCCTCGCCTTAATTGCTGATATGTTCAAGCGCATGCGCCAAAACCAAGAAGAAATAATTTACCTTTTGAGACAAAAGTGAGAATTTTGTTTTTAACCCGCGTCTATCCCCCGACAGTCGGAGGAATGGAAGCTTTCAGTTATAACCTAATAGCCAATTTTAGGAAATTAAATAAAAAAACTTGGATTATAGCCAACAAGAAAGGCAAAAAATATTTGCCGCTATTTTTGCCCTACTCTTTTTTCAAATCACTATTCATTATTAAAAAAAATGAAATTGAATACCTCCATTTAAGCGATGCCTTGATGTCTCCGCTTGGATTCCTGCTTAAAATTTTAACCGGAACCAAGACAGTGGTTACCATTCACGGACTAGATATTACTTATGATAATTTTCTTTATCAAAAAATAGTAATCTTTTCTTTAAAAAGACTGGATAAGCTGTTTTGCGTCAGCAACCATACCAAAAAAGAGTGTCTTAAAAGAGGCCTTGAAGAGTCCAGATGTTCGGTTATTCCCAACGGCGTAAACCCAAAAGGCTACCAGTTAAGCGAAGCAAAAAGTAAACTTCTTGAAAAATTATCAGAAGAAATTTCGATACCCCTGGAAAACAAAACTCTGCTTTTAAGCGTGGGTCGTCTAATAAAAAGAAAAGGGATTAATTGGTTTATAAACAGAGTAATTAATAGTTTACCAAAAAATTATATTTATTTAATTTCCGGAGACGGCCCAGAGCGGCAAAAAATCCAACAGTCAATTGTCAAAAAGAAATTAGAAAACAGGGTTTACCTTTTAGGGAAAACCGGCAATAATCTTCTTAAGCTTTTATATAACTGTTCTGATGTTTTCATTATGCCAAACATAACTGTCAAGGGAGATATGGAGGGCTTTGGAATAGTAATTCTAGAGGCCGGAAGTGCCGGATTGCCGGTAGTGGCCTCTGGAATTGAAGGAATAAAAGACGCGGTTTTAAACGGCCAAACAGGTATTTTAGTACCCGAAAGAAATGTTTGGGAATATCTTGAGGGGATTAAAAAAGCTAAAAAATTACAAAGGAAGTTAATTAAAAATATTATTAAAAACAATTTTAGCTGGGAAAGCGTTGCCGAAAAATATTATCGGTCTATAATCGAACTATGATTAAGAGATTAGATCCTGTTTATTCGTTGATTGTTCTGCTTATTCTTGTTCTTTGCTTTTGCTTTTCCAGAAATGTCTCACTGACATCTGATAGTACATATTATGCTCAAATAAGCCGGCAAATAACAAATAGTCAGGACTCTGCGTTTTCACTAGAAAACATGGAAAGCAGACCAGTTCAATACCCTCAATTATTTTTCTTAATAAATTCAATTTTTTCAAATATATTTGGAGATGATCACTTTAAAATATTACTTTTTTTCATAACTCTTTTTATTTGTTTATCTTTATTAGAAACATACAAATTTAAGGATAGAAAAACTCATTTAATTTTTATTTCCTCCTTATTAGCTTTATTTTTTTCCAGCTCTTTATTTTATCTATTGTTGAGATACAAGATTGAATCTTTTTTGTTTTTGATAATTTTTTCTTCAATGGCGATTTTTTCAAAAAATATAGAAACAGACAAAAAAATTTTTCTTGTTAGCTTTTTTATCGGCATAGGAATTTCTTTAAAACAGACTGGTCTTATTTTCCTGCTGGTAATCCCTATTGTCTGGTATGCTTATTACAAGTTTAGAAAATTTGATAAATTATTAATTGGACTTATCATTGTCTTCTTAACAAGCTTTCCTTTTTACTTGGCCAACAAGGCGGCGACGAACTATTTTTCAGCAACCCCCAGTGTCAAATTTCCAATAATTGACGGGCTTAAAATAAATTTAAAAAATGTTGAAAAAACAAAATTTTATTTTGAAAATCTATCTGTCAACAAATTCAGAAACAACGGGTCGTACAGCTTTAAAAATAATTATCAGAAAGCATTAAGTAATTTTTTATTTAGAAACAGTTTGCTTAATAAACTAGGACTACCTTTCTTAATAGTTTCAATTTTTCTAATCAGATGTTTTTTTCTATTTAAAAAAGAAAGGGGTAAAATTTTCACTTTACTGTTATTAAGTACTTTTTCTCTAATCTCTTTTATCAAAATTATTAAAATCTGGACCTATTTTACCTATGCAAATTTTTTATTAGAACTAACCTTTTTTTACTTTTGGTTCAAATTTCTAAAAAAGTACAATACAAAATACTTATATCTGCTATCGGCAATAATTGTTATTTCTTCCATGGGTCAGGCTAAATCCATCTATAAAACAATAAAAAATGCCAATAAAAGAGTTAACTACCTTGTCCAATATAAAAATTATGTTCCGGAAAATTCTTATGTTCTAACCAACAGGCCTTATGAAATCGGTTATTACTTTCCGGTAAAAGTTATCAGCAGTCAATATAGAGGATTTGATTACCTTAGTGAGGGCGATAAAGATTCTCGATGGTATTTTTTAGAGAAAACTTTTTTTGAAAAAAAAGATTCTTTTCTTAATACGGCAAAAGAGAGGGGAATTGGCTATGTTATACTAATGAATTCTGCGGGCAGCAAGTTTATAGATTATCAAGAAAGTGTTAACCATTTTAAGAATGCCGACCAGCTAAATACGGTTTTAGAAAACAAAATGGTTTCTATTTATCAACTAAAATGATTCTTTTTACTTCCAGACCCTTATTGCCTCCGTGGGATGAAGGAACAAAAAATATGCTTTCTGAAATTGTAAAAACAAACGAAAATTTGCGCTATTTCGGCGGAGGAAAAAATTCTATAGGCGTGTATAGGGGAAATAAAATCGGTTTTTTAAATAAAATAAGATTGCTAGGTTTTTTGTTAACAGGAAATACAATGGATTTTTCAAAAATTGTTTTTTGCTATTACCCTACTTTTTTAAATACCATAATTCCCTATTTTATTTTAAAAATTAAAAGATTTGAGGGGGAAATAATTCAATTTTTGCCTTCATTCCCAAACAAAATGTTTCTTTTGTCAAAAAAATATATTGTTATCTCAGAATATACCAAAAAAATGATCTTAAGTAAAAATAAAAACGCAAAAATTTATTTAATCAATCCATTTGTAAAATGAAAATTTTATATCCGGGGGAATATTCGGCACGTTTAAAATCATTTCCTTTGCTAACCGACATTATGATTCCTTTATTGAAAAAGACAAAAGGCCTTGAACTGGTTTTTGCTTGCCGGATATTTAGCAGTAAGGAATTAAAAATTGAAAAAAAAATAATTAACTTAGCCAGCCAGAATGGCATAGGGAAAAAATGCGTATTCTTGAATTATGTAAAAGATATTTCTAAATTAATTAAAAATTCTGATCTGATAATTTTTCCGGCAGAACAAATGAGGGGCAAATTTGATATTCCTTTAGTTTTAATAGAATCTCTTATGTTGGGAAAAATCGTACTAGTATCAGATATAAACCCTCTTGAGGAAATCTACAAATATGACAAAGGATTATCAAAAGAGCTTGTAATACCAAATAAAATTGAATTATGGCAGGATAAAATCAAAAAGGCGTTAAAAATGGATAGAAAAAGTGACATGATTAAATACTTTCAAAAAAATTTCTCTTTTGATGCCAAGAAAATTAAAAATTTAATCAATTTCATTAATGAATGAGTAAATTCAAAAAATTTATTAAATACGCAAAAAAAATAAATGGAGAACTTAATCAGCTGGGGGTTAATCATGTGTTTATCAAGTCGTATAGATTAGGAGAAAAATATTATGATAACAATCTAGATGTTCTAATAAAATCAAGCGACTATGAGCGATTAAAATCTTACCTTGTTAAAAAGGGTTATCTCTCCTCCTTAAGCCTAAAGGAGCCAGACAAGCCTCTTTTTGATGACGGAGGAAAGATCTTATTACACATCCACAAAAGGCTATCCTGGAATAATGTTAATATAATATCTAACTATAAGGATGTTATTAAAACAAAGAAGAAAATCTCTATTAATAAGACTGGACTTCCTGTTGAATCAGATTCGTACAATCTGCTTATAAATTTTGGTCATATTTTATTTGAGAATTTTGAAATTACTCCTGGCGAGCACCGACATTTAAAGATTTTGCTAAAACAGGGTTTTGCAGATATTAATTTTGCCAAAAGGATTGCTTCAGAAAACGGATGGGAATTTGGTTTTAATTATATGCTGACCCTAATAAAAGCTGAAAAAGTAAAAGCGGTTAGAAAAATTTTGCCTAAAGTGTTTTTGGCCGTTTTGTTAAAAAAAATTAAATTTGAATTTCTAAAAAAAAATTATAAAACAACAGTCATTCTTGTACTTTTTCCATTTTATTACTTAATAAAACTAATCAGGACGCTTGTTAAGTTGCCAAAGTTTAGGATACCTTTATGAAAAAAATAATTTCTTTTTCTGGGGTTGACGGTGCCGGCAAAACCACCTTGGCAAACGAAGTTGCCAAAAATGTCAAAAGCAAAGGATATGCTGTTAATATCGTCCACACTGGAGATTTTAAAAAAATCAGAAGCGCTTATTTAATTAAATCTAATTTTTCCTATTATTTAGTATTACTGAAAGATCTTTATCAAATTTACAGGGCAATTATATTGAATAAATCCGATTTCCTGATATTTGACAGATATATTTATGATTCGTTAGCCAAAGTGCATTTTAGGTTCAAAACCAAAAGAATATTTTTTGATAAATTAATTAGACTGATTACTCCCGAATCATTCCCTGTCTATATTGATTCAGATATTAAAACCTTAATTTCGAGAGACAATGATTTTAAAAAGGAATACTATCAGTTTAAGCTTGAGGATTATAGAAAAGAATTTTCTAAATTGAAAGAAAAGGTCAAGATTAATTCAAAAGAAAAAGTTAATCATAATTCAAAACTAATATCCAATAAGGTCATAAAGAAAGACGCCCTTTTTTTAAACATTTTTTTTCCGCCAAAAGGAGGTGGGGGCGGAAAAGTGAGTGCTGAAATAGTAACCAGGCTCTCTAATAAGTATAATTTTACGGTCATTTGTTCTGGAGATTATAATGAGATTAAAAATGTTTTCTTTCTGCGACTTTTTTATTCGGGAGCTAATCCTATTTTGTTCTCTATGTTCGCATATTTAAAATTTCTTTTTTGGAAGAATAGAAAAAACATTGACCTAATTGTGGGAACCAGCTTGCAGAATATATTTTTTCTGCTATTTAAAACTTCCAGAATTAAAAATATCACCATTATTCATAATACCTATTGGCAAAGATTTGGATCAAAATCAAGCTTTTTTTATAAAGCGATCTACCCACCGCTTATTTTATTAGAAAATATCGGCTTTTTTCTATCAGATAAAATAATATCAGTTGCAAAGACGACTTATAATTATATCCCAGACATTTTTAAGAATAAGACGGTAATAATTGAAAATGGCGTGGATTTAAAAAAGTTTTGTGCCAACAAAAACAAAGGGGGTAAAATAGGTTTCCTGTTTGTTGGCAGAGTAGAAAAAACAAAAAGAGTATTAGAAACAGTGAAAATATTTAAAAAATACTTAAAAAACGAATCGGGCGCAAAATTAACAATAGTAGGTGACGGCAACGAATTGTTAAAAGTTAAAAAATACATCGCCAATAGCCATTTATCAAAAAATATTGCTACCACAGGATGGGTTAAGGATACTACTCTATTTTACAAGGAAAAAAATGTTTTGCTTTTATTTTCAAAAGCAGAGGGTCTGCCTTTGGTTTTAATTGAAGCTGCAGCCTCTGGCTTACCAATTATTTGCACCACAAACGCATCCGGAAAAAGTAAAATTATCCAAAACGGAGTAAACGGATATATTGTTTCTGACAAACTAAATGAAAAAATAATAATAGCCAAAATGCGCAAAGTCGCAGAATCCTATGACAAATTTTCTATAAATTCCTTAAAAATAGTCAAAAATTATGATTGGGAAACTATTGCCGATAGCTATAGTAAAATTTTTGCAAAATTGCTTAATGAAAAAACAATTTGACTGGACCAGCTATATAAAATCCATTGAAAGCTTTCCTTCATTTAAAAGAATAAGGGAGTTAGATTATAGGGCAATAATTGGTTTATATATTAAAAAACTGGATTCAGTTTTAGAAGTTGGTTGTTCTAACGCGAGATGGCCTAAGTGGTTGGCCAAAACTTTTGGCGGTGCAGCTTTTGGTTTAGATAATAATCCTGTCTGTAAAAAATATATAAGAAACTTTAAGCTGGGAGATGTTAGAAATCTCCCCTATAAAAACAATTCTTTTTCTTGCACTTTTTCGTTGGGATTAATTGAACATTTTAAACACAATGAGGCTTTTAAAATAATTAGCGAGAAGAAAAGAGTAACCAAAAAAAACGGAATAATAATTACCATTATTCCCAACCTGGATTATTCAATTAAATTATTAACTACCAAATTAATCATCGACCCTTTTCAGGGATATAAGCATTTTATATATAAGAAAAAAGATTTAGAAGAAATTTACAAGAAAAATTATATACCGATTCTTTTCTCTGGCTATTGCGGTTTAATATTTGACAACTATTTGCCCTTTTTAAAAAGAATTTACTCAAAAATACCTAGGAATAAAATTCTATCAGATTCAATAATTATTATTGGTAAAAAGCTATAAAAAGTAATGATTTCGTTTTTTTATAAATATTGGCTAAATTCGTCAACCCTTTTTAAAGGAACAATATATCTTTCATTAGGCCAATTGTTTTTCTTTTTATCTTCTTATATTACGCATATTTTCTTAGGCAGAAGCTTAGGACCAGCTAATTACGGAGCATATTCCCTTGTAATATCTATTATTACCATTGCTAATTTAGTTGTCACCACCGGCATTCCTCGAGCAACATCTAAATTTATTTCTGAGAATCCAAAGAACATTATAAATATAACAAGAACTTCTTTTGGACTTCAGGCAATTCTATCATTACTTGTTTCAATAATCTTCATCCTCATTTCTCCAGGTATTTCGGTGATGCTGAGAGATAGAGCAATTTCGAGATATTTTTATCTATCTACTTTAATAATTCCTTTTTACGCTGTTTATTCACTAATAAATAATATTTTTAATGGAATTAGAGATTATAAAAAGCAAGCCCTTGTTCAAATTTTATTTTACTTAGGAAAAATATTTTTTATCATTTTGCTCGCTTTAATTTACAAATCTGTAGCTTCAGCTATTATTGGTTTTTCGCTTTCCCCAATTATTGCCATCTTGATTGGTATAATTGTCTTTCCGAAAACTAACAAGCTTAACAGAAAAGAGAAGTTTTCAAAAAGTAAAATAATAAATTTTGCTACACCGATAATTATATTTTCTGTTCTTACCCATTTACTATATAGTCTGGACATGATTTTTTTGAAATATATCTCAAAAGACAACATGATTATTGGCTTTTATTCGGCTGCCTCAAATTTAGCAAAAATTATATCCTTTTTGCCTGTGCCCATTTCATTTGTTATTTTTCCAGCCATATCCCGATCCAACTACATTAATAATAATGAAAAGACAAAAAACTATATGAAAAAGTCTTATTTGTATCTGATTTTGCCAATATTTTTAGTATTAGCAATATTTCTGTCGTTTGGAGAACAAATTGTTACTGTTTTATTTACCTCAGAATATTTGCCTTCTGTTGGTTTATTTAAGATACTATCAATTGCAATGGGTTTTTACGCATTATATATCTTATCTCAAATAATAATTTCGGGGATTAACAAACCGTCAATAAACATATTTATCGCCATTTTTGCATTAATAATTTATGTTTTTTCTAATCTGCTTTTAATTCCAAATTATCAAGCGGCGGGTGCCGCCTATTCTACTCTTATTACTAGTTTTACGGGTTTTATATTATCTGCGCTATATATTTATAAAAGAGTATATAAATGATTAAGCTGTTAATATTTATCCCGCTCACATTATTCTTGCCTGGTTTCATATTTTCATACACGATTTTTAAATCTGGTAAGCTGGATATGTTTTCAAGGGCTCTTTTGTCTTTTCTATTTTCATTATTCATTCCCTCAATTATTCTTTTTAATTTAAATGTTTTTTTTGGTCTTGCCATAAACCAAAATAATTACCTTGCCTTAATATTACTAATTTCAGTAGTTTCATACCTCTATATTTTTTTTAAGAAAAAATGAATTTTGTAAATATCCTCCCTTGCCTTGCCTTTATCCTTAACATCTGGCTGATTAATCGGGGGTCAGGGTTTACGGTTCCCAGAGAAATGCTTTTTCGGAATTACGCGGATGTAAAAATGCCGATAATCGCTTTCCCTTTTATTTTAGCTGCTCTTTGGCTGGCAGCTAAATATTTGTGGCCCAAACTTCAGAAACTGCCGATCAGAACAAAAACCGTTTTAATATTTTTATTTTGTTTGCTTTCTGCTTTTAGTTTGTTTTTTACGGTGCAGACCAATCCTGATTACGGCGGTTATCAGGCAGAAGCCAAATATTTGGTTGCCCATGGACCGATCGCTTTTTTAAAAGACTGGGGCAGTTTTAATTGCCCTTTTAATATGCCAACTATTTCTTTTATCCGCGGGCTCGCTTATTTACTGCTGGGCGAAGAGGAGTTGGCTGTTTTGCTAGTTAATTTTTTAATTACTTTGGGAATTCTAACCTTTACTTACCTAAGCGCCAAAAAATTATTTAACCAAAAAACTGCTTGGCTAAGCATTATTTTACTGGCTAGTTCTCCTTTTTTTATCAGCCAAACGCCGCTGTTTTTGGTTGATCTTGGGCTAACTTTTTTGCTGGTTTTTTCTTTTTATTTGCTGCTTAAATTAAGAGAAGAGCCGAAAATCTGGCTGGCGGTTTTTATCGGAATAATCCTTTTTTTAACTTCAATTGCCAAGGTTTTTGGCTTAATTTATCTGGCCGCAATTTTTGCTATTTATTTAATCTATGTTTTGCGCAAAACCAAAAGCAAAAAATTCTGGTCAATACTTTTCCTACCCTGGCTAATCATGGGCTTATTGGATCTTGGCTATTTTTTCTGGAAAATAGAGAGTTTTGCAATTATCCTTTCGCACTTTACTTCAATTAAAAAGATTAGCTGCTCGCTCCTGCCTGTTCCTTTATTTGGGATTATTTGCGCCGCACTCTTAGTTAAAAAAGATTATTTGTTAAAGTATGCCAAAAAATATTATCACCTGCTCCCTTGGTTTATTTATTTAATCCTGGGCTATTTATTTTTCTTTGGCCAAAGAAGCTTGTTTTATCTGCGGACAACTATTATTGGCTTTAGTCTACCGGCGGCAATTTTCTTTTTTGCTTCAATTTATTTTGCTTTTAAAAAAAGGTCCTGGCCAGCCATTTTACTTTTAATCTGGTTTGCCTCAGTCTTTTTTGTTCCCAATACCATGTTCAAATACCAGTTTCCCACTTATCCGGCAGTAGTAATGCTCATCGCTTTTGGTTTAACTAGTGTTTTTAAACAAACCCAAAAACAAATTTCCGCTTTAATCGTCGTTCTGGCGTTTAGTTTCTCCATTACTTACTTTTTCTTTTTACCGATGATTAACACCCATGTGAAAAATAATTTTCGCCAAGCTGCTTCTTATGCCAATAAAATAAATCCGGAAAAAATAGTTTTGTTGTTTGCCCCCTTAGGCGATTATGGCCAGATGCTCCAAGAATCCTTAGACAAGGTTGAGGCCTGTCCACACCCACCCAGCTTGGTGGATATTATGGATTATTACACCAAAAGCGAGATTGTTTATTTGAATAACAACAGTTTTGTTAAAGCGACTGAGAGCGGACAGGCGCCGGAAATGGTGTTTTTGGCTTTGCACCTGGATGTGCCCACTAAATTAGATCCCCGATTACAAGAAGCTTTAATTAGCAACTACCAGCAAGGCCAATTATTTGACCAAGCCAAAGGTTCAGGCATCTGGCGAGTTAAAATTCAGATTTTTTCTCGTAAAAATCAGAAGCAAGATAGAGTCCTACCGCCAGATAAAGAATAACATTAATACTTTTTAAAAAGTAATTTTTGGAAACTATCTCCTGAAAATATACCCGGGAAAGCAAATTAAAAATCTGTACTAAAAGCTGTAAAGATAAATAAACCAGGACGCTTAAGGAAAATAGGCTTCTCAAAAGCTCCCGGCTCAGACTGTTTCTTTGCCTGATGATATAAAGATATAAAAATAAAGGCAGAAAATAAATCAGCAAAAGAAAATAAGTAAAAAAATTAAACTGCTGGCTGGATATTTTTTTAACCACAAATTGGAGAAAAAGGGTTTTACTGGCCAGTAGTTCTTTTTTGTCAAATTTATATTTTAAAACAATATTGGGGTTAATTTTGCTTAAAGAAATGGGGTTTTCCAACTCTCCGGAGACTGACTCCAGTTCAATTAAATACGTTTTCCCCCCAGAATCTGCTATTGGCAAAAACCCGAACGGAAAAAGGGCACCATCTTCCAGTTGTTCGGTTGGATAAACCGCTTGATAATATACTCCCAAGCTGCCTTTTTCTCTGATCCGGAAAATCAGACTGTCGGTATTCACCCAGTCGAAAGTATTGAATCTTAAAGAAACTATTCCCAAATTATTTTCTCCGCTTTCTGTTTCAATGACTATTTTCTTGCCGCCAGCCAGACCCTCTTCGTTAAAATCCAGAAGAATGATTTTGGGATTACGATTGGATAAAACAGTAAAGCTTTCATCCAAAGAAAGGAGATTTAAAGCCGAAAGAGCCAGACCGAAAAGAAAAATAACAATCGGGATTAAGCCCCAGGCGATCCATCTGGTTTCCAAAAGAATCTTTATTTTTTGGGCCATCCAGTTAACCGATTCTTCCAAAAGCATCAGCTTATCCACGAAATATTTTTTAATTTTTTCAGTATTCAACCTAAGCCTGAAAGCCACCCAAATCAACTTTAAACTTAAAAGAGCACTGTAAAAATAAAGGAATAGTTTTGAGTCTAAAGGAATATTTCTAATCAGGGGAAGCTTAGAAAGCAGTAAATAAATTCCCCCAATTAAGGAAGAATTTATAATTAGCTGGTTTAGAATTTCATTAATTTTTTTCATTAAGTTTAGCCGGATCATAAATCTCATATTCAAAAGAATTGCTTTTTTGGCCGTAATTATTGATAACATATAAATTTCCCTTCCAAAAACGGTTTGGAACTGGCTGAACCGTTTCAATCCTTTCTTCGGACCAGGATTTGATTTCAAATTGCAAATCGTCAACTTTTACTTCTCCAGGCTGCCAAACAGGGCCAAAATTTTTTCCTTCTATTTCCACTACATTGCCCTGCACTCCCCACTCCTTATTTAAGCGAAAAATTTTGGGAACCCGGCGAAGATAATCGCTGTATCTGGTATACAAATCATTTCCAATAACCGAGAGCAAAAAAAGAACAATCAAGATCATCGTTGAAGGAATTCTTAAATAATCTTTTTTAACTGATAAAAAGACAGAGGCGATTAACAACAAGCCGATTAAAAAATAAGTTTTAAATAAGAAAGGGATGGTTTTTATCAGCAAAAATTTCTCCGTGGTCAAATACTCAACCGAATTAACGATCAGCAAATAGAAAAAAAGGGTAAAAAGAACAACATATAAATTACTTTTTATTTTCATTAAAACAGATTGAGATTATTTTTCCCAAAAAAAACTGCTTGTTTTAATTATATGTTGGTTAAATTAAACATTCAAGATTCATTTAGGGGTGGAAAAATACTGCTTTGCTTTATCACCTTTTTTCTGAAAATTTATTTCGGAGAGGCGAAACAGAGGACCACGGGCTTTGCCCGTGGGTATCTATCTCTTTGAACGATAGTTAACAAGTGATATGCCTTCATTCCATGCCGATTACTATAAACTAACCAGCGAGCTAATTTACTTAAAAATGCTACTCTGGTAAAAACATAAACTAATCCCCCTAAAATTGGTCCCAATCTGAAACGAAGAATCTTTTTTTCGTAAAGAGCAAAG
>Ga0209121_10003834_pt1 | contig 14316 bp, 15 predicted proteins | sample Cruoilmetagenom3_FD_187292 | JGI IMG/M metagenome (GOLD analysis project Ga0209121, IMG submission 187292) | Oil polluted marine microbial communities from Coal Oil Point, Santa Barbara, California, USA - Sample 3 (SPAdes) (version 2) | ecosystem: Environmental > Aquatic > Marine > Oil seeps ...
ACATCGAAGGTGTTTCTTTAACTTGCGACCATTGTTTGGTGACAGGAAAAGAAAGGAGGAGCTTCAATGAAATTAGGTAGCTTTCAGTTGCATAAATGGATAACTGGCTTAGGTATTTTAGCGATTATCATTCTTTCCCTAGGTGGTTGCATTCCAACTAGCCATCCGTCAATCATCACCAGCCTTAAAGCTGAACGAGAAATAGTTCCCACTTCAGGCAAATGTCAGATTGAGTGCATTGCTTCAAATACAAGTGGCACTAAGCTAAGCTATGAGTGGTCAGCTAGTGATGGCAATATAGATGGCAATGGCCCTATTGTTACTTGGACTGCTCCCAGCTCTGTAGGTACTTATACCATCACAGTCAAGGTAAGCAATGATAGTGGTGGTCGAGATACAGGTCGCATTACTCTAACGGTACAGACCAATCATACGCCAACTATTGCGAGCGTAAACGTCACTCCCAAAGAACCTAAGTATATGAAAGAATACTCTGGGGGGTACAAAATCTTAAAAGGCAAAAATTGCGAAATTGAGTGCGTTGCTTCGGACTTAGATGACGACAAGCTAAACTATGAATGGACAGCTGACGGTGGCAGTCTTTCTGGAGAGGGCTCTATGATTACTTGGACTGCTCCCTCTAAGGGAGGTGAAGTTACTATCATTGTGACAGTGTCTGATAGTGGTGGTGGTATGGCTACTAAGAGTATAGTTTTCGAAGTGAAGACCTGTGCATGTGCCTTTAGGTGAAAGTCCTAACTTTTATAGGCTTTGTTCATGAATCTCGCCAATAGAATCCAAAATCGGCTTACTCAGCCGGCTTGGAGAGTACTTCATCAATAAGCCCATATTCCACCGCTTGCTCAGGGTCAAGATAAAAATCTCTGTCGGTATCGTGAGCAATTTTCTCCACCGATTGACCTGTGTGCTTAGCTAGGATGTTGCGGATTCTTTCCTGCATTCTCATAATTTCTCTGGCGGCAATCTCAATATCTGCCGCCTGTCCTTGGGCACCTCCAATCGCTTGATGAAGATGTATGGTGGAGTTAGGCAAAGCATACCTCTTACCTTTAGTTCCTGCACAGAGAAGCAAGGTGCCCATACTCGCTGCCAAACCAACACAAATGGTAGATACTGGGCAGCGAAGAAGCTGTATAGTGTCATAGATAGCCAAGCCAGCGCTAATTACACCACCAGGACAATGGATGTAAAGACTTATATCTTTTTCCGGAGCTTCCCTCTCCAAATAGAGGAGCTGAGCGATAATAAGATTAGCTATCTGGTCATTGATAGGTGTGCCTAGAAAAACAATCCTTTCTTTCAGTAAAAGAGAATATATATCAAAGACACGCTCGCCACGTGCACCGGTTTCAGTTACTGTAGGAATCACTACTTGAGATACTATTTCCATCATACCTCCTCCGTAGCTATTTGTACCAGCTTATCTAGCGTTTTCTCAGAACGTAAGGATTGCCTAATAGATTCCTTGACTTGTGGCAAGGTAAGGAATTGCTGCATTTTCTCTTTGTCCTCTGCCCCTTTTACAATTTCCTTTACCTTATTATCTACCTCTGATGTAGCAATTTCAACTTTCTCCTCTTCAGCTATCTTTTCCAAGACAAGCGAGTGGATAATCCGTTGTTTCGCTATAGGACGCAATTCCGCCTTCAGTTCTTCTTCTGTCTTATTACTTCTCTCCAGGTAATCTTGTGTTTCCCTATAGCCAAAGCGTCGCGCCTCATCCTCAAGAAGCCTATAAATCTCCTTACTCTCCAAAATAGGAGGATATTCTACCTCGCTGATTTCAATAACAGCATCAAGAGTCTTTTGTCTTGACTCATGGCGATTCTTCTCTTCGGCTTTGGCTCTCAAATTATTGGCTACTTGCTCTCGCATTAAGGTTAAATTGTCATAGCCAATGCTCTTCGCCAATTCATCATCAAACTTGGGTGATTCCTTCTCTTTTACTTCGGTAACAGTGACTTTGAAAAAGCATTCCTTGCCGCAAAATTCTTTAATGGCATAGTCAGCAGGAATACCTAAGGTAAAAACCTTCTCCTCATTTTTCTCCGCATCTTTCAAATTTTCAGCAAATCCCTGGAGAGGAAAAATTGAACTCTCGTTTACCTCGTACATCATATCTTTATGGTTCAAGAATGGCTTGCCTTCGACATTAGCTTCAATATTGATAGTAACAAAATCACCAAATTGAACAGGACGGTCTACGGGTATCAACACTGCTTGCTCTTGCCGAAGCTGTTCCATAGCTGCTTCGATTTCCTTATCACCGATTTCTACCAACTCAGGCTTCAGCTTTAGGTTATGATAATCGCCAAGCTTGATTGTAGGTTTAAGAGGCACGATAGCTTTAAAGATTACAGGCTCAGTTTGAACAACCTCTATTTGCGGTTCAGCAATAGGTTCAAGTTCCTGCGATTCAATCGCTTCTTTGTAAAGCTGCGGTATCAGACGCTCTAGGGCGTCCTCCAGTAATTTGCCTTTGCCTAAATGCTGCTCTAAAATAACTCGTGGCGCTTTTCCTTTGCGGAAACCAGGTATAGAAACTTTATTAACCAGGCGATGATAAGACTCATTTAGGGATTTATCTAATTCATCAGCTTCAGCCTCTATAGCTAAGCACATTTGGCAACTTTCTATCTTCTCCGTGGTTACTTTCATATTTCACACCCCCTTGTCATTGCGAGCCCTTCGCTTCTTGTCATTGCGAGCGAAGCGAATCAATCTCTTATCGCTCAGGATAAACTCCGCGAAGAACCTCGTGCTTCAATTTGAGATTTAGTTCATCAAGCTGCTCCTTATCAACATACGAGGGACTATCAAACATCAAGTCAGCAGCATTTTGATTTTTAGGGAAGGCAATGACTTCCCTGATGCTTCGCTCTCCAACAAGCAGCATCGCCAAGCGGTCTAAGCCTACAGCGATGCCACCATGAGGCGGAGCTCCATATTCCAGAGCTCTGAGAAGAGTACCAAAGCGGCTTTCCATTTCCTCTCGGCTATAGCCAAGAAGCTTAAATATCTTCTCTTGAAGCTGGCGCTTGTGAATTCTGATGCTGCCACTGCCAAGCTCGCAGCCATTACACACAATATCATAATGGCGACCATGGACTCTAGCTGGCTCAACATCAAGTAATGGTATATCCTCGTCTCGGGGGGCGGTGAATGGGTGATGCATAGTTTCCCACCTATTTGTTGCTTCAGTCCATTCCAATAAGGGGAAGTCAACTATAAAAGCGAAGGCAAGAAGATTACCATCCGCTAGAGTAAGTCGGCGTGCCATCTCACGACGTAATTCATCGAGCGTTCTATTAACTATTTCTGATTTGTCAGCAACAATGAGCAAAAGGTCACCGGGCTTGGCTTCAAATCTGGTAGCTATTCTTTCTAGCTCAGCCTGAGTCAAGTGCTTAGCCGCTGCTGACCTCAATTTATCCGATGCCAGTGATTCTCCTGTGAAAGCTATGGTGGTTAAGCCTTCAACTCCACAATCTTTTGCCAAGTTGATTAGCTCATCAAGTTGATGTCGGGTATAATAAGCACAGCCAGGAGCACATATGCCCTTCACTTCTCCACCATTTTCAGTAGCAGAACGGAAAATATCGAAATTAGTTTGAGCGGCGATATCAGATATATCTTTAAGCTCTAAGCCAAATCTCACATCTGGTTTATCCGTGCCATACCTCTCCATCGCTTCCTTGTAAGAGAGGCGAGGGAAAGGTTTCAATACCTGCATTTCAGGTTTGATAACTTCTACAAGTGAAGTAAAAAGTTCTTCCATGAGTTGGAGTATATCTTCTTCCTCTACAAAGCTCATTTCCAAGTCAAGCTGGGTAAATTCAGGTTGGCGATCGGCTCTCAGGTCTTCATCTCGAAAGCAGCGAGCTATCTGAAAATACTTCTCAAAGCCGGCTACCATGAGAAGCTGTTTAAGCTGCTGCGGAGATTGGGGAAGAGCATAAAACTTGCCTGGGTTGAGGCGACTAGGCACAAGGTAATCTCGAGCCCCCTCCGGAGTGCTTTTAATCAAAATGGGTGTTTCAACCTCGATAAAAGCCTTAGCATCAAGGAAATCGCGGATAAACTTTATCATCTTGTGGCGCAGGACGAGGCTATTCTTCACCCTAGGTCTTCTTAAATATAAATAGCGGTTTTTAAGGCAAACGCTTTCCTCAATTTCCGCATCCTCGTTTATATAAAATGGCGGCGTTTCTGACGGATTAAAGATGACCACCCTTTTAGCTACGACCTCAATCTCTCCAGTAACCAACTTGGGGTTCTCCGTTCCCTTAGGGCGTGAGGTAAGTTCTCCACTAACCTGAATTACATATTCATTGCGCAACAAACTGGCTACTTGGTATGCTTCTTGTGATATCTGTGGGTTAAAGACCACCTGAACTATGCCTTTACTATCTCGCAGGTCAATAAACACCATGCCACCATGGTCACGATAGCGATGTACCCAGCCAGCCAAGATTACCTGTTGTCCCACATAATTTTTATTTAATTCACCACAGCTATGACTTTTAAGCAAAAATAACCTCCGCTGCTCGATTTATACCACGATTATAGCTTATGGAAGGCTTTCACTCAATTCTTCCTTGCAACTTGATTGTTTATTTTGTCACCCTGAGCGAGAGCGAAGGGTCTAGATTCTTCGCTTTGCTCAGAATAACGTGTAGAGTTACTAAACGGCTTCTTGCAACTGGGCATAAAAGAGGGTTAAATGTAAGATGGATGTCAGCCAGATATGATGTGATTATTATTGGTGGTGGTCCTGCTGGGCTTACTGCTGGCCTCTACACCTCACGGGCTGGTCTTAAGAGCCTCTTGGTCGAGCGCGGTGTTTTTGGAGGCCAAATAGTGAATGCCAACCGAGTGGAGAATTATCCTGGTTTTCCCGAAGGCGTCTCTGGCTTCGAGCTGGGTTCCCTCATGCATCAGCAAGCTACCAAGCACGGTCTGAAGACAACAATTGCTAATGTTACAGGCATTACCCCGGGACATCCTCATGCTGTCTTTACTGATGATGGTAACTTTGAAGCTGATGCCATAATCATTGCCACTGGCTCGGAGTATCGTAAGCTGGAGGTTGCCGGGGAGGAAAGACTTTTAGGCCACGGTGTCTCCTATTGCGCCACTTGTGACGGCTTTTTCTTTCGCGACAAGGACGTAGCAGTAGTGGGAGGGGGTGATACTGCCCTCACTGAAGCTCTAGAGTTGAGTCAGTATGCTCGCAAGGTCTATGTAATACACCGGCGAGACCAGCTTCGGGCTGGACAGTCTCTCCAGCAGCAAGCCTTTGCTCACGGTAAGCTAAGGTTCATCTGGGATACAGTGGTAGACGAGATGGTGGGAGAGCAGTTAGTGCGCTACCTCAAGCTACGTAATGTGAGAACAGGGAGGATTTCCACTCTGGAAGTAGCTGGGGTCTTTGTGGCTGTGGGACTCAAGCCCAATAGTCAATGCTTTTCAAGCATCGTAGAACTCGATGATGCCGGGTATATTATTACTGACAACACAATGGCTACCTCAGTTCCAGGTATTTTTGCTGCTGGCGACGTCCGCACAAACTCAGCTCGCCAGGTTGCTACTGCTGTCGGCGATGGTGCTACTGCTGCTAAGTTCGTGTTTAACTACCTTCAGGGACAAAGCTAAGAATATAAGCTCCTTTCATCGTTTACAACAACTGAGTTCATGGTTCTGTTAGCTCCCGAAGAACAGTCAGGACATCCTGCTGGGATACACCGCTACGAATCACTGCTTTACCTATATCTTCTAAAAGCACCCAACGAATTGCCTTGCCTCTGGTTTTCTTATCCAACTCCATAGCTTTTGTCACTTCGCCTAAATCTATTTTAGAAAAGCTAACAGGTAAATCAAATCTTTGTAACAGGGATTGCTGCCGCTTGACCATGTCTGAAGATAAAAGACCCAGTCGTTGACTAAGCTTAGCTGCTCCCATCATGCCAATAGCTACCGCCTCACCATGAAGAAAGCGTTTATATTGAGTGGCTGCCTCTAAACCATGGGCAATAGTATGCCCATAGTTCAGAATAATGCGTTTCCCTCTCTCCTTCTCATCTTCGCTAACAACCCGAGCCTTGATAGCAGCGCTGCGAGCAATCGCTTGGGTAACTACATCTGGCTCTAATCTTGTTAACTTACCAGCATTGCCCTCTAGGAATTCAAAAAATCCCCTATCTAAAATCAAGCCATACTTAATAATCTCAGCCCAACCTGAGGTTAGCTCTCGCTGAGGTAAAGTTGTAAGGGTCTGGACATCGGCAAGGACAAAGCTAGGCTGATAAAAGGCGCCAATGAGATTCTTCCCCTGAGGATGGTTAACACCCACTTTGCCTCCGATGCTGGCATCAACCATAGCTACTAAACTTGTTGGCACCTGTATCCAGGGCATGCCTCGCAAGAAGGTCGCCGCTACAAATCCAGCTAAATCACCCACCATACCCCCACCTAAGGCAATGATAATGTCGTCTCGCTCCGCTCGGTGCTCTACCAGAAAGTCATAAATCCTGTTAATATAATCGATATTTTTCGTTGCTTCGCCCGGCGGTACCATGAAGGAGTTAACTACAAATCCAGCATCTTTGAGAGTTTTTTGGACTTTAGCACCATATATGGAGAACACAGTCTCATCACTAATTATGTTGACTGCACCAGATAAACCAGCACCTTTTATCTTTTCTCCCAGCTTATCCAGTAAACCGTAGCCGACAAAAACAGGGTAACTTTGAGTAGCGGTCTTTACCTCACAGGTGATGTCTTTATCAATGTCGTTGCCAGCCTTTTCTCCGTCATTGCGAGGGTGAGCCGAAGCCCTGAGCGAAGCGAAGGGGAAGCGACGAAGCAATCCCCAACCCCTTAGCACCTCTTCAGCCACTTGGCTAATGCTCAGTCTATCAGTATGAACCGTCCAGTCAGCATTGGCATAATAAGGCTGTCTAGAGGCTTTAAGTCGCCTGATGTTTTCCAAGGGATTGTCGCCAGACAAGAGAGGGCGAATTTCGGTTTCAGAATCGTAAGCCGCCTCATGAAATAAGCGTTGATAGATTGTTTCTGCTCTAGCTTCAAGACAAACAATGAAGCCATTTTGGGCAAGCAATTCATAGTTACGAGGGGCAACGACAGCACCGCCGCCGACAACTATAACTGTTTGTCTCTGCTGGCAAGCTTTTCTGATCGCCTCGCGCTCCAGTTCCCTAAACCTGCTCTCCCCATCCTGCTGAAAAATCTCAGTGATGGGCTTGCCAACTTGTTTGACTATTTCCTCATCAGTATCTATGAAGTTCCAATTTAATCGGCGGGCTATCCCTTTAGCCACCAGTGATTTACCGGTGCCTGAGAAACCTGTGAGGATGATATTAGCTTTGTATTCAGTCATAGTCCCGGAGCGAATCCCTTTCAAGTTCTTCCCAGAAGGGCCCTAGTAAGGACACTGCAGATTTCAATCGCCTCATTTATTCTTCATTCAATTTCCTGCTCACTTTTTCCCAACGCGGCCCGCGCTTAAAAATATAATAGTGGTCACCTTCACGGGGATACTCATAAATCCAATCGCCCCGCACGGTGTAAGGATAAACCCAAAGCTCTCGCAAATGAGGATTCATGAATCCTTCTATAGGCTTATCGGCGCGAACCTCTCCGACTTCGATAGCAATCAATGTCACCAAATCCTCATATTTCTCACCCTGCACCAAACCTATATCAGCTTTACCTCCACGATACCAAGGTTCAGAAATAATTTTATAGCGGCCTTCATCTAAAGAAATACGATATCTCTGGTAAAGCAAGCGACATATTCCCCAACACATATCCTCAGTATGTTGAAACCTTCGATGTCGTAAATGTTCATAAATGTCCTCTGGGAGCTTAGGTAGCGATTTTGGTATCGCCTTGTCACTTATTCGAAGGCCATCTGTTACAACAATTCCACTTAATTGAAACAATTATTCCCTTATCTCGCACTCGTATCGGTCATCACAAGCGGAATGAAGGATATTTAACAATTTCCTTGCAGTTTGTATAAAGCCCTGAGGGTTAGGATATCCTTTTTCTTTGATTATCTTAGATAACGATTTGCAGCATAGAGGACATTGCAATAAATCTCCTATAAATCCATGCCCCCTGCACTCCACCTTAAAATGCTCCTTTTACTTTTATCTATCTCCCTGCTACAGCCAACCAATTAATTCAAAATTTGTATAGAGCTAAATGATCCTTGTGATCCACCTTGGTTTCTTTCAAGTTTTCGCCGCGAAATTTCTTTAAGCAAACGTCAGCCAAGACGATAGCCAGCATTGCCTCGGCAATCACCCCAGCGGCAGGAACAACGCAAATATCGCTCCGCTTATAATGAGCCTTGGCTATCTTGGCATTACGCAAATTTAAAATACTTCTCAGCACAAAGCGTCAAGAAAACGCTAAAACAGCTAATCAAAGCATAAAAAACTAACCTGCTACAGCTACTTCTGCCAGTTCTACATCTTCAGGTATAGCGACCCCGTCTTTCTGCAAAGACTCTAAATAGCCTTGTATAGCCTCTTTAGCGTGCTCAAGAGCTTCCCCTTTCGACTGCCCTTGGGTAATACACCCAGGCAAAGCTGGCACAGTCACTGTATAATAGCCCTCGTTGTATTCCAGAACCACTTTATAACTCACCATCTTAACCTCTTCAAAGTAGATTAACGAATTCCTCAACACTGAGGTTAGCTTGCTTCAATATGTTTTCAAGTGTCTTAGGTGCTAGAGTTTCTCCAGCATGCATCAGGATAGTCACCCTTCTCCCTGGAAAATCTGGGTGCTTGTAATAGAAGTGAGATCCCTTCGAGTGATGTAGATACCAACCTGCTCTTAATAATGCTCGCTCTGCCTCCTTCCCTGAGATCCTCGGTAGTTTCACCCTAGTTTACTCTAATCCTTACCTATTGACAATTGATAATTATGGTAATTTGCCAGAGTCTCCTTTAAGTTATCGCCGCCGAATTTTTCAAGGCAAGCATCAGCCAAAACAATAGCTAACATCGCTTCAGCGATTACTCCAGCGGCAGGAACGACACAAACATCGCTGCGCTCATAATGAGCTTTGGCTATCTCACCGCTGCGAAGGTCTATAGAAGGCAAAGGATTAGCTAAGGTAGCGATAGGCTTGACTGCAGCCCTGACTACTATGTCTTCCCCGTTGCTTGTACCACCTTCAATGCCACCGGCACGATTAGTGGCATGACGCCAGGAGAGAGATTGATTTGTCGCTGACGCTCCTTGCAATGACGAAGAAGGAAAGTGCTCCGCACTGACAGGAGGCGAATTAGGTTCGATAACATCGTGAGCTTCTGAGCCTCTAAGCTTGGCTAAAGCAAAGCCAGAGCCGATTTCTACTCCCTTCACGGCGTTGATGCTCATTATCGCCTGAGTAATTTTGCTATCGAGGCGGCGGTCCCAGTGCACATAGCTGCCCAGGCCGATGGGTACTCCAGTGGCGATTACTTCAAAAATGCCACCTAAAGTGTCTCCATTGGCTTTAGCTTCATCAATGGCTGCTATCATTTTCTTTTCTACCTCGCTATCAGCACAACGGACTGGGGAGGCTTCAACTTGTTGCCAATTTATAGAGATTGCTTCGTGGAGCTTGTCCTGAGCGAGATTCTTCGGCCGCTTCTCTGCCTCGGAATGACAGGATGTGAAGGGTTCATAGCTAACATGCCCTATGGCCGTAGTATGGCTGTGGATAGCAATGCCAAACTCTTCTAGAAATCTTTTGGCTATGGCTCCAGCAGCTACCCTGGCTGCCGTTTCTCGAGCACTGGCTCTTTCTATTATTGGTCGGATATCTTTAAGCCCATACTTAGTCACTCCCGCCAAGTCGGCATGCCCCGGGCGAGGGCAAGTTACAGTTTCAGCTTGTCTTTCCGGTGGAGCAGTACTCATTACTTCCCACCAATTTTGCCAATCCCGATTGGGGATAAGAAGGGCGATGGGACTGCCTATAGTGAGTCCATAGCGGAGGCCTGAGATGATTTCGACTTTGTCCTCTTCTATCTCCATGCGGGGGCCACGCCCATAGCCTTGCTGACGGCGTTTGAGCTCTTTATTGATATACTCCGCTTCCAGAGAGAGGCCAGCTACCATCCCCTCAACTAAAGCTATTAATCCCTTTCCATGGGATTCTCCAGCGGTGAGAAAGCGAAATTGTCCCATTAGCTTTGGTATAAGCATTGGGGTTGCGGATACCTTTGGCTTAAAGTTTGCAATAATATTATATCCTCTCCACTTAGCCCCAATAATCTCAATTGGATAGCATCACTTAATCCTAATAGTGACCTCAAGGATGGGCTAGGTCGTTTGTAATACTCCACCTTTGGAGCCACAATACCGGCTAATTCCGCTGCCAAATTCACAGCCGTATCAAGCCCACCTAACTCATCAACTAGCCCTAACTCTTTAGCTTCAGTACCAGTATAAAGTTGTCCTGTGGCTAAGCTTCTGACTTTCTCTTTGCTTAGTTTCCTGCCTTCAGCCACGACAGCAATGAATTGTTTATAATACTCATCGGTCATCTGTTGCATAATTCCCTTCTCTTCAGGTGTCAGCTCCCTTAATCCCGAATACATATCTTTATACTTGCCACCTTTGAAGGTTTGCATTTGAATTCCCAGTTTATCGTAAAGCCCCTTAACATTCGGTATCTGAGAAATAACACCGATGCTGCCAGTCAAGGTGCCAGGGAGAGCCACGATTTTATTTGCTTTGCACGAGATATAATAGCCACCAGAGGCAGCTTCAGCCCCCATACTGACCACAACAGGTTTCGTTTGTTTAACCTCTTCTATTTCCTCCAGAATTTCCTGGCATGGCGCTACTGCTCCACCAGGGCTCTCTATGCGAAAGACAATTCCCTTCACTGCCTTATCCTTCTCTGCCCTACCTAGCTGTTCTTTCACTAGCTCCGGCGTAATAGTTGACCTGAAGAAGAGGGAAGTGTCTTCAGTGGTAATAAGTCCGCTGAGGGGGATTACAGCGATTTTATTCTCTGCTGGCATTGGAACACAACTAATGGGAACAATAACTGCTAAAAACAATAGCACCACCATGCTAGTTATAGCTGCTTTCTTCCTTGTCATCCTTCTCCTCCTATTAACATTTTTCATTAATAATTATGTCAACTAATTTTCCTTTTGGCCGCTTCAATTTGAATGGTCAGCATTATCGCCAATTCCCATATTTTCTGCAAGCTTATGGTATTTTCCGCCGAGCAGCCCTTCCCCGATAATATAGGCACCACAGGGGGCTTCCTTAGCAGTCCCCGATAGTTTCTTAATCTTTATAACAGTCCCATACTTTTTAAATCTATCTGCAAGTTCTCTCTGTATAAATTCATATTGTATTAATCTGCCGGAGAGGATTATCTCCCTAGGGTGAGGCACGGAAACAAGCATCGAAGCTACATCCTTTTCCACGCTTTCACCTAAAAGAGCCATCGCCTCTTTATGGTTTCTTAGGTCCTGTGGCTCAATATTTCCGCCAACGAAATCCTTTAAGCCGTGTCTAAAAACGATATCTTGTGTCAACGGCGGTTTTAATCTAATGGCAAGTTCGGCATCCATACCCCCCGAAGCAATGAAGCCCAATGCGCCATTTGTACCCCCTATCCCGTCAACTATCTTCCCAAATTTAACGCCAATTACTGCGGTGAACCCATAACCCATTTCTACATAGATAAAGGAGGTTTCATTAAAGGGAATATTTAACCTTTCACTTTGGTCTTTTATCCCCAATACCACGCAGCACACCTTGTCCGCTGTCCCCATATCGAATTGATTCCACTTTCTATAAGAGGGCACGGTTTTGAGATGAACGACACCGGGTGTGAAATAAACGGGCATCTCTCTCTTTTTCATTTCTAAAAGCACCTTCTTTATTCCCTCATTTACTGCTACTTCTGTATCTAGAGGGATCATTCTCCCGATATCGTGGTCAGTCATATCCTTTATGCTTTTCAAGGGTATTCCCCACCCCGAGGGACCGATAATGATATCTAATGGCATTAACTCTTCAAGCTTTTCTATAAGTATATGAGGATTTCTGAAAATATCCTCTGACTTTACGGATTCATCCGCTATAATTTCCCTGTTATCTTCCATTCCGAAAAGATCGAAGCTATATGTTCCGGGGTCTATTCCTACAGCTCTCATATTTCACCCCAAAGGGCAAGAAGGGTCCGAGGCAAACCAACTTTGAGTTAAAGCAAATGTCCTTGACCGGCAGCCCCCACAATCATACAAGTATTTGCATTTGTGGCACTTGCCTTTTCTTGTGGAGAAATCCCTTATCTTTTTAACCAGTTCCGAATTTTGCATATCATCCCATATTTGGGTCAGTTTTTCCTCATTTACGTTACCTATTACTGCAGGTGCAAATGTGCAGGGCCTTACATCGCCGTTCGTCTCAATAAACATATAATTACCAAAGACGCATGATGAAGTATCCGAGACTATAATGCCATTTTCTGAATTCATGGAATAAGCGATATTGTGCTCTTTTAAAAATGGTTTAAAAAATGGCTCATCAAAATATACATCCATCGCATATTCCTTCTGATACTTAACAACGGAAAGGAAAATATTCGTATATTGTTCTCCATTCAGGACGTAATTCTCATAATCCTTACAGGGTTTCAATCCTAAAAATGTAATCTTCTTATATCCTATCTCTTTGGCAAATTTAAATATCCTGCCCACTTGCTCGTAGTTATGCCTCCCGATAGTCACAGGGCAAGAGTCAAGGATTTTGCATTCGTTGGCAATTGCCACCGATTCTTTTAATTTCTGAAAGCTTGCCCCTTTTCTTATTTCTTCATAGCTCTCTTTATCAGCCCCATCTATGCTTATCATGAGATTTACCTCAAATTCGGCTAATCTCTTGGCTATATTCTCATCGAGAAACATGCCATTGCTGATGAGATAAATCTTGATTCCACCCTTATGAATAGTTCCAATGACTTCAAATAGTTCCTGACGTAAAAGTGGTTCTCCTCCCTCAATAATAACCCACTCCGGCTTGAGTATGGGTATTTGCTCCGCAACCTGTAGCACCTTTTCATCATCAAGTTCCTGGGAGGCCATCCCTCTACAATGAAGACAATTGAGATTACACTTATTGGTAATGGCCCAATCAATAAGATAGGGATTGTTCATTATTCGGCCTCCTTTTTCACGATGGCTAAATTCTGCCGCGAGCTAATAAGTTAAGCGATTTTTAGGGCTGCTTCCTTAGCCTTATCGAACATTAAATCAATCGGGGCTTTTCTTCCTGTCCATATCTCAAAAGATGCTGCTCCTTGATATACTAACATAGGTAAACCGCCAAGTATATTAGCTCCTGCCTCTCGTGCTAATTGCAGCAAAGGTGTGGGCCACGGGTTATATATGAGGTCATAGACTAGCGCTCCTTTTGGGATTACATTCGGAGATATAGGAGATTCTCCTTCTTGAGAACTGCCCTTCATTCCTACGGTGGTGCAATTGACTATCAGATGGCAATGGTCGAAGGTTTCACCCGAGGTTAAACTTTGCCATGGTAAAGCAGCAACGTTAGTTTTTAATCCAAGCTTGGCTATGTAGTCCTTTAAGCTGTTTGCTAATGTGATAGCTCGCTCCAAATTACGGTTGCTAATGATGAGCGAGCTTATTTCCCTCTGGACCAGAGCAAAGCTTGCTGCTCTGGCAACTCCACCAGCACCTAGGATTATTGCTTGTTTACCTTCGGGATGGAAGTGCCCCTCTTTATATAAGGCTTGAGTAAAGCCATAAGCATCGGTATTGAAACCCAAAAGTTTATTATCCCTTTTACCTATGGTGTTAACTGCACTAATCAAGTTTGCCAGTTCATCGACTTCGTCCAATAAAGGTAAAAATGCCTCTTTATAAGGCACGGTCACATTGGCTCCAAGATTTTGAGGTTCTCTGAGTTTAGCCACTATAAGTTCAAGTTTTTCTGGGCTTGTCTCCCAAGCCTCGTAATGAATATCAAGTTGATAATAGTCTAAAGCTGCTTGCTGAAAGTAAGGAGAGTAGGAATGTTTGATGGGATAACCAATAAGGCCGATGAACCTTGTCATCGATCTGACTTTATTTCCTTGCTCATAACCTAGAAAGCCTCAACGCCTTAAGATCTCAAGGCTGATAACTGTAGATGCGCTGGTATCTTACCAAACTATCAGTAGCGCAGCAAATATGCTTCTGCCTCAAACTAGTGGAGAGTGTCGGCTTCAGGATTGCCAAA
>Ga0209121_10003835_pt1 | contig 14313 bp, 16 predicted proteins | sample Cruoilmetagenom3_FD_187292 | JGI IMG/M metagenome (GOLD analysis project Ga0209121, IMG submission 187292) | Oil polluted marine microbial communities from Coal Oil Point, Santa Barbara, California, USA - Sample 3 (SPAdes) (version 2) | ecosystem: Environmental > Aquatic > Marine > Oil seeps ...
CCGCTGATTGTTGCCTCGGGGTAGGCATCGGTTAACCACGGGTGAAGAACAGGCCAGGCACAGTTCAGCCCAAATCCGAAAAATATCAGGTATGTTCCTATATTACCACTTTGCAATCCGATATACTTGAACTCGATGGAGCCCGTACTGTGAACATATAAAAGTATTCCTGCAAGGAGACAGAGCCCCCCTACAATGTGATACAATATATATCGAAATCCAGCGTCAAGAGACTTCTTTGTTCCCCGCACCCAGACAAGAAATACAGAAGTGATAGCAAGCACTTCCCAGAAAATATAAAGGGAAATGAGATCACCCGCAAAAGTAATTCCCAGGGCACTTCCGGCATAAAGATAACCCGCCATATGCTCCAGATCATCTTTCACATGAAGAGCATAGATGACACAGATAAAAGTTATTAGGTGAAAAATGTACCCAAATAAAAGACTAAGCCTGTCGATCTTGACAAAAACCAGATCGTAATTCATAAAACTGGTTATAAAATGCGACCCTTCCGGTATATTGATCAGATTGATAAATCCGACAACAGGAAGGAGTAAAAGGTATACATTCTTCAAACTCCTTTTTTTTATGAACGGTATTAATAATGCCCCGATGATAAATATAGCTGCGGGGGGAACAGTATTAATCATAGTAATTCTCCCGTCGCTTAACTATAGGCCGCAATATATATTTTGCAGCAAGAACAAGGACAGTACATGCTACAAATCCGTATATTGCGTAAAATTCCGGCCACTCTTCCCATGGGAATACAGCGTGTTTATGAATGAAAAAGTCCATAATGAGAAGTAATACAAGGATTCCATAGAAAATCCCTAAGAGTCTTTTTACGTTTTTGGGCTTGTCAAATATATGTTCTTTCTCTTTCTTCATCATAGATTCCTTCTTTAATACTCTAACGCTTCATATTTTATTGCACGATCATGATTCGATTTATGTCTAATGTGAGATATGTTGTATATTACTTATCTTTGTCGTTAGACAGTATTAAATAAAATAATTGCGAAATATAAAACGGCTATCGTAATAGTAATAAAAAAAGCTTTTTTATATCCCGGCACAGGTTCATGACCGAGCTCCATTTTTTCTTCAATATTTTTATTTTCTTCAGTCATTACTTACCCCCCCATTACAGCCCTTGCCGTCATCCTTGCCAGTTCAAGAAAAATTCCGGGCCATATAAATAAAACAAAAGAGACAAAGGCGGTAAATACGGGAGGCGCTACCGCTAAAACAGGCGCCTCCCGGATCTTCGTTGCCCCGTCATAGTTGTCGAAATTATCACCCTCTGCGAAAAAGGCATTATAGGATATCGGCAGGAAGTATGCGGCATTTAACAGTGAACTGGTTAATAAAACCACCAATATCGGGATATGGTTCGCATCAATGCAGCCTAAGGCCAGATACCACTTGCTCCAGAATCCGCCGAACGGCGGCAGGCCGATGACGCTCAAAGAGCCGAAGAAGAAGGCGGCCATGGTTACCGGCATCATCTTCCCTATTCCTCTCATTTCACTGATCTTTCTTATTCCCGTGTTGACAAGTATAGCGCCGGCGCAAAAGAAGAGAGTGATCTTTCCAAAGGCATGCATGGCTATATGAAGAGTGCCTCCAGTCATACCTAAGACACTCATAAGTCCACCGGCCAGAACAATGTAAGATAATTGACTTACCGTTGAGTAGGCCAGTCTTGCCTTCAGGTCATCCTGTTTCAGGGCAAAGAGTGATCCCACGATAATGGTAATAGATACAAAGTAGATAAGAAAGGCATCGAGGGACAGATCATGCATTAAGTCTATGCCATAGACATGAAAGCATATCCTAAGCACCGAGAACACACCTACCTTCACGACGGCAACGGCATGCAGCAGGGCGCTGACGGGTGTCGGGGCAACCATCGCGGAGGGCAGCCAGGAGTGGAAGGGCATAATAGCCGCCTTGCCAACGCCGGCGATGAAGAGAATAAACATCACGGTGAGCATCGTGCTCCCTGCGGCACCGGACAATATCCCCTTGTCTGCAAAATCCAGGGTTCCTGTGAGATTATACGTTAATATGATCGCCGGAAGCAGAAAGGCTATGGATGTGCCCATGAGATAGGCCAGATACTTCCTGCCGGCGAAACGGGCCTCCTTATCCTGATGATGCGTGACCAGTGAGTATGTGGATAATGATAACATCTCATAGAACAGATAGAGCGTAAGGAGATTGGCGGAAAAGGCAACCCCGATGGCCGAAGAAAGGGCAAGGGCAAAGAAGGTGAAGTATCGCGTTTGAGAATGTTCTTTAAGGGGACGCATGTAGCCGATGGAATATACAGATGTTACTATCCACAGCGTTGAAGACACCAGGGCAAAGAGGAGTCCGAGGGAATCTACCCTGAAGGCAATACCCACACCGGGAAGGACATCGATAAGATTATAGACTATCTTTTGCCCACCCAGAACCGCGGGTATCATTGAGACAATTATGCCCAATTTTAGAAATGCGATTACAAATGTCCAGAACTCTCTTAGATTCGGTTTCTTGCCGGAGACAATAATTAAAAGTGTGCCGAAAAGAGAAACAGCAACCGCGAGAACGGGCTTAACAGATACAATAGCTTCCATAAAACAACCGCCACGTGAAAGAATCGTCGAAAATAACGTGAGGTCCACCAGGACCATAACCATTTATCTCATCAAGGAACATTTTAATCTCTGAATATGCGGATATCGCGCTTCCACCCCATCGTACTATTTAAATCTCGCTCCTTATAATTCATGAATCGCCCAATGTCAAAAGAAAAAACGTAACCGTCCGGTGTTGAAGATAAACCTGACAATCTGAGCAGTCACGTTTTTTCTTTACAAGTGTATCCCAATTTGAGTATAAATCCCATAGGAGTTTAAGAAGGCTATCGGGGAAAAGTCCGGAGATGTTCAAACCATGAAGAAGGAAGGAGAAATGGAACTCTCACAAATAATCCAGGGAAGCACCATGCCCACCTTTGTAATAAACAAGGATCATATCGTTATCCATTGGAACGATGCCCTGGAAATGCTTACCGGTTATCCGGCTGACGAAGTGATCGGAACTAAAAGACAATGGACGGCCTTCTACTCAGCAGAAAGACCGGTTATGGCCGATCTTATAGTAGATGAAACCGGAGAGGAAGGCATAAAAAGATATTATGGCGATAAATGGCGTAGATCGCCTCTTATTGAGGGGGCATATGAGGCGGAAGATTTTTTCCCGGATAAAGGCGAAACGGGCAAGTGGCTCTTTTTTACCGCCGCTCCGATTAAGGGGACTGAAGGGGGTGTCACCGGCTCAATCGAAACACTCTGGGACACTACCGAGTCGAAGCAAATGCAACGCGAACGTGAAAGCCGTATACATCAGCTCTCAACCCTGTTGTCTATCTCCACAGCGCTGAACACATCGTTGGATATTGAGGACGAGGAGAGCTTTCGGACAGTAACGGACCAAATCATTGCCAACTTCGATGTCGATAGCGTTGGGATTTACCTGATGGAGGAAAATTCCGATCTTCGTGTTGCCTATTCTCACGGATACTCTGAAAGCTTTTATCATAAAGGGGGTAAAGTTGGTCCGGACAGCTTGATGAGCGCGGCGCTCAAAAAAGGCAAAACAGCCTTTTTTGAAGATGTAACCATAGTGAACACTCCCTACAAGGAGTTTGTGTTGAAGGAAGGGTTGAAGTCGGTAGCCTATATTCCTTTGATTTCAAAGGAGGGGGCTTTTGGTGTAATCAGGATGTCGAGCCATACCTCTCGCCGGTTTTCAAAAGAAGACAAGGATCTTCTCAAACTGATCGCCAATCGCATTGCCATTGCCGTTGAAAATATCAGACTCCATCATCAAACGAAGATATCGGAACAGCGGATGGAGTTGATGGTAAAAGAAAAAACGAAAGAACTGGAGGAATCGTATCGCAAGTTGGCGATTTCCGAGGAAAGATATCGGAGCACGTTCGATGCGGATCCTAATCCGATCTTCCTTATGAGCAGAAGGTCTTTAAGGCTTCTGGATGTTAACGCGACGGCCGTCGATTGTTACGGACATGCAAGAGACGAATTTCTCAAGATGTCTTTTTGGGACCTTGGGGGTCGCAATGACCCTGAAATGATAGATGGATTAAAACATATCTCCTTGGATCAATTAAATTTTTATCCGAGAAGGATCCATCGGAGAAAGGGAGGTGATCCTTTTTATGTGAATATTCATTTTCGTCTTGGCAGATATCTGAAAAGAGATATCCTGATCGCAACCACAACCGATGTAACTGAAAGTGTGGAGAGGGATGTCCAGTTGGTTCAGGCGGGCAAGATGGCCACCTTGGGAACGATGGCCGCAGGCATGGCCCATGAAATAAATCAACCGCTCAATGTGATTCAGGTATGCGCCGATTATTTTCTGAAAATGGTCAAAAGAGGAGAAAAAATCGGCAGGATGGAGTTGAACACAATGGCGGATGAGATAAGAAGCAACGTACAGAGGGCTGCCGGGATCATAAAACACATGAGAGATTTTGCCAGGCAATCGGAGGTCGTGAAAAACAGATTGGATATCAATGATCCCATTCGAGACGTCTTCAAGATACTTGGCCAACAGTTGAGGGTGCACCGGATAGAACCCGATCTGGATCTGGATGATACTCTGCCTCCGGTACTGGCAGACCATAACAGATTAGAGCAGGTCTTTATCAACCTGGTGACCAACGCCATGGATGCCCTTGACAACAAAGATAAAGTGATGAATCGAGAGTGGAAGAGGGTATTGGGAATAAAGTCATTCTCTGAAGATGGTAAGGTTGTAGTGACAGTCTCCGATAACGGAACAGGTATTCCCAAGGAAATAATAGACAAGATATTCGATCCATTTTTTACCACCAAGGAGATTGGAAAGGGCACCGGATTGGGTATGAGCATCAGTTATGGAATTGTAAGGGACTTTGGCGGCGCCATCGAAGTAAAAAGCGAAGTTGGTAAAGGAACCACCTTCACACTAAGATTTCCAGGCGCTGTTCAGGTTGCGGGGTAATAGAGATGTCCAAGCTTTTACTGATAGACGATGAAGAGACGATTGTCAGGGTCCTCTCTATTTCTTTAAAAAGCGACGGCCACGATGTGGTCGGCGCTTATAGCGGTGAAGAGGGTCTGAAAGTATTCCGGCGGGAATCTCCGGATGTGGTTCTTGTAGATATAAAGATGCCCGGTATGGATGGCATCGAGGTCTTGAAGAGGGTAAAAAATATCAACCCCGATACGGAGGTGATCATCGTCACCGGCCACGGAGATATGGACTCCGCTATAGAGGCCCTCCAGTTGGGCGCATCGGATTTCATCAACAAACCCGTTAAAGACGAGGTTCTGGCCATCGCCCTGAAGAGGGCCGAGGAAAGGTCCCTTATAAGGCGAAAGCTCAGGGAATATACCGAAGATCTGGAAAACATGGTCAAAATCGCCACTGAAGAGGTGAGAAGAAAATCTGATTTTCAGGATAAATTGATTACCAGCTCCAACGACGGAATAGTGGCCACAGATGAAAAAGGAGATATAGTAATTTTTAATCCGGGGGCAGCGAAAATATTCGGTTATTCGAGGCTTGAAGTTGTGAGAAAAATTAATATTTCCGATCTGTACCCCCGGGAAATTGCGGAAGAATTTAGACTGGGTCTGGAGCGGAAAAAAAATGTAAAGGGACCAGAAGACCGGCAAGAGATTACGATACAGGCAAAGAACAGTGAATATGTGCCGACAAGATTTTCAGGGACTCTCCTGTATGAGAAAGATGCGGTTGTCGGCAGCGTTGGATTTTTTCAGGACCTTAGAAAAATCAAACGCCTGGAGCAGGAGCTGATTCAGTCCGAAAGGCTGGCCGCTATCGGACAGACCGTAGCCGGTCTTGCCCATTATATCAAGAACATATTAAGCGGCCTCAAGGGAGGGGCTTATGTCGTAAATATTGGCCTTGACAAAAGTGATACCGATAAGCTAATAGCTGGGTGGCGAATGGTTGAAAGGAGTATTGGGCGGATATCCAAACTGGCGCTGGACTTGCTTTCCTTCTCCAAGGCGCGTGAACCGGAATATCGAGACTGCTTCCCCAATGACGTCGCTGAGGATGTATTTGAATTGATGGAAATGAAAGCAAGCCGGAATCAGATTGAGATGACAAGGGATTTTGACCGATCTATTGGCGAGGGTTCCATGGATCCGGATAGCGTTCATCGCATACTGCTCAATTTGGTTTCCAATGCCATTGATGCCTGTATCTTTAATGGTGATATGAGCAAGAAACGGCAGATTCTTGTAAAGACCGCCCTCGAAGGTGATAATATAATCAGGTTTGAGGTCACAGATAACGGTTGCGGTATGAGTGAGGAAGTAAGAAAAAATCTATTTACCTCTTTCTTCAGCACTAAAGGCAGCAAGGGCACCGGCCTTGGCCTGCTCGTCACCCGGAAGCTGGTGGAAGAACAGAAGGGAAAAATAGATGTCATCTCCCGGTTGCGAGAAGGCTCTTCTTTTATAATCCGGCTGCCATATGGCAGGGTGATTCATTAAAAATCAAATGTTTAATTGTCTTAGGCCCTTAGTGAAGAAAGCATTTGGGAGGGCATAAAGCCCTCCCCTGCATTCATTCTAAAAAAATTAGCTGCGCTGATTCTTCGAATTCGTAGGGGCGGGGTTTATCCCCGCCCGAAGTTGTCGTGATAAGCTTTTATAAAACATCTTTGGTTCCGGCTTGTCCGGCTTAGGAGGACCTATTATGGGTAAGAGGGTGCTTGTTGTAGATGATGATCCTGATATCGTAACCTTTGTCGTAACTGTCTTAGAAGAGAATGGATACACTTCCCTGATAGCCAAAAATGGGGAAGCAGGTATGAGTAAAGCCATAGAGGAAAGGCCGGATATGATTATCCTGGACATCCTGATGCCCAAAGAGAGCGGCATCAAGATGTATCGGGGACTAAAGGATGATGAGTCTTTGAAGAAGATTCCCGTGATTGTACTCTCAGGGATAGCGAGGAGGACATTTCTCCGTTCACAGGAGGCGTTGACCGGACCTGGCAATCAATCAGCGCCGGAGCCGGAGGCGTATCTGGAAAAACCGGTTGAGCCGGAGGAACTGGCAGAGATGATAAGAAAATTTATATAATTATTACAATTTTGCAATGTGTGGAAGAGGGAAATCATGGGAGTTGAAAAGCTGCTGTTTGTCACACAGTTCGAGGAATTGTGGTTTGATGCCCTGCAATCCTTGATGGAGCTCAAAAAAGCGGGTCTTAATCATGTGGTGTTTATGCACGTGATAGACAGGGATAAGGTGGCCATGAGGCGCGGCAGGGGGTATCTTAAGGATGAGGAAGTAAAATTCAAGGAGACAGCCAATGTTCGTTTTATTGACTGGGCGGAAACTCTTTTTGAGCAGGGGATGGAGGTTGGCGCCCATATCCTTGTGGGCAAACTGGTTCCCAAAGTTGTATCTGCCGCGCAGGAAGAGGGAGTAGACCTCATCGTAACCGGTTATCATAAAAGAGGCAAAATAGAAGAACTCTATGCGGGTTCTGAAACCATAGAACTTCTCCAGAGGACATCCATACCGGTTCTCGTGCATAAGTATATACTGCCTTCCGGAAAGGTAAATGAGAGACTGTTTGAAAGGCCCCTTCTGGCAGCGGACTGGTATCCTGCCAGCGAGCGAGCCATGGAGTTTTTGATCGGTCTGAGCGGCATAGTTCAGAAGGTGGAAGTGATTCACGTTGTAAGTGAAAAGAGCTTAAAGGGTTCTTCCGCGATGGCGGTGCAGAAAACCCGAAAGGAAAGCAGGCGGAAATTAGATGAAATCTGCGCGGCTTTTCATGATGAGGGGATAGAGGCGGAGGCCCATCTCTATGTGGGCAATGCTGCTGAGCAGATCAACAGGGCGGCGCGTGAACGCGGGGCAAGTATGATTGTAGCGGGCACAACCGGCAAAGGACACTTAAGAGAAAAATGGCTGGGCAGTGTCCCTAAGGAATTGGCCAAGCAGTCGGAATTTCCCGTCTTATTAGTCCCGGCACATGTTGAGCCTGCCGGCAGTTAGGAAAAGCATAGCCGTTCACGGCTTGAAATCAGAAATTTGGGAGAGATAAAGGAGTTCAAAGGTTTTAACCACTGAACCCTGAACCCGGAACGATGAAATTACTTTACGCAACCAATCTCAAAGAGAATGCCCTCTCTTCCGGCTTGATAGAGAGTATGCTGGTTTTGCGCCGTGTTGGACTTAAAAATATAGTATTTCTGCAGACAGATGCCTCAAAGGACTGGTTCGGAAATATGTCCATTCAGGGAATCAGCTCCAGTCTCCTAATAGAAAAAGAGCTGTCGCTGCCATGGATTTTAAGCGTAGCGGAAAAGGGAAATGTGTCTCTTATTGTGGTTAATCTTGATGGTGGGGCGCGTAATCCGTCTCGCAGTTCCCTCATTAAAGACCTGATGAGAAGATCTCCGGTGCCCGTCTTAATCACCAATGGCACCGCAGCGGCAGGCAAAGGGCTGTTTGAGCATGTTGTTTTTGCCACCGATTGGTCCCCTGCGTCTGAGAAGGCCCTGACCTACCTGTTAGGGTTCAGGGAAATACTGGGCGAGCTGGATATTGTAAATGTCATAAAAGGGAAATTGACCTTGAAAGATATGCGTGACCTTAAGGAGAGACTGGCTCACACACGTAAGAGATGCCTGAATGAAAAGATAGACGCGGAATCGCACATCTATGCCGGCAAGACCTCGGAAGAGATAATAACCGCTTCCAGGGATTACAGGGCAACCCTTATTGTTCTTGGCGCTATATCAAAGAAGCCTGTCTATAAAGAGATATTTGGAGCAGGTTCATCTCACAGGGTTGCCGCGGAGGCTGCTGTGCCGGTGTTGGTCGTGCCTTAAAGAATTGAATGTCTCAATGGAAGGAATTTGAACAGTGGAAGTAACTCTTTTGATAGAAGCGACGAATGATTCGTTCCGTATTCTGGAAGATGCAAAAAGGCAATCGGAGGAATTATTGACGACAGCCGTCAAATTGACGTCGGAAACGCGGCAAATAGAAGAACAGAAGATACAGGCCATCTTTAAGGGCGCACAGGAAACAAAATCCGGTTTCCAGAACTTTGTCGCGACTTTCTTAATACTTCTTATCTTTTGGGCGCTGTTATCAGGGAAGTTTGACTCTTTTCATCTTACCCTTGGCGCTATATGCACCATTATAATTGCCTATCTGACGCACGATCTGCTCTTTGCCAATGTGCGTGTGGGAGACACCCTGCTTATAGCCCGGCGATTCTTTGCATACATACCATGGCTTATCTGTCAAATCATACTGGCCAATATCCATGTCGCTTATCTTACTCTATCCCCGAAGATGCCTATTGAACCTCAGACACTGAGGTTTGGCACAAAATTAGAGAGCGATATCTCCTGGGTGACACTGGCCAATTCCATTACCCTTACACCGGGAACTATTACCATGGACATCAGGGAGGGTGAGTTTTTCGTGCATGCCCTGAGTAAAAAGGTGGCAGATGATCTCAATACAGGAGAGATGGAAGACAGGATTGCCCATATCTTTATGGAGGCGGATCATATCTATATACAGGATGCGCTGGATGTCGCCCGTATATATGAGGCGCTGCGGGCAAGGATATAGTTCCTTAATTGTAAAATTCTTGCAAAAATGGCAAAAGAATTTGGTTAAAGAACTATATCAAATATCAAAATGAAAAAGTAAAACGGGAAGCCAGCCGGTTTTTTTGAGATATCATCGCATTGTACAATCTCCTTAATTTTACTTTTAAATTTCCTATTTTGATATTTCCAATTTCCGGCTTGTCCGGGTTAGGTAACGTAAAAACAGAAGGATCTCAAGATGATACGTTCAAGCGAGGACATAATCACCAAAACGGTTTCAAGAATTCTGGCGCCGTTTATACAGATCTTTGCCCTTTATGTTATCATGCATGGGCATTACAGCCCGGGTGGTGGTTTCCAGGGTGGCGTTATTCTTGGGGCAAGTCTGGCGCTTCTTCTTATAACGCATGGTCTGCAAGAAACAAAAAGGCGTATATCCGAAAAAGGCGTTGCAATATTTAGCAGCGCCGGGCTCTTGATCTATTCAGGGATTGGAATTCTATGCCTCTTCCTTCTTGGAAACTATCTTGATTACGGCAAGCTGGCGAGTCTGCTCCATGTGGCTCCGGCCGAGGCGCGATCACTCGGCATTCTGGGCGTCGAGATCGGCGTTGGGCTGACCGTAATGGCCGTTATGTTTTCCATATTTCTTGATATTTCCTCGGGAGGAAAACTTCCTGAAGATGAGGATCTGTGATGAATGAATTCTTTCTTGGCGCGGGTATAGGATTGTTCGTCCTTGTATTTTTTGTTCTTTACCGGGTTGTGTTCGGACCCGGTGTTTTCAACAGGATAGCAGCCATTTCGGCTATCGGCACCAAAACTCTGATTATACTGCTCATTATGGGTATTGTCTATGGGAGGGTGGATATGTTTGTGGATATCAGTATGGCATATGCCCTGCTAAATTTCATAGGCACCCTCGCTGCCGCCAAGTTCCTGGAGATGGAGAAGCAATCATGATAACAGTGGCAATTATACTGTCGGCAATATTTATGTTAGGCGGCATCTTTTTCTTTTTCACGGCGACCGTTGGTTTGCTGCGCTTCCCCGATTTTTTCACAAGGCTCCACGCGACCGGCAAAGGAGATACGCTGGCTGTTCTCCTATGCCTTATAGGCATTGCCATCTACGAGGGTGTTTCCCTGACCGCTCTGAAGATAGTCTTTATAGCGGTGTTCATGGCCATGGCCCAGCCTACCGCCACCCATGCAATCTCCAAGGCGGCGATGAGGACGGGTGTCCAACCGTGGAGGAAAGGGGGAAACAGGGAATGATTATACCCTTTGACCTCATTATCCTTATTTTTGTAGTAATATGCGCTGTCGCCGCGATTACAGTGAAAGATCTCTTAAGCGCCGTTATGATTCTGGGGGCTTACAGTTTCTTGATGTGTTTAATGTGGGCAGCGATGGGTGCCGTTGATGTCGCCTTCACGGAGGCATCCGTCAGTGCCGGTATAGGGACTGTGCTCTGCATTGCTGCTGTGTCCAAAACCAGCAGGAGGACAAAGGATTGAAGATTTTAAACCTGATTGTTGTGATAGTTACCGGCGCTGTTCTTATCTATGGCACCGTGGATATGCCCGGTTGGGGTGACCCGGATTCTCCCGCAAGCAGGCACGTTTCCCCTCAATATATCACGGAAGCGATGGAGAAAACCGCCACTCCCAATATGGTAACCGCCGTGCTGGCTGATTACAGGGGTTACGATACACTTGGTGAGACAACAGTAATTTTCTCAGCGGGGATGGTGTGTATCTTGCTGCTGAGAAGAAAGCGAAATCGCCATGATTGATTTTATTGTCAGCAAGTACAATTACTGGATATATATAGTCCTGATGATGATCGGTTTTTATGCCATGATCGGCAAGAGGAATCTGATAAAAAAGATTATCGGCATGAACATCTTTCAGACGGCGACCATTCTCTTCTATGTCTCTATCGGCTGCAAGAAAGGGGGCGATTTGCCGATCCTGGAACATGCCCATGGACACGCAGAGCATGCCGTTGCGGTCTCTGCCTATATAAATCCACTGCCGCATGTGCTTATGCTTACAGCCATTGTTGTTATGGTAGCGACACTTGGAGTCGCCCTGGCCATAGCCATAATGATCTACAGAAAATACAATACCCTTGAAGAAGACGAGATATTAGAGGCAATGAAATGATAGAACAGTCGCCCGTTTTCATTGTGGTTATTCCCTTGATATTTGCTTGTATCACACCACTTATCGGGTGGTGGAAAGAGGAGTTATGCTATCCATGGGTAATTATGGCCCTTGCCCTCTCAGCTTTCTTTTCCGTTATTACCTTAAATACAGTAATTAATACAGGAGTTGTTCACTACTATTTAGGAAACTGGCTGCCGCCATGGGGTATAGAGTATGTGATTGACTATCTGAATGCCCCAATGCCGGTACTGGTTTCCGTGATTGCGCTGCTTGTGGCCATCTATTCCAGGAGGAGTATTGAACAGGAGATACCGGATAAGACAGTCTATTTCTATACAATTTTCCTTCTGCAGGTCACCGGATTTTTAGGCATAGTGATTACAGGTGATATGTTCAATCTCTATGTATTTTTAGAGATAGCCTCACTGACGGGATATGCCCTGATAGCCGTGGGAGAGGAAGGCGCGCCTCTGGCCAGTTTCAGATATGTGATTATGGGAACCATAGGCGCCTCTTTTTATCTGCTTGGAGTCGGTTATCTCTATATGGCAACCGGTTCGCTTAATATGGCTGACCTGGCTCAGCTCTTGCCCGGCCTTTACGGTTCCAGAGTAGTCCTGGTTGCCTTTGCCTTCTTTATGGTTGGCATAGCCATAAAGATGGCGCTCTTTCCCCTGCATGTGTGGCTTCCGGATGCGTACACCAAGGCGCCGTCAGTAACCAGCGCCTTATTAGCGCCGCTTATGACCAAGGTCTCCATTTATGTCATGATAAGGATATTGTTTACCGTCTTCAGTCCCGATTTTTCAGTGCTTAGAACTCATGCAGCGGATATAATGGTCTGGACCGGCATTGTGGCTATTTTTGCCGGCGCCGTTATGGCGCTTGCCCAGACAGACTTCAAGAGGATGTTGTGTTACATAATCGTAGCCGAGGTCGGCTACATGGTGGGCGGAGTCGGCCTCGCCAATTCAGTGGCTATGAAGGGCGCTATTCTCCACATCATAAATGATGCCGTCATGACCCTCGGGGTATTCGCTGTAGCCGGTATCGTGTGCTACCGCATGAAAAGTCACAATATCTCCGATTTCAAGGCTCTCTTCAAGAAGATGCCTTTTACCATGGCTGCCTTTGTTGTGGCAGCCCTTTCTATGATTGGTGTGCCGCCTACCTGTGGCTTCTTCAGCAAGTGGTACCTCATTCAGGGCGCCGTGATTGCCGGAAGCTGGACATTTGTTGTTGCCCTGCTGGTATCCAGTCTAATTAATGTTATACTCTTTTTCAGGATTTTTGAAATCGGATATGTCTTCCATGAAGGTCATGAGATTCAGGCGCATGGAGACGAGACGTCAGTTATTGAAGAAGCTCCCTTAAGTATGCTGGTTCCTACCATGACAGTGGCTGCCGGGATTATTCTCATCGGCCTTTATAATCAGCCGATTCTGACCAGTGTAATCCGGTTTGCTGTCCCGAATTTGTAGGTGTTCGGGAACATCCCATTTTTAAATCCATTCAAGAAAGGTTTACGGGTACATATGCTTACTCCGGGGAATACCGTTCTAATTATTATTGATATCCAGGCCAGTCTGGCCCATTCGATGTATGAAAAAAATACACTTTTCGAAAACGCCAAAAAGATAATCAAGGGATCCCGGGTTCTGGGAGTACCCATTATCGTAACGGAACAGATTCCCGAAAAACTTGGTCGGACGATACCTGAGATCGACAATCTCGTTTCTGATATTCAGCATATAAGCAAGGCTGGTTTCAGCTGCTGTGGCAGCGAGCACTTTATGCGGGAGCTTGGAACGCTGAACCGGAAGCAAATCCTGCTTGCCGGAATTGAATCTCATATCTGTGTTTATCTGACGGCAATGGACCTGCTCAATATTGGAGGCTATGAAGTTCAGATTGTCGCAGACGCCGTATCTTCGAGAACGGTAAGAAACAGGGATATTGCTCTAAAAAAGATGAAGGACAGCGGCGCAAGCCCGACAAGCACGGAGATGGCCCTGTTCGAATTGCTTAAGACCGCGGAAAATGAGAAAGCCGGGGAAATTTTTAAAATTATCAAGTAATTTCAGCTTACGTGAATCGTTACGATTTGTCGAACCCGAAAGCCGAGCGGAGCGAATAAATCCGCCCCCCGCAACCGCAAGCATGAGACCGGCAGCTTAGGAGACTGTCCGAGAATGGCTATTTTCCGCAATCTCTGCGTCAGGCTCAGATTTTAATCCTCAAAATACTCAATGTATTCCTGTGGTTAAAATCTTTGCCCTCCTTGCCCTTGCAAAAAATTTCTCATTTTCGGACAGCCTCCTTAGTTCCTTAATCGTGAAATTCGTGCCCGCCCGCCTCACCTGAAGGCGAAGCCGATGGCGGGCAGGCAAAAATGGCAAAAGAATTTGGTTAAGGAACTATATCAAATATCAAAATGAAAAATGAAAA
>Ga0209121_10003836_pt1 | contig 14306 bp, 8 predicted proteins | sample Cruoilmetagenom3_FD_187292 | JGI IMG/M metagenome (GOLD analysis project Ga0209121, IMG submission 187292) | Oil polluted marine microbial communities from Coal Oil Point, Santa Barbara, California, USA - Sample 3 (SPAdes) (version 2) | ecosystem: Environmental > Aquatic > Marine > Oil seeps ...
TGCCACTATCATTTAGGCACGTGCCGAGAACCGAGCTGGGGTGAAGAATTTTGCTTTCAAGACCATTTTGTTTACTTGGCTAATTCGTCTGGACTAAAAGTGGGTATCACCCGCCATACACAAATACCTACCCGTTGGATAGATCAAGGTGCAACGCAAGCATTACCGATCTTTAGAGTCAAAACACGCTTACAATCAGGTCAAGTTGAAATGGCCATGAAAAAATACGTGTCGGATAAAACAGATTGGCGAAAAATGCTAAAAGGTCTTGCTGAACCGAAAGATTTGCTTGAGGAAAGAGATCGACTTATTGAAGCATCACAAAGTGAGTTAAGCGCGATACAAGCAGCTAATAAAGATGGTGATATAACGTTTATTAAGGATGTTGAACCAGTAGATATTCACTACCCAGTTCTTGAATACCCAACGAAAGTGAGCTCCTTTAATTTTGATAAGACACCTGAAATTGAAGGCGTGCTGATGGGCATAAAAGGGCAGTACTTGATATTTGATACTGGGGTATTAAATATACGCAAGTTTACTAGTTATAGGATTCAATTTGATGGATAGAGTAGAGACGCCTAAAGTCGTTATCTTTTCACAGGGTGATGAAGTGATTACCGGGGCATTAGTAGATACCAACGCCGCTTTTTTAGCTGACCAGTGCCGCACGCTGGGTTTTGATGTTATCAGACATGTCACCGTGGCTGATGATTTGGCAGAATTGGTGCAGGTGCTTAAAGAAATCGATGCCATGGCTGATCTTTGCTTATGCACAGGCGGTTTAGGCCCCACACAAGATGATTTAACAACAGAAGCCTTTGCCAAAGCGTTTGATCTGGAGCTTGAATTAGACGCGGAGGCATTAGAGATGATACGTGAGTTTTTTGCCACGCTGAACGTTCCAATGGCGGATGTTAATACCAAGCAAGCGCTATTACCAAAAAAATCAACGCGTATTGATAATCGCTGGGGAACCGCACCTGGCTTTACATCATTAGGGCGTGCTTGCCGTTTTTATTTTATGCCCGGTGTACCCTATGAAATGAAGCAGATGATGGAGAGCTTTGTATTGGCTGATTTACAGCGCGAGTTTGCAGTGGAGGCGCCACGGTTAATTACGTTTAGAAGCATGGGAATGGGTGAGTCAGATATTCAACAAGCAGTGAATGACTTAAGCATTGCCGATGATATACGCGTGAGCTTTAGGGCGGGGATGCCAGAAAATGAGTTGAAGCTACTGTTTCCCAAACACTATACCGATGAAAACATTCGGCCTTACCTCGATGAGGTTAAGAGCGCCTTACGTGGAAGTGTTTTTGCTGTAGACGGCCTAGACCAGTCAGTGAGTAACTTACCCGATTGTGTGGCTCAATTGATGAGCGAAAAGCACCAAACCTTAAGCCTAATTGAAACAATATCTCAAGGCGATATTGCCCGTCAATGTCAGGCAGATTGGTTGCTTCAATCGCTGGTCTACCCAAAGGTGTCCGCTTTAACAATAGATTTTGACGCCGGGCAGGAGGAGATCAATGAAAAACTGGTGGAGGCAGTGGCGGAAAAAAACCATACCCGACACAAAGCCAGCTTAAGCCTTGTGCAAATGCATAAAAAAATCAACGATACTACCGTCGCTGTTTATACCGCAGTGGCCGACAATCAACGCTCAACCTCCAGTAGCAAAGAGGTGTGGGGTAGAGCATTACGGCAACAAACAGTCGCATCGGCGCTGGCCTTCAATTTACTAAGAAAATTCCTGCAAGACGTATAAATATGCCATTACTTAAGTTTGAAAATGTGAGTGTCGCATTCGGTTTAAAGCCGGTGTTAGATAAAGCAAGCCTGCAAATAGACGAGCAAGAACGAGTGGGTTTAATTGGCCGTAATGGCGAGGGGAAATCGACCTTACTAAAAGTATTGGCCGGTGAGGTACTTGCTGACTCTGGCCAAGTATGGCGTCAAGCTGGTGTGGTTGTCGCCACACTTGAACAATCTCCTAAACTACCCGATGCGTCGACTGTTTATGAAGCCGTTGCCGATAGTTTGGGCGAGGTGGGGCATTTAATTGCCCGCTATCACGATATGTTGCTAGATCCAGAAGTGGATTTAGAGGCCTTAGGCCGCATACAACATCAGTTTGAAGCGCTAGATGGCTGGTCGTTACAGCAACGTGTAGACTCGGTATTAAGCCGTTTGAACTTACCGGCGGACAAAAAAATAGATGAAATGTCGGGCGGCTGGAAGCGCCGAGTGGGGTTGGCGCGCGCTTTAGTGGTTGAGCCTGATGTGCTACTGCTGGATGAACCGACCAACCATTTAGATATGGAAACCATTGTTTGGTTGGAAAAGCAACTGGCTACATTTCGTGGTGCAGTCGTTTGTATTACCCATGACCGTGTTTTTCTGCAAAATATAGCCAAGCGGATTATAGAAATAGACCGTGGTCAATTAACCAGCTGGTCGTGTAGTTATGAGCAATACCTTGAACGAAAAGCCGCAGCGCTGGAAGCAGAGGCAAAAACAAATGCAGAATTTGATAAAAAATTAGCGCGAGAAGAGGTTTGGATTAGACAAGGTATTAAGGCTAGAAGAACACGAAATGAAGGCCGAGTTCGAGCCCTAAAACAACTACGAAGAGACCGAGCTGATCGTAGGAGTTTAGCCGGCCCGGCAAAGCTTGAAGTGGAAACAGGTGAGAAGTCAGGCAAGTTAGTGATAGAAGCGCAAGATATATCAGTTGCTTACGGTGGACGAAAACTGGTCGACAACTTTTCTTGCCGACTAATGCGTGGTGACCGAATAGGCCTAGTAGGGCCAAATGGTATTGGTAAAAGCACATTAATTAAAGCCTTGTTGCAGGAAATTGAGTTGGACTCAGGCCAGGTTAAACATGGAACAAAATTAAAAGTCGCGTATTTTGATCAGCACCGAGATATATTAGACTTAGAAAAAACAGTTATCGACCTCGTATCAGATGGCCGAGAAAGTATTACCATTAATGGGCGTGATAGGCATATTATTAGTTACCTAGGTGACTTTTTATTTGCACCAGAACGGGCAAGATCACCCGCAAAAGTTTTATCGGGTGGGGAACGCAATAGAATTTTATTAGCAAAGTTATTTAGCCAGCCAGCCAATTTTATTGTGATGGATGAGCCAACTAACGACCTTGATGTTGAAACATTAGAGCTATTGGAAGAGCTATTGGTGGACTACGATGGAACATTATTGCTGGTGAGTCATGATCGTAAGTTTTTAGAAAATGTGGTGACCAATTTTTGGTTTTTTGAAGGTGATGGCATTATTACCGACTATGTTGGTGAATTACCTAATTGGGCACAAGTTATTAAAGACAGCAGTTCAGTAGAGCCAGCTGAAAAGGTCATTAGCGAAAGCAAACAAGCGGTTAAGACCAATAAAAAACCAAAGTTAAGCTTTAAAATTCAAAAAGAACTGGATGAGCTACCCAAGCAAATTGAAGAGCTTGAAACGGCACTTGCAAGCTTGCAAGCCTTAACCAGTACAGCAGAGTTTCATACAGCTGATCGAGAAGAAATAAAAACCAAAATGGATGAACTTTCATCTATTGATAAACAGTTACAAGCCAAGTACCAGCGTTGGGATGAATTGGAATCACAGTTGTAATAAATAAATCAACGGGCTAAATTAACTGATATAATTTGCCGTCCAAAAACGCAGGCTGCCAGCGTTTATAGGTTGATATTGGAGAGATGTCAGAGTGGCCGAATGAGCACGCTTGGAAAGCGTGTGTACCGCAAGGTACCGAGGGTTCGAATCCCTCTCTCTCCACCATTCAGCTAAGTGTTTATAACCAGTAAGTACTAGCTAAGTATGGGGCTCTCAAGAGCCTTAACTGATTAAGTAACTTTAAAACGCGAAACAGTGTCCAGCATAGCTGAAGATAGCCCTTTAACTTGTTGTGCAGCGATACCGGTTTCTTGTGCATTTTTTAATGTTGAATCGGCTTCAGTGCTAATTTTTACCACACTAAGATTCATTTCATCAGCTACGGTGCTTTGCTCTTCGGCTGCTGCTGCAATCTGTGTGTTCATTTCGTTAATAGCGGTTACTGCTTGTGTTATTTTGTCTATTGAATCACTGGTTTCCTTTGCTTGCTCAACACTACTTTTAGCTCTCTCATGTCCTTCGGTCATAGCTGTTACAGCATTACTGACCCCCGCTTTTAGTTTATCTAACATGGTGCGAATTTCTTCAGTAGACACCTGAGTGCGCCCGGCTAGTGTGCGAACCTCATCGGCAACCACGGCAAAGCCTCGGCCATGTTCGCCAGCTCTAGCGGCTTCTATCGCAGCATTGAGCGCTAATAGGTTGGTTTGTTCTGCAATACTCGTTATAACCGCGAGGATGCCATCAACACTATTGGTGTCTTCACCTAATTTATTAATGGTTAGTGAAGCGTCGTTAATACTTTGTGCTAAATGGGTAATGCTATCTACATTTTGAGTGACTAAACGATGGCCCTCTACTGCAGCACTATCGGCTTCAGATGCTGACGATGCTGCTAAACTCGCATTGTGCGCAACTTCCTGTACGGTCGCACTCATGTCATTCATTGAAGAAGCTACTTGGCTTGTTTCAGAGCGCTGTCCTTCCATATTCTGATTAGTTTTGTGTGCACTAGATTGTAAGAGTGTAGATGCAGAAGAAAGCTCAGTGGCTGAACCTGATATCTGATAAATGATATCCTTCAAGCCAGTATTCATATCATTAATAGCTAGAGTCAGTTCGGTTAACTCATCATGGCCTTTTGTTGCTAATTCAGCTCCTGTTAAATCACCACTAGCAATTTTCTTAGCACGAGTCACAACATATTGCAGTGGTACAGTGATTGAGCGACTTAACAACGTTGCTAGGATGATTGCAATCACTAAGGCGATAAAGGTACCAATCAAGATGGCAATTTCCATGTCGATAGCTTCGCGTTTCAATAAAGTTTTATCCGCTGCTTCTAGTTTATGTTGATCAAAACGCATATCACGCAAAATAGCCATGATGGCTTTAGCTTTTGGTGCAGCTTTAGTGCTTAACCAGTGGTTAGCGAGATTCCAGTCAACATCACCACGTTGTTTGAACATAATTGGTGGGTATTTGGCAAACTTAGTATGTAAACTGGAGTAATTTTTCCATGCGCTTTGTTGTGATGAAGTCATGATGCTCGTCATACTTGAAATTTGCTTGTAACGTGTTTCCTTTAAACTCCATTGAACATTAAACTTATCTTGATATGTTGTGTCACCTGATAACAGATAAGCGCGAATATTAGCCAGAGATATTGCAAATGAGCCGCGGTTATCTGCCATCAGTTTAAGGAGTTTTTTGCGTTGTGGCGTAGCATCAAGTGTAGCTTCTTCATCAATCATTGCGCTAATGATTTTCAGCATTTTATCGGCAAGTGGTGCAGCTTGAGTTGACAGTGTTTTAACAGCAGGAACTTCATCATCGGTATGGGCAATGTTCTCCACTTCCTCTTGTGCTTGGCGGAACTCTTCTACATAGACTTCCATTTCTTTAAACTTTTTAACGTTTTCAGAGTTGTTCCAGCTTTTAGAAAACCGATTCATCTCAGACATGGACTTATCAATCTCTTCCCAGCCTGCCATGCGAGCCTTTCTCATTGCGGTTGCTTTTTCAGGGTCTTTGCCGAGTACTATGTAGCCACGTAAGCCAGCTAATGACAGGTTGATACCATTCTCTAGATGGGCGCCTGCTAGCACTGTCGGAATACGTAAGTCCAGTAGTCTATCCTCAATAACATCAACTTTGCTCATGCTAATAAAAGTGTTGATAGAAATTGCTATCATCAAGAAAATAACTACACCAAATCCTAGTGATAATTTATTTTTAACTGTGAGGTTTATTTTCATTTTAATAATTCCATTTAATGTGCCCTAGTTTTTTTTGCTTTATAAAATAAAGCTGCCTTCAGTGAGCTTCTCTACTCGTAAGAAAGCACTCTAAATGAGCTAAGCTCACTCAGTAGTGTTTAATTAATTTTTTCGGTTGAATCAATTCAAACTTTAACGTGTTGTAGGGTTGTTATGTGAGACCTTTGGGTGACGGTCTGCTTCCCCTTAGTTTCATTATTGCTCGCTTGAGCTTAGGTTAGCTAGGATCATAGAGTCAGTCAACTTTGTTTTTTGAGCTTAAATTGGTGACGAATTCATTTAGTTTTTCTTGTACCAATTCATAGGTGGAATCTACATTATTGGCTATTTCACCCTCGAGCACATTTAAACTGGTTAATATTTCCCGTGCTTCAGAAAAGCCCGTTTCAATTCCTCCACGAATAATATCTATGAAGGCAGTTGCAGCATCCTCTTGATCAAGTTCTGGGTGCTGCTTTTGGTATTCGCCAAAAAAGGCTGTACTTAATGAAACAATACGGGTAGCCGTTGCGTCAGGGCTAACGTCTAAGTCTGCATCGTAGGCATTTTGAATAGCATTTTCACCTAAGCTAGCTTGTAATACATTATTAATACCGTCCAGCGCTGTTTTTAGCACTAAGGCCTGTGGGGAGCTGGCAATATTAGACTCAATCGTCGACTCAAGGATAGAGGCGTTTAGCCCTTTTTTAGCCAAGTTTTTTGAATGAGCCAGTTCAGATATTTCTTGCCCTACGGGGGTATTTTTTGACTTATCAGTTGACTTGGTAAGTGTTTGAACTTGTTGACTGAATGTTAACGTTGTATCGACTGTCATACCAAACTCCTCAGCTTTTTTTGGTTATCACTAGATATATCGGCCTCTAGTAATAATTCTTGAGAGATTTATTGCTAGAGTCACCTTTATATTGATTAAGCTCAGTTTGACTATTTATAAAAAAATTGCACTTGTGGCTCGTATTTATAATACCTTGATTAGCTGAGGCTAAATTTCAGCTCGACTTACTTCCGTGCTAATTGGGCGAGCTGTATTTGTCATGCCTACTATGTTTAGCCGATTAAACATAGTGGGTGGAGAATAATCCCACTGTAGAGCACTGTGCTCGAATTCATTATTCTCCAGTACGGAACATAATTGTCCGTCATCTAAAATTAACAGGCATTGGGTCAATGAATGCTGAGTAATATATTTTGAGAAAAGAAGCCTTTAACAAAGCTTATTAACAAGCATGAAAGACCCAATTAACTTGCTTTTTGAAGGCGGTCGAATTGATTCATGGCTAGGGCATACAGCCATAAAATAGCTACCATGGTTACCCCATAGATGGATGGCACCATGGCAACATCGGTGTTATTGAGTAAAAAAGGGCTGATTGCAATGGTGACACCGAGCATCGCATTTTGTGCGCCGACTTCAATGGATAAGGTTCTAGTTTGGCGTTTTTCAAGCTTTGAGAGCTTAGCGATGCAGTAACCCAATGAAATAGAGAGGAGATTCAAGCAAACAGTTACCAAGCCGACCTGCACGAAGTGTTGAAACCAAGTGCCGCCATTTTGCATGAAAATGCCAATAATGAGGAAGGGCAAGAAAACACCGCAGCCTCTTCGGACCCATTGCTTAGAAGCGGCTGCAAAGCGGGGGGCATATTGTAAAACTAACATGCCAAAACTCACCGGAATAACAGTGATTAGCATGATTTGGCTGGCCGTTTTAAGGAAAGGCAAACTGAGCTGAATAGTTTCATCATTGAAGTAAATCATACTCAGGTTAAGAACAATCGGTAGTGTGAAAACGGTGATCAAGCTTGAAATGCTGGTCATGGTGACAGATAAAGCGAGGTCACCGCGCGCAATAAGGGTAAACATATTAGACAGCACGCCACCCGGGCAGAGCGTTAATAGCATAATGCCGATGGCTATGGCGCCAGTTAAATTTAACGCATAACAAAGCATAAAGCCAAGCAGCGGCAACATGATTAATTGACCCACTAAACCTGCTAATGCGGCCTTTGGAATCGTAAATACTCGGCTAAAATCTTGGATAGTAAGCCCAAGACCCATGCCAAACATAAGTAAAGTTAGGAGAATAGTAACAAGGTAGCTGATCATAATGTTTTTATAGTTATTTTGTATTAAGCGTAATGTTTTACCTCAGTTTTTTAACCTTAACAAGCAATAATTTTAAAAGTGCTAATGAAGAAAACTGGGTTTTGCGGCTGTAACGTTTTTATTGCCATGATGCCAAGGCTTGAAAATATTTAACAAGTCCCCATATAAGTTTTTGAAGATAAACTTGATGGATAAAAGGTAATTTTAATGAGTGAAACAATAGAAAAGAATGAGAAGCAAACACTAGGCTTTGAGGCAGAAACTAAACAAGTTTTAGATTTGGTGATTCATTCGCTTTATAGCAATAAAGAGATTTTTTTACGTGAGCTAGTTTCAAATGCATCTGATGCGGCGGATAAGCTACGTTTTGCAGCACTGTCGGACGAAAGCTTGTATGAAGCTGATGGCGAGCTGAAAGTTCGTTTAGCGGTTGATAAAGAAGCACGTACCTTGACGATTTCTGATAACGGCATTGGCATGACAGCGGATGAAGTTAAGAAAAATATCGGTACGATTGCTCATTCGGGCACTAAAAAGTTTTTTGAATCGTTAACCGGTGATGAAAGTAAAGATAGTCAGATGATTGGTCAGTTTGGTGTTGGCTTTTACTCAGGTTTTATTGTTGCCGATAAAGTCACCGTGGTCACACGAAAAGCAGGCGAAGATAAAAGTACCGGTGTTAAGTGGGAGTCTTCAGGTGAAGGTGAATACACCATTGAAACAATAGAAAAAGAAGCGCGTGGTACGGATGTTATTTTGCACCTAAAAGAAGGTGAAGACGAGTTTTTAGAAAGCTACCGTTTGCAATCAATAGTTCACAAGTTTTCTGAGCATCTAGATATTCCTATTGTGATGAAAAATGAGAATAAGGATGAAGAAAAAGAAGATGAACCGGATGATATCACCGTTAATAGCGCAACAGCATTGTGGACAAAAGCTAAAAGTGAGTTAAAAGAAGAGGACTACCACGAATTCTATAAGCAAACGCTACATGATTACCAAGACCCATTGGCGTATACGCACAGTAAAGTGGAAGGCACCAACGAATACACATTATTACTCTACGTGCCGTCTAAAGCACCGTTTGATATGTGGGATAGAGAATCGACCAGTGGCGTAAAACTGTACGTCAAGCGTACCTTCATTATGGAAGGTGGGGAATTAATGCCGCGTTATTTGCGTTTCGTAAAAGGGATTATTGATTCCGATAGCTTACCTTTAAACGTATCGCGTGAATTATTACAACAAAGTAAGCAAATTGATTTGTTGAAAGCAGGGGCGGTTAAAAAGGTCTTGTCGTTGATTGAAGGCTTATCTAAAAAGCACCCTGAAAAATTTGACATATTTTGGGCTGAGTTTGGTTCAGTGCTAAAAGAAGGTCCTATTGAAGATACAAAAAACAAAGATCAAATTGCTAAATTGTTGCGTTTTGCATCAACAAAAACAGATGGTAAGCAAACGCTAACCTTGCCTTCTTATATTGAAAATATGCAAGAAGGGCAAAGTAAAATTTATTACCTAACCGGTAGTGCATACGCGACGGTTAAAAATAGCCCGCATCTTGAAGTCTTTAAAAAGAAAGGTATTGAAGTTTTGTTATTAACCGATCATGTTGACGAATGGTTAGTGCAACATATGCCTGAATTTGACGGTAAACCCTTACAGTCTGTGGCCAAAGGTGATCTTGATTTGGGCGAGGTCAATAAAGATGCTGCCAAGGATGAGACAGCTGACGATAAAAAGGATGATGAAGCATTAAACAGCATTTTAGAGCAAATTAAGACGACCTTAGATGGAAAGGTTAAAGACGTGCGCGTGAGTTCACGATTAACCGATTCCCCTGCCTGTTTAGTAGCAGATGAGCATGAAATGGGCGCGCATATGGAACGTATTATGAAAGCGGCAGGTCAAGATATGCCAGCGAGTTTGCCAACCTTTGAAATAAATGCAGACCATGCGCTTATTCAACGTTTAAAAGAAGAAACGGATGATGAGCGGTTTGCTGACCTTTCAAATCTATTATTTGAGCAAGCGTTATTAAGTGAAGGTGGGCAGTTAGAAGACCCTGCGACATTTGTTCAGCGCTTGAATAAATTATTGCAATCTTTGCTATAGCTTAAAGGGCTGCTAGCCCCGATTAAGTGATAAAAAGAAGGCGGCCCAAGTGGCCGCCTTTGAGTATGTGAGAATAAAACCTCACCAGGGAGGAACAATATTAAAACCTTAAATATAGGTTGAGCCCAGGGTTGTAATAATTAAGGCGGTTTAGTGTATTGTTAAGTCGCTGAGCTCTGTAGTAATCGTTCGAATACCTAGCCCGGTAGTTAGTATAGTTATAATGTTTTGGCTGGTATTTATTATAGTCGTAGTGTTTGGGGTGGTAGTTGTTGCTTGAATAACGGTGATTATAGCGATCATACTGTTGCTGCTTGTAATGCTGTTTATTCAAGTGCTTTTTCGCGTGCCAACCTTGGTTGTGGGAATAGGCTTGTGGATGCCGATCGTGTCTATTGTCTTGCTGACGTGAAAAACCAGAGTAATGTTTGGTATTATTTGAATGATCAGAGTGCCTTCTGTCCGCTAAAGAGGCGGTGCTAACGATTAGCAAACAACAAAAAATAATTAGAGAGAATGCGTGTAGTGTTTTCATCATCTTATCCTTAACTGCAACAGCAGTTCTGTTAATGTGCAGTTAAAGGATAAGACTTAGCGATGAATTGAAACTGAATGAATTGAGTGCTATCTGACGGCAGGTGCTTGGGTTTTAAGGCAGCTGAACAGGAATACTTGGTTGCCAGTTTTCTGCTTTATGTTCAGCAACAACGGTTGTATAAACACCGCCTCGAACATTAAACTCAGCCGATAGGCGCATAAAGCGTGGGTCACAAGCTTTAACTAAGTCGGCCAATATTGAGTTGGTGACGGCTTCATGGAACGCACCTTTATCTCGATAAGACCAAACATAAAGCTTGAATGATTTAAGTTCGATACAGCTTTCATTCGGTACATATTCAAGAGTGAGTGTTGCAAAATCAGGCTGCCCCGTTTTTGGGCATAAGCATGTGAACTCCGGCGTATCGATACGAATGGTGTAATCACGGTCAGTGTTTGGGTTAGGGAATGTTTCTAAGTCGGTGTTGGGTTGTGTGCTCATTAAAATATCGTCGATGTTGTCCTAAAAAAATCATTTTACAATGAATATAAAAAGAACGGGGTTAAAGACGCTTTTTAACGGTTAAATTCTTCAGTATTCTTTGTGAAAAAAGCACAATCCTGTATCGTTAGCTGATGCGTTTGGAAAAAATAAAACTATCCGGTTTTAAATCATTTGTTGACCCAACGACGATTCCTTTTTCGAGTGATTTAGTCGGCATTGTTGGGCCAAATGGTTGTGGTAAATCGAATGTTATTGATGCGGTTAGATGGGTGCTGGGTGAAAGCTCGGCCAAGCACTTGCGCGGAGACCAAATGGCAGATGTTATCTTTAATGGCTCTACAACACGTAAGCCAGTGGGCCAGGCATTTGTTGAGCTTATTTTTGATAATAACGATGCAACCATTACCGGCGAGTTTGCAAGCTATCGCCAAATTTCATTAAAACGGCAAGTGAACCGAGAAGGCCAGTCGGTTTATTTTTTAAATGGTTCGCGTTGTCGTCGTAAAGACATTACCAACTTATTCCTAGGGACTGGGCTTGGGCCGCGTAGTTATGCCATTATTGAGCAAGGAACGATTTCTCGTTTAGTGGAGGCTAAGCCAGATGAGCTTCGGGTGTTTCTTGAAGAAGCGGCAGGTATATCGAAATATAAAGAACGTCGCCGCGATACGGAAAACCGAATGCGACGTACGCGAGAAAATGTAGAGCGTATTGCTGACTTATGTGAAGAAATTGACAAGCAATGCCGTCACCTAAAACGTCAAGCGAGCACAGCAAGACGATATAAAGAACTGAAATCAGAAGAGCGTCAACTTAAGGCGGAGTTATTAGCGCTACGCTGGCAGGGCTTGCATGAGCACGATGAGCATCAGCAACAAATCATCACGCAACTAGAAACGAAAGTAGAAGCAACATTGGCTGCCCAACGAGAGCTTGAAAAAAACATAGAGATGCAGCGTGAGCTGCATAATACTCAGCGTGAAAGTTTAGCGGCGGTACAAGCAGAATTTTATGCCATTGGGTCGGATATCGCCAAGCTAGAGCAAGCCATACAGCACCAGCAACGTTTAAAACAACAGCAACAGGATGATTTGGCGCGCTTTAATACGCAGCTTGAACAGTCGCAACAAGAACTGGCCGACAGTGAAGGGAAAATAGCGGAAACTAATAAGCAGATTCAGTCGAATGAGAGTGCGCTGCTAGAGGCAAGGCAGCACGAGGAAACAATAGCTGAATCATTAGTTGGCCATGAGCAGGCGATGAGCGATTGGCAGAAGGCTTGGGATGAGTTTACCGACCAAGTTGCTGAGCCGAAAAGAAAAATAGATGTTGAAAAAACTAAAATAGCCCAGTTAGACCGGCAGCTGATGCAATCAGCGCAACGTCTTGCGGCAACACAAGACGAGCAAAATAAGCTGCAAAAAGTAGTAGAGGACAGCGATTTAACCGGCTTGCAGGAGCAGCAAGATTCGTTGAATTCACAGTATTTAAAAGACCAAACCTTGCTGCAAGAAAATCAGCGTAAAACGTCTGTTTTACGAACCTTAATGAATGATGAAAGTGATGTTTTAGCTGAGTTGCGAGCCGACTCCTCGCGCGTCGCGGGCCGGCTAGAATCTATTATAGTATTGCAGCAATCTAATTTAAGCGACTCCCAACAATCTGTTGATCGCTGGTTAACCGAGATGGGGTTGGACAAAGCGTCTAAGTTAATTGAAAAAATCGATGTGCTTGCCGGTTGGGAAAAAGCCATAGAAGCGGCCTTGGGTAAAAGATTGCAGGCTGTTTGTGTTAGCGATATGGACGCGGTATTAACGACCAACCTAAAACCTCCGGTGGGTGAGTTAACATTGTTTAACATTGCAGAAGCGCCTCCAAAATCCGTTGAAAAAACATCTTTAGCCAGCTTAATTACCTCAGAGTTGGCGCCGATGGTATTGCTGCAAAACATCCACTTTGCTGAAACGATTGAACAAGCAAAAGTATTGTTAAGGTCACTTGAGACTCACGAATCAGTGATGACCAAAGAAGGGGTTTGGTTAACGACCGATAGCGTTAGTTTTTTAGACAATGAGAATGAAAACAGCGCTTTGGTATTAGAGAAAGAAAAAAAATCTCTTACTAAACGATTGCAAGGGTTGTCGGAAAAAATTGCACAAAAAGAGGCGGTATTAGTGAAGGCGCGTACTGAGTTGTCTGAGCTGGAAAATGTCGGTCGTACCTTGCGTCAACAGGAAACGAACGCGGTGCAACAGATGTCGAATCTAGCAATGCAAATTAATGACAAAAAGTCAGCGCTTGAGTCAGCGCAGCAACGCTTACAACAAGTGGCCGTAGACGTTGAACAAATAACGCAGAATAAACATGAAGATGAACTGAGTTTACTAAACAGTAAGCAAGTACTTGAACGAGCCACCGAGCAGTCTGCACAAATAGAAGTGCAGAGAAATCAGTTGCAAGAAGAGCGCACGACAACTCAGTCAACACTTGATGGGGCTAGACGAGAGCTTCAGCGCTGTCGTGAGTTGACGCATCATTTGATGTTAAAAATAGAGTCTTTACGTTCATCCCAAGCGCTGATTAACCAAAATTTACAAATGGTTAAAGAACGCATGGCGCAGGCGGCTGATAAAGTGGTTGATTTGAAAACGCAACTAACTATCAGTGATGAGCCGTTAGATGGGCAGAGGCTAGCGTTGGAAGGTTTGTTAAAAAAGCGCGTGGCGATTGAAGATCGCCTGGTCAGCATGCGCTCATCTACGGAGTCAATCGACCAGCGGATTAGGCAGTTGGAAGCAGCCCGGCATGATGCTGAACAGAAAGTGCAGCAGGCTAGAGAAAATGCGTCTGCTGCCAAGGTGAATCACCAAGAAGTGTTGGTGCGTAAACAGACGTTAGTGGAGCAACTGCAAGAGTCTGATGTTGAGTTGCCGGTGACCTTAAGCAATATGTCGGAAAATGCTAACGAGGCTGAATGGCAAAATAGTGTGCTGGTATTGGCTGAGAAAATAAACAAATTGGGTTTGATCAACCTCACCGCGATAGAAGAGTATGAGGCGCAATCAGAAAGAAAACAGTACCTAGATAAGCAACAACTCGATTTAACCGACTCACTA
>Ga0209121_10003837_pt1 | contig 14306 bp, 14 predicted proteins | sample Cruoilmetagenom3_FD_187292 | JGI IMG/M metagenome (GOLD analysis project Ga0209121, IMG submission 187292) | Oil polluted marine microbial communities from Coal Oil Point, Santa Barbara, California, USA - Sample 3 (SPAdes) (version 2) | ecosystem: Environmental > Aquatic > Marine > Oil seeps ...
TGTCGTGACCGACCATCAATTCAGTCAGCCAACCCAACTGGCCCATTTCCAGCCATTACCCCTGCGGGGCAATAACCGCGCAATCGCTCAGTTGCGACTGCAAGCGGTCGCAGGCTTTGGCGGCGGAGGTGGCGCTCATGCCGACAAATCGGGCCTGAAACATCGACACGCCCTGCACGGTTTCGCGCGTGATACTGCGCTGGGCACCGCCGAAGCTTTCGATATCAACCAGCGCGGTTTGAATCAGGAGGCGCTCCGCTTGCCCGCGGTTTCTGAACGCGCCAACCTGCACGGAATAAGCGCCGGCGGCATCTGGCGAGGTTGTGCGGGCCGGCAAAATAGTTTCAGGCACCGGCTCGACCGCCGCAAGGGCGACAGAGCCCCCGAATGCGGGGCGGCGGAGCGGGCGGGCAATACCGGGTTGCGTTTGGCCCGGTGCGCTCACAAATTTGGCCCCGGGGCTGACAGGTGTGCCTTCCAATGCCGCCGATATTGCGGCTTCAATGGCGGCGGCCTGAACGGCTTCGTCCACATTGCGGGCCATAAGCACGGCCACCGTTTCACTGCGCCGGACCGGACGATCAGCACGAAGCACGCGCCCGGATTGAACCGTTACAACCCGTGTATTGGGGTTGAGGCTAAGGCGCGGCAGAGCCACCACAGTTGCCCGAGAGGGGGCGCGGTTAAAACCCATATCCATCAGCTCGGAAACGCGGCCATTGCGCTGAACGGTGGAAGTGCCGCCAAACATCGAAACGATAATGCGTTCGTTGCCGCGACGGGCCGAGGCCACAAGGTTGTAGCCGGCCGCATTGGTGTATCCGGTTTTGATTCCGTCCGCGCCCTCATAAGAATCAAGGAAGCGGCTGTTGGTGTGGCGCACGCGGGCCACGCCTGCATCGGCGGTGCGCCGCGAGAACAGGTTGTAATAGGCCGGATGGTCATAAAAAACCCGCTGCCCGAGGATCGCCATATCCCGCGCTGTTGAATAGTGCCCGCTCTGGGTTAACCCGTGCGCGTTGCGGAACTGGGTGTTGTTCATGCCCATGGCATGGGCGGTTTCGGTCATATAGGCGGCAAATGCGGCTTCGGAACCGGAGATCGCCTCGCCGATGGCCGTGGCGGCATCATTGGCGGATTTGATCGCGGCAGCGCGAATGAGGTGGCGCAGGGAAATGCGCTGCCCGCGGCGCAACCCGAGCTTGGACGGCGGCTCCGACGAGGCGTTGGCCGAGATCGTGATCATCTGGTCAATGTCCATCCGCCCGGATTCGATTTCGACAAAAGCCAGATAGAGGGTCATCATTTTGGTCAGGGAGGCGGGGGCCAGCTGCCGGTCCGCGCTGCGCGAATGCAGCACCTCACCGGTGCGGGCATCCATCACCAAAGCGGCATAGGGCGCGGACCATGCGGTCGCCCCCGATAACACCAGAATAAACGCGAGGCTGACCGCGCGAAGGTATTGTTTCATCATTTGAATGGCTCGTCTGCTCGATTTGCCTATCGGCCCGAATTTCCGGTGCTCGATATGTGTGAGGTAAATCTAGCAAACCCTTGCAGAAATAGAAAGAATTATTTTTATGGTGCACCGCACAAAAATCCTTGACGCAGCGCAGCATAACCCCTATATTGGGGTCAGAAGATAGAAACCTAATTGGAGAAGCCCAATGACTGCTGCAAAAAAATCCGCCAAAACCACCCAAAAAGCCGAAGAAATTTTCTCGGACGCCCAAAAAACTCTTGAAACCGGAATTGAAAAATTCGGCAAAGGCTTTGAAGAAGCCGCTGCTTTCGGTCAGGAAACAATGGACGCCATGATGCAATCTTCGGAAATTGCTGCCAAAGCTGCCGAAGAAATGAACGCCGACATCGCGGCCTTCTCGAAAAAATCTTTCGACGAAACCGTAGCGGCTGCCAAAGACATCGCGACAGCCAAATCGCCAACCGAGCTTTTTGAAAAGCAAACCGCTTTTGCAACCAGCGCTTTTGAAGGTTTTGTGGCTCAAGCCACCAAATGGAATGAAGCCATGGTTGCCGCTGCCAAAGACTCGATGGAGCCTGTTGGCAAGCGCGTAAACGCCGCTTCGGACATGATGAAATCTTACACCGTGTAAGCGGCGTGAAATTATGAATTTGGAAAAGGGGGCTTGTGCCCCCTTTTTTATTGCGCAGGAATAGAATATATAGAGCTCCGCACTGCCAAGGATAAAGGCCCTCATGAATTTTGAGCCCATAGTGATGAGCGAAGGTGAACCGCCCGAAGACGGGGTGGACCTGCTGACCCGCCCTGTTGAGAAAACCGAAAAGCCGCCGCTTTACAAGGTGTTGTTGTTGAATGACGACTACACGCCGATGGAATTTGTTGTGCATATCCTCGAGCGCTTCTTCGGGCTGAACGCCGATGCGGCACAAGGGATAATGCTGACCGTGCATATGAAGGGGCTGGCGGTTGTGGGGGTTTACTCCCACGAAATAGCAGAAACAAAAGTGACGCAAGTGATGGATTATTCCCGCCGAAACCAGCACCCTTTGCAATGCACGATGGAAAAAGAATAGCACCGCTGTGAGCCATTCCCCCCGATTTTTAGCCCCGTTTGAGCAGGGCTTGCTGGACGTGCCAAAAGGCAACCTATTGGTGATCCGCGCACCGGATGCCATGGGCCTTTCAGATTTCCCGAATGTGACCGTGGAGCAAAGCTTTGCTCCGGTGTTCAACAGGTTCGAAAACACCGGTATCGACGTGACCCCCCGGGCCGAAGGCCGGTTTGCCATGGTTATGGTGAACCTGACCCGCTCGCGGCCAGAAAACCTGTGCAACATCGCGCGGGCGTGTGAGATGTCTGACGGTGTGGTTCTTGTGAACGGCGCCAAAACCGACGGAATCGAGAGCTTGTTGAAGCAGGTTCGTAAGGAAACCACGGTCGAAGTCATTTCAAAGGCGCATGGCAAGGTCTTCTGGTTTGACGCCACGCCGATGCCAGAGGCTTGGCTTGAAGCCGGAAAGCTGGCGGAAAACCAAGCGGGTTACCTGACCGCGCCGGGCATGTTTTCCCATGAAAAAATTGATTCCGGCAGTGCGTTGCTCGCCCCATATTTGGGTGGGCTGAAAGGCCGTGTTGCAGACCTAGGCGCCGGATGGGGCTGGTTGGCCGCGCAGGCTATCGGGCCGGAGGTGGAAGAACTGGTGCTTTTTGAGGCCGAGCAAAAAGCGCTGGATGCGGCTCGACAAAACCTCGACGACCCGCGGGTGCAATTTGTCTGGGCGGATGTTTTATCCCTGCCCAAAACCCCGCCCTTTGACGCGGTCATTTCCAATCCACCCTTTCATCAAGGACGCGCGGCTGAGCCGGAACTCGGGGTCGGGTTTATTCAGGCAGCGGCCAAAATACTGAAGCCCAAGGGTCGGTTTTTGATGGTGGCAAACCGGCAGCTTCCCTATGAGCACGCGCTGGATGCTGCCTTCCGCAAGTGGGAGATATTGGCACAAACCGGCGGGTTCAAGATTTTTGGCGCGAGTTTACCCAAGCGTTAACAACTAGCTTGAGCGGCCCAACTACCGTATGAATACGGGTGAACTGAGAATCATCGGAGGGCCAATGGCCGCATCTATCTCTGGAAAATCGGTTATCGTGACCGGAGCTGCCAACGGGGTTGGCTTGGCGATTGCACGGTTGTTTGTGGCCAACGGCGCCAATGTGCTGCTGGCTGATATGGACGAAGACAAGCTCGACGAAGAAGTGGCCTTACTGGCGGAAAACGCCGGGCAGGCGGTGAGCTTTACCGGCGATTTGCGCGAAAAACTTACGGTCAACAACCTGATGGCGGCAACGATTGATGCCTTTGATCGGGTTGATATTCTGGTCAATGCCAGCCGCCAAGTGCTGCCGAGTGATCCGTTTGACGGCTCGAATGATGGGTTCGAGTTGATGATGCACCAGAACGCGACTGTCAATATGCGGATTTGTCAGGCGGCGGCCAAGCGAATGATCTCGCAAAAAGATGGTGGCGCCATTGTGAACCTGTCTTCAATTGCCGCGCAGGATTGCGTGGCGAATTCGGTAGGGTATAGCGTGGCCTCAGCGGCGCTGGACCAGCTAACCCGCTCGCTTGCCGTGGCCTATGCGCCGCATAATATCCGTGTAAACGCGGTGGCGCTGGGAAGCATTATGAGCGGCAGTTTGCTATCCATGATCGCCGAAGATGAAGACCTGCATGACGAAGTTGTGGCGGCCACGCCGATTGGGCGAATCGGGGAGGCCGACGAGGCGGCCGAAGCCGCGCTGTTTCTGGCTTCAGATTGCGCCAGTTTTATTACAGGCCAGATATTGGCGGTTGACGGCGGGCGCTCGCTGCTCGACCGGATGAGCAAGCTCGCCTATTGAGGCCTGCGGCCGGTGGCCTCGCTTTGCTCGGCTTGGGGCGCTGCCCCCTTTGGCCGCTGGCCAAATTCACCCGGGATATTTGAACAATTTGGATTGTGGGCTGGTTTAGCGAAGCCGGGCCAGAAGTGCGGCTGAGGCAAAGCCGTCGGCCTCCAAACCTGCGTTTCGCTGGTAGGCAATGATGGCGCTTCGGGTTTTGGCACCCGCTACGCCATCGGTGCCGCCGGTAGAGAAGCCTGCGTCGGTCAGGCGGGTTTGGAGCTCGACGATTTGTTCGCGGGTGAGGTCGGCTGCGTCCCGCGCCCATGGTTGAACAAATTCACCGCCGCCAGCGATCCGGTCGGCTAGATGGCCGACCGACATCGCATAGGAGACCGAATTATTGTAGCGCTGGATCACGCGGAAATTTTTATAGACGGCAAAGACGGGATTGCCGGCTCCGGCAGGCAGCAACAGCGCGGCTTCACTATAATTTGGCAGCGGGCCACCCCCGGCGCGGCGCACGCCGAGGTTTCGCCACGTGGCACCACTTTGGCGATTGTTGATATCGGCCAGCGCATAGTTGAACCCTTCGGGTAGGGTGACCTCGACCCCCCAGGGCTGGCCATGGACCCAGCCGTTTTGCCGGAGGTAGTTTGCCGTGGAGGCCAGCGCGTCAGCCGGGTTATCGCTCCAGATATCGCGTGTTCCGTCGCCGTCATAGTCAGCGGCCAGCGCCCGAAAGCTGGTCGGGATAAATTGCGTGTGGCCCATGGCCCCGGCCCAGGAGCCAACCATATCGGAGCGGCTCACCTCGCGCGCTTGCAGGATTTGCAGGGCTGCGATGAGCTGGCGCTCGCCGTAGTTGCGGCGGCGGCCGTCATGGGCGAGCGTGGCCAGTGCCTCAACGGTATAAAAACTGCCCCGGTTTTGGCCGTAATTGCTTTCGACCCCCCATATCGCCACGATGATTTCTGAATCCACCTTATAGCGGTTTTCGATCCGGCGGAGCAGGTTGCGCCGCTGGCGGTGCGCCTGCCGCCCCTGCCGCAGGCGGGTGGAGGAGACAGCCGTTTCAAGGTACTCCCAGATCGGTTTGCTGAATTCGGGTTGGTAGCGGTCGTGCTCGACAACCTGCGCGTTGGGCACAACGCCGCGAAAGGCGGAATCAAACAAGGATGATTCGACTCCGGCTTGCAGGGCGCGGGCCCGGAAACTCTGTTTCCAGAGTTCAAAGCTGCTTTGGGCAGTTACTGGAAGGTTGCCGGAGAGAAAAATAACGGTGGCGCAAAAGAAAAGTTTGGGGATAAAATTCATGGGAGTGTTGAAAACCTGCGAATAGGACGGGTGAACGGGAGCGTTTCGGTGGAAAAATATTTATCGAAATGACGAGAAATTACAAAATTATTTGGGACCAACTTTATGCATATTACCAGAAGAAACTTTATCAAGGCAACCGGAGCCGGCGTATTCCTGCCGGCAATCACGGGGCGGGCTTTTGCGGCGGAAGGTGGCGCACCGCTGCCCGTTCCCGAGGTGATGGACCTGAGTGGGGGCACCATGGGGGAGCTCACCGCGAGGCTTGGCAGCGCGAACATGTTGCAGGGGCGGGCGACGCAAACGGCGGGTTATAGCGCCGATTATCTCGGCCCTTTGATAAGGGTCAAACGCGGGGAAACCGCGCGGCTTAAGCTGGGGAACAGTATAGTCGAGCCGGTTTCGGTGCATTGGCACGGGATGCATATTGATGGCGCGCAGGATGGCGGGCCGCATACGCCGTTGAACCCGAACGCGGTTTTTGATGCGGCGCTGTATGTGGACCAACCCGCCGCTACGCTCTGGTATCACTCCCATATTATGGAGCGCACAGCGCCGCATGTGTGGTTTGGGCTTGCCGGCATGTTATTGGTGGATGACCCGGATGCCCCCGATTCCGGCCTGCCGAGCACCTATGGCGAGGATGACCTGCCGTTGGTGGTGCAGGACCGTATTTTTGGCAATGACGGCAATCTTGTTTATGCGCCGCGCGGGCCTTCATTGATGCATGGCTACCGTGGAAGCGAAATATTGGTGAATGGCGCGATACGGCCCGAGGCGACTGTGCCATTGGGGATGGTGCGGTTGCGGATATTGAACGGGTCCAATGCGCGGATATATCATTTTGGGTTTGAAGATGGGCGGCAGTTTGCGCAGGTGGCATCTGATGGTGGTTTGTTGCCCGCGCCGGTGCGGATGAACACCCTGACGCTGGCCCCCGCAGAGCGCGCCGAGATCCTGGTTGATTTCAGCAGTGGCGCCCCTGTGCGACTGCTTTCGGGGCCGGATGACAACTCCCCGATGGCTGGCATGATGGGTGGCATGGGCCGGATGAGCGGCATGATGGCCAGCCCCGACGCGGACGAAAGCGGCGATTTCGAGATCATGCGGTTCTCGGTAAATAGCGGGTTGGCTGGCAAGGTGACGACGCTGGCCAATACCATTGCCGGTGCCCCCGCGCCCGATTTTGGCGAACCGGTTCGGCGGCGGCAGTTCCGGCTCGATATGATGGGCGGTGGTATGGGCGGTATGATGATGGGCGGCGGGCATGGAATGTCGATCAACGGGGAATCGATGGATATGGCCGTGATCAATGAAGAGGTTAAGCGCGGCGAAACCGAGATATGGGAGATTTCTTCCACCGAGATGATGCACCCGTTTCATGTGCACGGAACGTCGTTTCAGGTTCTTTCCGAAAACGGGGCGCCGGTAGACTCCACTGCGCTAGGCTTGAAAGATGTAGTGCTGGTCGAAAACACGGCCGAAATATTGGTGCGGTTTGACCGGACCGCAGATGCCGCGACACCGTATATGTATCATTGCCATATTCTCGAACATGAAGATCTGGGTATGATGGGGCAATTTACGGTGACTTGATCGGGGGTGTAGGTTTGCACATACGGGCGGCGTTTAGATAGGTCACGCCATCTTTTCGCGGAATAGCTTCTTGACTTTATTTGCCAACAATCCTGAGCTAGAGTCAGATATATCGACTTAAAACAGCTCCAGAATCCCGACCTTTCCTTTCTCAAGACTAGGCTGACGACATTGACAAATGATGGCACCAAGCCCGATGATCTTCTCGATGAAGTTGATGCATTGCGCACTGAAGTAGAGCGATTCAACAATCATAGGTTTGTTCGAATTCAAAATTCTCCTTGGCGGCTATTTTTCTATCGTTTTATCCTGGGGGTTGCCACAGGCTTTGGCACCGTTTTTGGGGCCACGGTTATGGTCTCCTTTGCCATTTATTGGCTGCAGGGCATAGACTGGTTGCCGTTGATTGGTGATTGGGCCGGGCAGATTGCTACGGAAATGAAGGCGGGAACCGAGTAAGCCTCACAGCGAATGATTTCGGAATTTTGGCTGGTTGTCAGTTTTCGCAAACCTGTTTGCAAAAACAGCAATTCAGGTTTCAAAACGGGTAGAGGTCGTTGAAATTTACACTCCCCGCGACATGGTTAAGTTTTCCGCTTCACCTTCCGGCTGATCTTACGTTTGTTCGCTTTAGCGCGGGTTTTGCCGCGCGGGCTGGTATATTTTTTGCGCCCCTTTTTGCCAGCGGGCAGGGCTTTGCCATCCACTTCCAGCAGTTCAAATAGCAGGCCCCCCGTGAGCGGATCGGCCTCGGCAAGCTGGACCTTGGCGCGCAGGCCAGCGCGGAGCACCCGTTTTGAATGCTCACCGGTGAGGGTGCGGCTGTCTTCATCATAGATGAAATATTCCTGCCCGAGGCGGGAGACGGGGATAAGGCCATCGGCGCCGGTATCGTCGAGCTTCACGAATATGCCAAAGCGGGCCACGCCCGAGACCACTCCGGCAAAAGCGCTGCCGACTTGTTCGGAGAGGAATGCCGACAGGTAGCGGTCGGTTGTATCGCGCTCTGCCAGCATGGAGCGCCGCTCGGTTTGCGAGATGTGCTCGGCGGTGGCCTCGAGGTTTTCGGCCTCTTGCGGCGTCATGCCATCATCGCCCCAGCCATGGGCCTTGATCAGGGCGCGGTGCACGATCAGGTCGGAATAGCGGCGAATGGGGGAGGTGAAGTGGGCGTAGCGCTGGAGGTTGAGGCCGAAATGGCCGAAGTTTTTCGGGCCGTAATAGGCCTGGGTCATGGAGCGCAGCACGGCCATATTGATCATTTCTGCGTGCTCGCCACCGGCGGCTTCGTCCAGCAAACGGTTAAGCTGGGCCGTTTGCAAGCGCTGGCCTTTGGCAAGTACCATACCGACCGATTGGACGGTCTCGTGCAGGCTTTCCATTTTGTCGGGATTGGGCTCTTCGTGGACCCGATAGACAAAATCGGCTTTGGCAGCTTCCAGCGTTTCAGCGGCGCAGACATTGGCGAGCACCATGAATTCCTCGACCAGCTTATGGGCGTCAAACCTATCCCGGAAGGCAACCGAGGTGACAACGCCTTGGTCCGACAGAATGATCTGGCGCTCGGGCAGGTCAAGGTGCAGGGGTTGGCGCCTATCGCGTGCTTTTTTGGAGGCCGCATAGGCGGCCCAGAGCGGCTTTAGCGCGGTTTCCAGAATGGGTTCGGTGACCTCGTCCGGCGCGCCATCTATCGCGGCTTGGGCTTGGTGGTAGCTGAGCGCGGCGGGTGATTTCATTAGCCCACGGGTAAAACGATGCGATTTTTTTACGCCGTTTTTATCCAGCACAATGCGGAGCGCCATGCAGGGGCGCTCAACCCCGCCATGCAGTGAGCAGAGGTCGCCCGAAAGGTTTTCGGGCAGCATAGGCACCACGCGATCGGGGAAATAGGTGGAGTTCCCGCGCTTTTTCGCCTCGATATCAAGCTTGGAGCCGGGGCGCACATAATGCGCCACATCGGCGATTGCGACCCAGACGATATGGCCATCGCCTTCGGGGTCTGGCATTGCGCAAATCGCATCGTCACGGTCGCGGGCATCCGCCGGGTCAATGGTGAACAGGGGCAAGTGGCGCAGGTCTTCGCGCTTGCCCAGCTTTACCGGCTTGGCCGCCTCGGCTTCGGCCTCCACATCAGCGGGAAAGTGGTCCGGTATGCCGTGCTCGTGAATGGCAATCAGGCTGATGGATTTTGGCGCCGAAGGGTCTCCGATGCGGGCGATGATCTGGGCATGCCCCAAGCCACGGCTGCGCCTGCCTGTGCTTTCGGCTTCGACCAGCTCGCCATCGCGCGCACCCATGCGGCCCTCGGGGGCCACTTGCCATTCGCGGTCGGACTTTTTGTCAACCGGCACAATGCGGCCGCCATATTCACCCTGCCTGAAAATACCAACAACCTTTTCCGCCCCGCGCCCGATGCGGCGGATCAAGCGGCCCTCAAACGGCACATGCTCATCGCCCGTGCCGCTGATCCGGCAGAGGATACGGTCTCCGATTGTCAGGGCCGGATCGCCTTTTTTGGGCACAAACAGAACCGTTGGCGCTTTGTCATCGCCCTTCCAGTTTAGCGGTTCGGCAAACAGGTCTCCGTCCCGGTCCTGCGAGGTGATATGCAGTAGCTCCACCGGCGCAAGGCTGTTTTTATCACGGAAGGTTTTGCGGTCTTTGCTCAGGTGCCCCTCGGCATAAAGCTCGCGCAACACGCGCTTGAGCTCGACCCGCGCCTGCCCCTTTATCCCGAACGCTCGCGCAATATCGCGCTTGGAGGATTGGGAGGGGTTGTCTTTAACCCATTCGAGAATGGCGGCTTTGGAGGGGAAATGTTTCATTTATGCGGTGTAGCGCGGACAGGGGGAGGGCGCAAATGAAAAGGGCAGGGTGGATGACCGCTGCCCAATTGGATATCAACTGTTATTGGAAGCTAGAACTTCCAGCCAGCACGCACTTGAAAGGCCTGAAGGTTGGTGGTCTGGGTTTCGGTAAGGTGTCCAGTTTCGCCAGAAAGGTTACGGGCGATATACTCGGCTCCGACAAACATTTTTTCGCCAACCATCATGTCCACACCGGCCCCATAGTTCATGCCGCTTACGTCAAAATTGGTGCCGGACTCGAATTCGAAGTTGCTCATTGAATACCCAACAAAGCCGTAAACAAGCACACTGTTCATTGCGTAGCCAACTCGCGCCTTGCCATCTACAAAGTAGTTGAAGGTATCAGGCGTACAGCAGGTGGGGCCAAAGCCGGGAACATCGACCGCCGAATAAGCGACTTCACCACCGTATACCAGATTGTTGTTCTGCATATTGTAACCGACGAACGCACCGTAGCTGTTGCTAGATTCGAGCGAGTCAAACTCGCTTCCGGAACCTTCATAGTCATAGGCCATATCGCCACCTACACCCCTTCCGTAGGTTGCGCCCAGATAGAGTCCGCTCCAATCTGGGCCGGCAGCCACGGCAATGGGCTCGACATCAACGATAACTGGCGCAACTACGCTTCCGGCAATTGCAGCGCTAGTGAGTAGGGTGCTTGCGGCGAGAATAGAAAGAATTTTTTTCATAACAGCCTCCTTGGCTTTGATAATTAATAAGAGTCTTAACAGGCTGTTAACACATCGGGGCAATTTTGGGCTTGATTTTAATCAATTTATACCGCTCTTTTTTTTTCGAGGTGTTGCAACTCTGCATCACTTCAACTCGATCAGACACAACCCAAAATCCTCCCAAGGCATCGGGATTGCCCAAAAAGATGGTCTGCGAAGACAATTTTCAAGCCGTCGTAAAAATTGAAACGGTAGCACGGCCTTGGGTGATTTTTTCCATCCGCCAGTCTGTAGCTCTAGCCCAACGGCGGGATTCGCGCTACAAAATGCCCCTTCACACCCTGCGGCCACTGCTTATAGGGCACTTGCCCTGTTTCGCTTTCATTATAGGCTTGGGCATATTCCACAATCGCTTCAGCGGCTTCTTCATCGGGCGTGAACTTGCCAAGCACGTAAGAAAGCTTGCCGTCCCCCTGAATGGCGATATTGCAATGCCGGTCACAGCCCATCAGGCAGGATTGGCGGCGCACGGTAATGCCCTGTGTGGCCAGTGCCTCCACGTGTTCGGCCAGCATTTCCCCGCCGGATTTTCCGTCCAGCAGCTTTTGATCGCTTGAAAAATTGCAGGTGTCGCAAACGGTTATCGTAGTCATTTTATCCCCCCGGGTTTTCCACCCATTTAAGGGCCTGCGCTACAGATTCAACCTCAAAAACATCGGGGAGCCGCGGCCTTTTCACCATAATCACAGTAACCCCCAGCGCGCTGGCCGCTTTTAGCTTGGCTTCGGTCGCCCTGCCACCCGCATTTTTGCTGACCAGATGCGTGATTTTGTGCTGTTCCATCAGGGCGGTTTCAGCCGCCATTGAAAACGGTGGCCGCGCGAGTATAACCTCGCCTGTGGTCGGCACACGGTTTGGTGGCTCGATGCTTCGGGTCAGGAACCAGACATCCTCGCGGGGCAAAAACGGTGCCAGCGAGCGGCTGCCGATGCTTAAAAAAGCGCGCGCCCCTCGTGGCAACGCGCTTGCGGCGGTTTCCATGTCGGCCACGTCCTGCCACTCAGCCCTCTGCCGCCATGCGGCGCGGTTCAGCCGCAAAATTGGCACTCTAGTTCGGGCGGCAGCTTTGGCCGCGTTCTGGCTGATCTGGCTTGCAAAAGGGTGGGTGGCATCCACCAGCGCAGCAATTTTTTGGGCCACGAGATAGCCCGCCAACCCATCAGTTCCGCCAAAACCTCCGGTGCGGTGCGGGGTGCGCAAAGGTCGTTTGGTGACACCAGCCAACGAAAGGACAGCTTGCCCCCCAAGGGCCGTTGCCAGCGCGCGGGCTTCAGCGGTGCCCCCAAGAATGAGGATCGTCAAAACCCTGTCTGCGCCAGCACAGCCCCCGCCCTGTCCACCACAATCACCTCAACCTCCACCGTGCCGCGCAAGGTTTCCGAGGCGACAGATTTTGCGCCGGCGGCCACGACCTCCGCCAGAGGCCTGCCTGCAATAGTGTAGGCTTCCAGCGCTGTGTTGGCCTTCGCCACCGCAGGCACGCCGGAGCGTTCGGCAAGGTGCGCAAGGTCAACTTGCGAGCGGCCCGAATGCAAGTCCATCGCCCCTTGCGCCAGCTTGGTCATCTTGCCAATCCCGCCTGCAATGGTCAGCCGCTTAACCGGATGGCGGCGCAGATATTTCAGCGTGCCACCGACAAAATCCCCCATATCAAGGCAATCCGCCTCGGGAAGTCCATAAAGCGCCCGTGCCGTGGCTTCCGATGTCGCCCCCGTTGCCGCAATCAGGTGGTCTCTCCCCGCAGCCCGCGCCACATCCACCCCCCGATGGATAGAGGCAATCCAGGCCGAGCAGGAAAACGGGCGCACAATGCCGGTAGTACCAAGGATAGACAGCCCCCCCACAATGCCAAGCCTAGGGTTCCAGGTTTTCGCCGCCAGCGCCGCACCGCCTTTTACAGAAATCTCGATATCAAAATCCGGGGCGTGTCCGTCGAGCACCTCGGTAATGGCAGCGTCAATCATCAATCGTGGCACCGGGTTGATTGCGGGTTCCCCCACAGCGATCGGCAGGCCCGGCTTGGTAACCGTGCCTACCCCTTCACCCGCCAAAAACCGTAACCCTCTTTGCCCGTGCGAAACCTTGGCACAAATCAGCGCTCCGTGGGTCACATCCGGATCATCCCCCGCATCTTTAATAATGCAGGCTTTCGCCCAACCTTCCCCTGATGATGTTGATTCAACTTCAAAAAGCGGAGTCTCGCCCCGAGGTAGCGTGATACCCACAGGTGCCACAAATCCGGACCCCAGCAAAGCCGAACAGGCGCTCTTGGCCGCCGCTGCGGCACAAGCCCCCGTTGTCCAGCCCCGCTTCAATTCGGTCATCTCACCCTCCGGTTATCCCCACCATCGGTAAAGCCTCTTTCCGGCTTTGGCAAGTTCAGACCCCCGCTCCAAATTGTCCAAATATCCCGGGTGAATTTGGCCAGCGGCCAAAGGGGGCAGCGCCCCGCCGAGCCGTAGGCGAGGCCACCGGCCCGGTCAACTCTTGCGCCGCTGTTTGTGCTCTTCCAACCGCGGCATGATCTCCACAAAATTGCAGGGGCCTTTGCGATAATCCAGCTGATGCACCAATATATCATCCCACCCGTCTTTGCACGCCCCCGGTGAGCCGGGCAGCGCAAAAAGGTAGGTCCCGCCCGCCACGCCAGCGCATGCGCGGGATTGTGTGACCGACGTGCCGATTTTCGGAAAGGAGATCATGGTGAACAGCGTGCCAAACGCCTCGATTTCTTTTTCATAAACATCCCGATGCGCTTCCACAGTCACGTCCCGCCCTGTCAGCCCGGTGCCGCCGGTTGAAATCACAACATCCACGCCTTCATCAGCCACCCAAGCGCGCAGCTTGTCCGCCACCTGATCGCGCTCGTCACGAATAATCGCACGGTCAGCCAAAATATGCCCCGCCGCTTCCAGCCGTTTCACCAGCGTATTGCCGGACTTGTCAACATCCAGCGTGCGCGTGTCTGACACCGTCAACACCGCTATTTTAACCGGTATAAATTCTCGATCACTCATTCAGGACTCCATCTCGATCCAGTTCACTGTCGGCCCGAGATTCGCAACCTCTGTCCGACCCATTTTGCCGCGTTCTCCCCAGCAATCATGTACATGCCCGAAGACCATCAGCTTGGGCTGCACACTCTCAATGGTATTGCGAATTTCGACCGATCCCATCGAGCCCCGTGACGCCATGACATCAGCAAAGCCTTTTGGTGGCGAATGGCAGATGAGGATATCCGCCCCGCTTGCCGCTGCCAGCATAGGTGCGGCCTCAGCTTCGGGTATATCAAAAGATTCAAACGCCGTGATGTTCAGCTCCGGTATCGCCCCGCCAAGGCCGTAAATCTTCAGCCCCAGCCGCTCGGTCATCTCGCCATGTAACACTTCGGCCGAGGTCGCCGCCCGAAGCTCTTCGGGGGTTTCGTTATTGCC
>Ga0209121_10003838_pt1 | contig 14304 bp, 14 predicted proteins | sample Cruoilmetagenom3_FD_187292 | JGI IMG/M metagenome (GOLD analysis project Ga0209121, IMG submission 187292) | Oil polluted marine microbial communities from Coal Oil Point, Santa Barbara, California, USA - Sample 3 (SPAdes) (version 2) | ecosystem: Environmental > Aquatic > Marine > Oil seeps ...
ATATCCGACGGTGTCGGATATCATTCCATTTTGGGTGTATATGCGACTGCGTCGGATATACATCCCTATCATAGAATAAATTTGTTCTTTCATAAATTCATCTTATCCACTTTTATATTGTCTAATGGACTTTTTATCTTCTTTAAATCCGTTCCAGGCTCTCTGCTAATTAGTTCAACTGTATTATCCTTCATTTTGATATTCTAATATATAATGGAATATAGGGAAAGTCAAGAAAAATCTCTGTTCACACTACCCCTTTTTTTTAAACGCAGGTGAACGCAGAGGGGATTAGTCAAATGGTTAAACAGCAAAATGGTTAAAGATGTATCTTGCCATTACAGGGCGTGCTACTCCGATTTTGGACTCGATGAATCGAGCCCCTACAATTAGTGCGCGAGACAAGTCTCGCTACTCCGCTATTATCGCGACTTGGAAGTCGCTCCCACAGAGGGCGAGTAAACCTCGCCTCTACATCTATTTCAAACCGTATAGAAACCGTGACTAAGAATCGCGACAGGGATGTCGCTCCTACATTTTGCATTTTTAACTTTGCATTGTTGATCAAGCTTTGGGCTTAAAGAAAAATCCACAAAGCAACAAGATGAGCCCGGGAACATAGAAATGCCATGGGAAATGTTTGGGAATAAAAGTAGAGAATATATCAGGACTATTATCCTGAAGCAATCTTACAGGAATAGATAAAAATGACCTGAGTATAAGGATTATTCCCGTAGAGGCAGCTATAATATTTATCCTATTTATCCAACTTATCCCCTTATACCCATTCTTTAAAATAAATAAGCTACCTCCAATTAAAACCAATGATGTAAGAACAGGACATAAAACTGGACCCATCCATAGAACAGGGATAAGAAAAAGGATATCAAAAGAGAAAAGACTGGGAGGCCAGTGAATCATAAAATAGAGAAAGATGTAGTAAAAGATATCCCATATTCCGAATATAAACAGAAATAAGAAAGGAACCTCCCACCGTTTTTTAGAAGAGAGGAAAGCAATCAATGAAAGGATGATAATCGTTGCAATCTCACGGTAAACCTCAAATTGGAGAATTTCCGTATCCATAATACGAAGTGGGAAAAGTGATACAATGCCTGGATAGTAGAGATAACGGAGATATACAACTGCATCTGCTTCGAGATACCCGAAGGCTACTGCAAATACAGCCAGACCAACTAACCTCTTAGCAGTCACTAGAACTCCTTTATCGATCTATTCCCATACCTCTCAACTATTCTCCCGTTATTTTGCACTTTGCATTTTACATTCTTCATCTTGCAATTAACACGAAATGTTGTCATTCTATCCATCCACTCCCAATAACAGCTCTACCTTCATAAATAACTGCAAGTTGCCCTGGCGTTATCTGGAACTCGGGTTTTAGAAAATCGAGTCTAAATCTATCTCCCCCTAGCTTTATTCTCGCTTTAAAGGGAGTCTGTGTAGAATATGTCTGGACAGAATAGACCTTATTATTTTCTGGAGGAACCAACCATATCGGGTCACTCGCTAAAAGAGACTTACTCAGGCATTCTTCCCTTGTGCCAACCACGAGCAGGTTTTCCTCCGGGATTATACCCTTTACATATAGAGGAACACTCAGGAGAGTCGTAAGTCCCCTTCTCTGTCCCACTGTATAGTACGCAATTCCCTTGTGAACCCCGATCCTCTTCCCATATACATCCTCAATTGGGCCCGGTTCGCCTGCTTCGGGATAACGACTTTTTACTAATTCTGCATAATCTTTTTTAACAAAGCAGATATCTGCTGAGGAATGCCACTCCATTTTTCTGAAAAATTCCCTGGATTTCAGCATAACAGCTGTCTTATCCATCTTCTCTAAAGGTAACTTTGTCCGCTTTAGTATTTCTTTATCCACCCTTGAGAGGAAATATGCCTGATCATTACTGCCTTTTCCCCTCATAAGGGGATATTCCTCATCGGAGGTTTTGGCATAATGTCCGGTCGCAATAAAGTCACAGTCGAATTCTTTCCTCGCATTTTCCAATAAAGGGAATTTTATTCTTCTATTGCAAACGATACATGGAGATGGTGTACGCCCCATTTTATATTCACCCACAAAATAATCCACTATAGTTTCCTTAAATGTTTCTCTCATCTCCCTCTCGATTAATTCTATCCCCAGTTTCTCACAAACTGACCTTACCCGTTCTATCTGGAACTTTTCCGACCCAACCTCAGTAAATACACCTGTCATTCCAATGAGTGTATAATTTTGCTCTTTTAGAAGAAGGGCGGAAACCGCACTATCTATACCTCCACTTAAACCAATAACTACTCGCTTTTTTAACATAGAGAAAATATAAATAAGTCTTTTGTTATGTCAATACAATGTGTTAAATTCAGGAATTCCTCGGTGGCCCCTTTTAGTAACTCACCCGGGGTTAATTGAAGCACATCTCTCCAGCAGGTCTTATATTCTCTGGGACAAAGTCCATGTCTTGGGAGATTCGGGGTTTCTACATAATACCCTGCTTGCTCAAGGGCTTCTTTTAGAGGTAATAGTTCTTCTGCACTTTTGGTTACTCCGTGCATTAAGAAGATACCTGTCTTTTTATTCTTCTTTTGCTGACTCATTGAATTAACCTCCTTTCTCCAGCTTTCTAATATACCTCTTATCTTATATTAGTCAAGATTTTCTCGTTTATAATTACTATTTATAAATGTCCTACTCCATTATTATTTGTAAATATCGCATCAGATGGTAATATCTCATAAAAATGGTAATTAGCATTAGATAAGAGAGGACTTGCCAGTAAAAAAATCGCCTCGGAGGGCGAGCGGCAATTTCAACGCCGGTGAAATTAACCGCGCCTTTTTGTGTGGCAAGTCTGAACGGTTAACCAAGAGAAAGAAATGGGTAGGGGGAGAAGGATTACCTCCTGAATTCTCCCATAACAATACCAGCTTTTATATATATTTGGCTGAGGTCCAGTTCCGGCCCACCATAGACCTGCCCACCCTCGACAAATTCCCAGTCGGGTTTCTCGAATCCATGAATGTATCCTCCTGTTAGACGGAGCCCTATATAATCAGTGAGAGGAACAAGAATACCCACACTACCGGAGATCGATAAACAAGAACCAGTAAGATAAGCAGTCCCTCCAGGATTGTCGAGTATTCCACTGAATGTAGCACTATCAGATTGACTGGTAACGGTGATATTGGCATGGGAATATCCGCCTCCAATTTTAAGACAGGCCATTAAATAAGGAAGGCCGAAAAAATATCCCACTTCATACATCCTTGCACGAAAAGAAAGATCAAGGGAAAGTCCTCCATCCTCCTGGTGTTGGTCCCCATTTATATTAGCAACACCAATTAGAACGTTGTTTTGAATCATAGAAACCGACCAGCTCCATCCCCAACTTCCCTTCTCGAATTCATGGGATAAAGCGTTCGCCCTGAATTCATCATTTAGCGTCCCAATATCATTATGTATTGAATAATCCAGATCCACTCCGATTATTCCTGTGGTAATGGCAAATAGTAATATTAACATTTAAAACCCCCTTGCTATCCTTATATTTACACCTACTGCATATTCGTTATCATCTCCAGTCCCAAATCCATCCTTCCAATCATTATCCACTGAGAAGATAAAATCAGATACAACATCGACTGAAAGCACAAAACCAGAGAACCCAGTGGACACTCCGATACCCCCACCAAGAGAGAGACTGTATCTATCAAATTCATTTCCATTTAGACTCCTCGTCACCTCTCCATTGCTTTTGAATCTCCAGCGCATCAATCCAAGCCTGGCAGAAATATATGGCTTAATCTGCATGGGAAAAGGATACCAATCGAGTGAAAGATTCCCCTCTACAAATTCAAATTCTTCACCAAGTACCCGTGAAACAGCAATAAATGCCGTGGTATCACCCTGTTCCACCTCTATATATGCCAGAGACCGCGTCGATGCATCTGCTCTTCCCCCTTTTATACTGATATCATAGACAAGGTCGGGAATTATCTCTATATTAAAAAATACCTCTGCCGTAGGACCAAAGGAGGGACTCACAATATCGTCTCCCCTTACTTCGAACACGCCTCCCCCTATTCCTATTGCAAAAGAGAATAGTAAATATATCATTTCATACCCCCGCATCTTTCCTCTATCTTTCTTACGGTAGCCAGAAAGCCCTCCTTTTCCCAATCCCTCTCCATTTGAAAGAGCCTTTCTCTAAAATCCTCATATCGGCCATCCTCCATACAGAAGCAGTAAGTAATGAAATATCCCGGCCAGACATGAGTGTCCAACCTTGGGTCTGAGCCTTTTATCCTTCCGAGAACTTTGGGTGCAATTATGTACTCCTCAATTTTTTCTTCTTCTAAGACCTTCTCAAATCTTTCTTTGATACCCATATAGATGATTACTTCTATCTCTTTCATTCGCTCATTCTCCTCTTTAGTTTGCCTTCAAATATTGCATACAATGTCGGGATTAAAAGCAGGGTAATGAATGCTGCAACAATCATACCACCAACGACTGAAACCCCAAGCGATTTCCACATTACTGCCCCCATACCGCGACCAAGAGCCAGGGGCAACAGTCCAAAGACGGTCGTCCCTGTCGTCATAAGAATAGGGCGGAGCCTCCTTCTCGCTCCGATCCTTATTGCCTCTTGCAATCCCATACCCCTTCTTCTAAGAATGTTAATATAGTCTATCATGACAATAGCGTTATTCACAACAATACCCACAAGCATAGCTATCCCCACCATCCCCATCATACCCATAGATTGAAAACTGACAAAGAAAGCAAGTGCCACTCCAACAAAAGCAAATGGGATTGAGAACATTATGATGAAGGGGTCAAGAAAGGACTCAAATTGGGCTGACATTACCAGGAAAACTAAAACAATACCTATTATTATCGCAAGTATCAGCGTTCGGAATGATTCTGTCTGTTCCTCTATCTGACCGCCAAACTCAATATGTATGTCTTCCGGTAGCTCTGCTGATTTTAGTTTTTTCTCAATATCCCCTGCAATTTCCCCAAGGGCTCTGCCAAAGGTAGAAATCTTAAGCCTCACCATTCTCTCCCCGTTCTTTCTCTCGATGGATAGGGGCCCTCGTCTTTCTACGGGATCCAGAAAATTGGAGATATGGACCAGATCACCCGCAGGGTTACTTAACATAAAATTATCGAGTGTCATAAAAGAATTTCTGTACTCATCATCTAATTGCACCACTATGGGATACTCCTTACCTCTCTCACTGAATTTGCCTACCTCGGTTCCCAAAAAGGCTGTCCGGAGCTGACTACCCACAGAATATGCTGAGAGTCCGTATAAATACATCTCTCCCGCCTTTGGCATTAACCATAATTCTCTTGCTCCCTCCTCCCTTGAAATCTCAATCCCTGATATCCCATCTATGGGGATGAGTTCTTCTTTGAGGATTCGAGCAATAGAATCGGTTGCGTGCAGGTCGTCCCCAAGGACTTCCACCTCAATAGCGCTACCCCCAAAAGCTTCCTCGCCACCTGCCATTCCACCCGTCACTTTGAATCCTACCTTCTTTATCCCGGGTATCTCTCTTACCTTTTCCTCCAATTCATGGGCAATGTAAGTGGTTCTTTTACCTGATTTCCCAAGTGTTCCAAATATAGTAATAAAATTCGTTCCTAAACTACCACCAAAGATAGACCCCGAGCCACCAACTGATACCGTTAGATTTTTTGTCTCCGGGACCTCATCCCATATTATATCTTCCACCTTCTTCGCTATTTCATTGGTCTTTTCTATCCTCGTTCCTGTGGGGAGTTCTATATCTGCCTGGAACTGATTGGTATCTGATTCAGGGAAGAATTCAACAGGAACAAACGAAAAGAGGAATACACCCACAAGAAAAACACCAATAAAAATGCCGATTAGTTTCCCTTTGTTGAGGAGCGCCCAATCCAGCATACTCGAGTATCCCCTTTCGAGTATTTTAAAAAACCTGTCGGAAAAACCCTTGCCTTTGTTTACCCTAAGAAAACGAGAAGCAAGCATAGGCGACAGGGTCATTGCGGTAATAAGTGACACTATAAGCATCAAGGGAATGGTAATGGCTAATTGCTTAAACATAACCGATACGAGACCCCTCGTAAGCAGGAGCGGAAGGAATATGGTTACCGTGGTTACAGTTGATGCAAGGATTGCCTGTCCAACCTCCTGCGTCCCGAATATTGCTGCCTCCCTTCTCGTTTCACCTAATTCCCTATGCCTGAATATATTCTCAAGAACAACAACTGCATTGTCAACTACCATACCAACAGCAATGGCAACAGCAGAAAGTGAAATGATATTGAGACTTCCCCCTGAGAAATACAAATAGATAAATGTAATGATCAAAGAGACAGGAATGACTACTGCAATGATGATACTCGCCCTCAGGTTTCCAAGAAGTAAAAACGATACTATGAGTACCAGTAGGACGGCAAAGCCTATCGTAATTACCAGGTTATTAATTGTAGAATTAATGAAGTTTGACGAATCCACCACTATTTCAAGGTTTATACTCGGATATCTCTTTTTAAGCACTTCAACCTTTTCTTTTATTCCCCTTGCTACCTCAACGGTATTGGCGCCGGATTTTTTATTGATTGGGAATATTACTGCGTCCCTACCATTCATCCTGAAGTAGCCTTCTTTTTCAGCAACTCCCATCCAAACCCTGGCAATGTCCTCTAATTTTATGGGCTTATTATCACTCACACCAACCACTACTTCTCTTACTCCATCAAGGTTTTCGAACTTGGCGGGAAGCCTTAAGGTATATTGAGTGTTACCCCACTTTAGATCCCCCAGAGGGAAATTTATATTATTAGCCTTCAACACTTGAACGACGGTGTTTAAGGAAAGCCCTAATTGTTCGAGCTTGGTCTGAGAGATATTTACGTTTACCTGCTTTTCCTCACCACCCCCCCAGACAGGTACAGAACCCACCCCGGGTACTTTTGCAAGTTCTTTAGCAATTTTATCCTCAACGATTTTTCTAATGTCAATTCCAGGGTTTTCCGCTGCTGCAGTAAAAATTATGATTGGCATCATAGAAGACGATAACTTAAATAACCTTGGTTCCTCTGCCTCTTCAGGAAGAAAAGCAAATCCCATTGCGTCACGAACATCATTGGCAGCCTCGTCAAGATCGGTTCCATATTCAAAATCAAGGGATATAATCGAAAGATTCTCACTTGACTCCGAAGTTATTTTCTTTAGACCGGTAACATTCCCGAGTGCCTCTTCTGTTACTTTGGTTACCTCCTCTTCGATATCTGCTGCCGAAGCCCCCTGATATACTGTAACAACTGTGAGTGTCGGAAGAGTTATTTCAGGATATAGATCTAATGGCAGATTAAACCAACCAATCAACCCAACCAAAGTCAGGATAATAAAAGCAACAGTGGTTAAGACCGGTTTATTTACTGCACCTTCTGTCATCGTATCTCCTTTATGCCCACCCTTACTCCATCTTTGACTATATATTGGCCTACGATTAGAACCGTGTCTCCTTTTGATATCCCCTTTCTTATAGCTACATGACTTTCATTCGAAAGCCCGGCCTCCACGGGTGTTAAAACCGCCTTACCATTTTTTACTCTGAACACATATTTGAAAACTGTTCCTACTAACGCATTAAGAGGAAGTGTAATGGAATTGGACTCTTTTGCCACCTCCACCCAAACCCTGGCGAACATACCGGGGATTATTTCGTTATCCGGATTCTGGATGATACCTTGTACTCGTTGGGTTCTACTCTTCGAATTATAGAATGCAGATGCTTTTATTATCTCTCCTTTAAACTTCTTATTAAGGGATGGGATGTCTACTTCAATTGGGGTTCCTTTTTTAAGATGAAACTTCTCCGGAACATCAAACTCTACCTTTACCCTATCTACCCTTGCAACCTGGGCTATAGGGACCTGTTGGGTTATAGGTTCTCCGCGATCCAGAGGAGAAAGAGAAATAACACCAGATATGGGGCTTTCCACTGAAATTGGTTTCCTTTCTACTCCGGGTATTTCTAGTTCTATATACGCAATAATCTCCCCTTCTCTTACCCTTTGTCCATCCTCCACAGTGAAACGTAGAAACCTACCCATGAGGTCAGGATAAATAGTGGCCTGGTCAATACCTTTTATCTTCGAAGAAAAGCTCATAATTCGTATAATGTTTCCCTCCTCTACTATAGTAACTACTACGGGTACCGCCTCGACTTTCTTTTCCACTTTATGTCTTTTCCTGTTGATTCTAACATAAGAAGGGATACCAATTAGAAGTATCAAAAATATAATAAAAAACCACTTCTTCATACTTCCTCCTATTCTTCCATTGTTGCTATTTTGATTTTAGAAAAACTCACAGTTAAATTGTAAAGAGCGAAAAGATTGGAGAACTCTGCATTCCTATATCCCAATTCTATATCCTTATATTCAAGCGAACTTATATATCCTCTTTCATACTGTTTCTTTGCCATATCATAGGATTCCTTTGCTCTTTCTAATTCCTTGTTTGCGAGACCCAGCTTCTCTTTATTCAAACGGTAATCCAGAAGAAGACCCTTAACCTCCATTCTTATTCCTTGTTTTACTGTCTCTTCCCTTATGATTGCCTGTCGGGCTGTAAGTATATATTGCTCCATCTTCCTCTGTCTTCTAAAGCCCTCAAACAGTGGGAAAGAAAGTGCAATTGTTGCGTTGAGATTATTATCCCATTCATTTTTCATATTGCTGGGCTTATCATACGAAAAGTTTCCCTGGAAAACTATTGTAGGTAAATAGTTTAGGTATTGCATCTTATTATTGAGATTTGCGACCCTATTCATTTCCTCTATCATTTTTACCTCAGGTCTATTTGCGAGAGCTTTAGAAATGAGCGAGTCCAGAATAAAGATATCTGGTTTGACTTCTTTTTCACCCTCAATATTCATCAGGGTATCTAGGGGGAAACCAATAAGGATGTTTAGAGCAAAGCGAGCTTTCTCCAATCCATTCTGAGCATTCAAATAATCTGTCTTTCTTTTATTGAGTTCCGTTTCGGCCGAAAGGAGTGCCAACCTGGTAACTCTCCCCTCTTCATACTGGATAAACGCAGTCCGCAAGTGATCTTCCGCTCTTTCTACTGCCTCCTTTGCAATTTCCACTCCTTCATCCGCACTCACTACGCCATAAAAGACTGTTACAAGATCATTCAGTAGATTAATCCTATCGGTCTCTTCTTGAAACTGCTGAAGTTCGAACCCTTTCTTTGCAATCTCTTTGACAATGAATCGCCTACCAAAGGTAAATATGGGGAATGTGAGCGAAAGTGTATTCATGTAGTTGTTGGGATAACCTAGGGAGATAGATTGTATCCCCTCTGGTGTTTCCATTTCGAATTCAGGCACCCCCAGCAGTCTTGTGTAACTCGATTGAAAACTAAGAAAAGGGTAGAACGAAGCCCAGGACTCCTTCATCTTTGCTTCGGCCTTTTTAACTTCAAGATGGGATATCTTGAGGCTTCTATTCCCTGTAAGTGCGATTTTCTTTGCCTCTTCGAATGTCAAACCATAAGAGAGGACAGAAAACAGGAAAATCGAAAAAAGCAAGAAGTACTTCGGTCTCATTAAGTTGCCTCCTTTTTTATTCCATTCAAGATAACAGAGAGAGCAGTATCCTTGATTGTGTCTGATTCAGATTTGGCTATTGCAATGGATATAGCCACAAGTATCTGGTAGAGATCACTCTGATTTACATCTGAACTTTTTATGTGTTTAGAGAAAAAATCTATTACTTCATCTTCCAGTTCTTGAATGCGCGAGAAAATTTCTTTGTGTATTTTATATACAACATCAGATGGTAAGTCACCCAAAAGACCTCGAGGTATCTCTCCAAAACGCCTGAAATATTTATCCTTTCTTATAGAATCCTCATAATATTCAAATATGCACGATAATGTTCTGGTAAGGTCCTTACCAGAGGCGAGTATCCCCCTAATATCGTCTATAATATCGTCAACCCCTTCAACAAGAACCTTAACGAATAGGTCAGCCTTTGACTTAAAATAAAGATATATAGTTCCCTTTGCTACACCACATAATTTTGCCACATCATCTACCTTAACTTCATAATAACCCTTTTTTGCAAAGAGTTCTCTCGCCGCTTTCATTATCTGATTTTCCCTACTAACTGACTGGTCAGTCATAACGGGGTATTATATATTCCATTTTTTATTTGTCAACCCCCATCCCCTTATCATACAAACCGCGATACCCCCTTTTATAGATGCATAGTTTGCTCTGCATCTATCTTTTTCGCGAAACTGATAGAGGCAATTCATGAATTGCCTCTATTCCTTCATCGCGTTTATCACTTAGAAATCTTTGCAAAAACAGTTATTCATTGCTCTTAAAAATCAAAATTTTGCACTTGACTTTACAATCCTAATAGATATATATTGTGCAAAATTTGCGAACCTGATTTGCAAAGAGAATTTTTCTATTATGACATTAGGCAAATAAAGAGAAAGGAGCGAATATGGGTAAAAAATTGAATATAGCCCTTTACTGGGGTGCTTCTTGTGGGGGTTGTGAAATCGCGGTTCTGGATACCAACGAAAAAATCCTCAAACTCACCGAGGTTGCTGATATCGTCTTCTGGCCAGTTGCCATGGATACCAAGTATAAAGATGTGGAAAAAATGGAAAACGGGAGCATCGATATCACACTCTATAACGGTGCAATACGGTCAGAGGAAAACAGGGAAATGGCGGAACTGCTCCGTCGAAAATCAAAACTTCTCATAGCTTTTGGTTCCTGTGCGGTTGATGGATGTATCCCAGGCCTCGGTAATTTATATAGAAGAGAAGAAGTGCTCGAAAACGCATTCAAAAAAACAGTGACAACCGATAATCCCAAAGGCATAATTCCTGAGGTGATTCATGGCAAGAGAAAACTTACTCTACCAGAATTAGAACCAAGGGTGAGCACATTACAACAGGTTGTTCCCGTGGATGCCTTTATCCCTGGATGCCCTCCCCCAACCGAACTGATAGCAAAGTTTATTGATATTGTAGCGAGTGGAGAGGAAATACCGAAAGGAGCGAATCTTGCACCGGATATATCAGTCTGCGACGACTGCGACAGAAACCCAAAGGAAGAAAAGATATTACCAGATATCATTCGACCACACAGGTTGGAAAAAGACAATGGAGAGTGTTTCTTGTTGCAGGGAGTTCTATGTATGGGGCCGGTTACAAGGAGTGGATGCAAAACGAGATGTATAAATGCAAACTTCCCCTGCACCGGATGCATGGGACCAACTTCTAAGGTAACTGACCAGGGAGCGCGTTTTATCTCTGCTATAGGTTCTATAATTGGTGGAAAAGAATTTGATACAGACCAGGAAAAGATGAAAGAGATTATTGATAAGATTGATGATCCAATTGGGACATTCTATATGTATACCCTCGCCAGCTCAATCATGGGAGGTAAGAAGTGGAAAGATTGACAATAGATCCAATTACTCGACTTGAAGGCCATGGTAAGATAGAGATATTTCTTGACGATAAGGGTGAAGTAGAAGAAGCGTACCTCCAGGTTCCAGAGCTCAGGGGTTTCGAAACCTTTTGCAGGGGAAGGCGGGCAGAATTAATGCCACAGCTTACATCTCGAATATGCGGGGTTTGTCCAGTAGCACACCATATGGCATCAACAAAGGCACTGGATATGGCATTCAAAACAGAACCCCCACCCCTTGCCCATAAACTTCGCGAACTTCTGTATATGGGTTACATCATCTATGACCATATACTGCATTTTTATTTCCTTGCCGCACCGGATTTTATAGTAGGCCCAACTTCTCCAAAAGAGAAGCGAAATATCCTGGGAATACTGGAGAAGATTGGAGTAGATACGGTAAAAATGGTAATAAAACACAGGGCATATGGTCAAAAGATCACGGAGATCCTCGGTGGCAAAGCAACTCATCCGGTCTCTGGTCTGCCAGGTGGAGTTACCAAAGGACTCAATGAAGAGGAGAGAAAAGAGATAGAGAATATGGCAAAATCGTGTCTTGGTTTTGCCCAGGAGACAATAAAGATATTCAAGAACACTGTACTCATGAACAAGGATTATAAAAAACTTATCACTTCAAAAGATCTTGCTCTATCTACCTATAACATGGGTCTCGTTGACAAGGAGAATAAACTCAATTTCTACAGGGGCAGGGTCAGAGTTACCGCACCTGATGGCTCTGAATTTTTAAAGTTTGACCAACAAGATTACAGAGATTTAATTGCTGAAAGGGTCCTTCCCTGGAGTTACGTCAAGGTCCCCTATCTTAAAAAAGTGGGGTGGAATGACTTAACCGATGGTTTTAACTCGGGACTTTATAGGGTGGGACCACTTGGCAGACTAAATGCAGCAGATGGATTAAATACACCCCTTGCCCAGAAGGAATTCGAAAAGATGATAGAATTCTTCGGGGGTAAACCAATAAACAATACTCTTGCCTATCACTGGGCAAGGGTTATTGAGATACTCAACGCCTCTGAACGGGCAGTTGAACTGATAACAGATGATGATATTACAGGGGAAGATCTGAAAAACCCTATAGCTGCTGAAACCCCTGGGAGAGGAGTTGGAATTGTAGAAGCCGCCAGAGGAACCCTTATTCACGATTACACGGTGGATGAGAATGATCTAATCAAAGATCTAAACCTGATTGTTGCAACGACCAACAACAACGGAGTAATAAATATGGCAATCCGTCAGGCGGCATCTAAATTTATCCATAAAGGGAAGTATGACGAAGGTATATTTAATATGGTAGAGATGTTCTTCAGAGCTTTCGACCCCTGCATGGCATGCGCATCTCACCAGTTAGGAAAAGTTCCCCTTGAAATTTCTATAAAAGATAAAGACGGAAATATCATAGATACCATCACAAACTTCAAAAAAGGAGAGCAATGTGGCATTTGAGCTATCAAAGGAATTAGTCCGATCCGACTTTATTAAAAAGATTGAGGAATTATCCGGCGAAGAGATAAGTGCCTGTTACCATTGCGGAAAGTGTTCTGCTGGGTGTCCCTCTGCCATGACAATGGACCTACTGCCCAATCAAATAATACGCGCCATTCAACTCGGTGATATCGAGACCTTAAAGACTTCCAATACCCCCTGGATATGCGCCTCTTGCTTTACATGCTATGTTAGATGCCCACGGGGAATAGATCTCTGCAGCATAATGGAAGCCGTTAGACAGATGACATTAAGAGGCAACAAAGACCACATAGATATAAAAAAATATACCGGTGAGTTGGCAAGCCTACCACCTATAGCTGTGGTTAGTGCCCTAAGGAAAATGTCATCATGAAGGAAATTATATACTATCCAGGATGTACTCTTAAGAATACTGCTAAGAACTTCGAGGATTCAGCTATTGCCTGTTCCGAAGCACTGGATTTTAAACTGCATGAGCTAAAAGACTGGTACTGCTGTGGAACCGTTTATTCCCTGACGAGTGATGACCTTATGCACCATATTGCAACCGTTCGGAATCTCCTCCGCGTTCAGGAAGAGGGTCAAGAGAGATTCACTACCCTGTGTTCAATGTGTTACAACACAATAAAGCAGTCGAGTAAGAGAATAAATGAGAATGAAAATGACAGAGAAACGCTTAATTCCTTCATGGATGAAGAGGAAAATAACTACGAAGGGAAGGTAGATATAATTCACTACCTTCAAATACTTCGTGATGAGATAGGTTTTGATATAATAAAAGAAAAGGTTAGGAGACCCCTCAAAAACTTAAAACTTGCTCCTTATTATGGCTGCCTTCTCCTCCGTCCAAATGAGGTAGCAATAGATGACCCGGATTCGCCCTCTATTCTTGAAGACCTTATAACGGCAATGGGAGCAGAGGTGGCTTACTTCCCATTCAAAAATGAATGTTGTGGGGCTTATGAGACTGTGGCAGAGGTTGATTTAGTGGTCGAAAGAGCACACAATATCATAGGAAACGCCAAAAGAAACGGGGCGGATGCTATTCTTGTCTCGTGTCCACTCTGCGCTTTCAATCTGGACAACAGACAAAAAGAGGTATTAGAAAAATACCCCGACTTTGAAGGTATTCCGGTTCTCTACTTCACCCAAGCCCTGGCTCTTGCCTTAGGACTTGACCCAGATGTATGCCGTTTTGATCTTAACTATCAACCGGTAGAAGATTTAGTAAGGGGGACTGAACAATGAAGAGAATGGGATTATTTATCTGCCATTGTGGCACTAATATAG
>Ga0209121_10003839_pt1 | contig 14303 bp, 8 predicted proteins | sample Cruoilmetagenom3_FD_187292 | JGI IMG/M metagenome (GOLD analysis project Ga0209121, IMG submission 187292) | Oil polluted marine microbial communities from Coal Oil Point, Santa Barbara, California, USA - Sample 3 (SPAdes) (version 2) | ecosystem: Environmental > Aquatic > Marine > Oil seeps ...
CTGATATTAATGTTAGCGGAAAAGGTTTTAAAGGAGGTGATAGTGTCGTTATTAATGGTCTGCCTCTTATTGACCCTAAATATTATTACCCTGTTAGCTCAACGGTTGCTGGTTTTAAAGGAGAAGGACATGCTACTCATGCTCTGGGAAACCCGTTTTATATCGATACTCTCTGGAAAGGAAGAGGCGCTCTTTATACAGGTGGTGGTGGCGCTACAGGTGAATTCTCAGGAGGTGGCGGAGGTGCCGGCTTTGGAGAGGGAGGAAACGGTAATAAGCAGAGAACACCACTGTATATAGATAATGGCAGAGGCGGTTGGCTGGTCGATCCTTCAGATTTCACTGACAGAATAATCATGGGCGGCGGTGGTGGCGGTAGCGGTTATACTGACGGTACAGGCACAAGTGGTGCCCGGGGAGGAGGAATAGTGCTGATACTGGCTGATTCAATTGTGGGGAATGATCATGTAATAAAAGCAAACGGAGATTCAATACTTACAATAGCAGGAGGAAATGGAGGTGCCGGTGGTGGAGGAGGTGCAGGATCAGTTGTGCTATCCGTAAGAACCTATGCATCATCAGATATAAACGTTGAAGCAAAAGGCGGCTCTGGAGGCCATTCCACAGAGATATACGGTACAGGTGGTGGCGGAGGAGGAGGCCTGATATGGATAAGTGCAGCAACTGTGCCGGCTGAGATGCAGGTAAATATTGACGGAGGAAAAGCAGGAAGAATAAATTACCCTGTTGGCCTGTCACAGGGAGGAGATGGAGGAAATGGCCTGGTGAGAACAAACCTCGAGATGCTACTTAACGGATTCCTGTTTAACTCAATAGTATTCTCCTCAAATGCTACACAAACAGACTCAATATGCTACGGGCAAGTGCCCCCGAGCATAACGGGTACTGAACCAGTAGGTGGTGATGAACCTTATACTTTTAGATGGGAGAAAAAAGTGGATGAGGATTTAATCTGGTCACTGGTACCAGGATCAGGCAATACTAAGAACCTGGTAATAACTGATAATGAAACAGATACAGTACAGTTCAGAAGAGTGGTTACTGATAGTAATGCAACACCTGTCTCAGATACCAGTAAAGCAGTTACAGTGATTGTGCAACCACTGATAACAGATAATATTGTCGGATATGATACAATAATATGCGCAGGACAAGACCCTGAAAGCCTGTTACAACAAACAGGTTTCGTGCTCGGGGGAGGGAATAATATATATAGTTATGAATGGCTTGATAGTACACAATTACATAACTGGCAGACTGCACCGGGTATTATAGATAATGATAATTATAACCCGCCAGTGCTCACAGCTACAGCTTATTATTCAAGAATAGTTACATCAGGGGTGTGTGTTGATACAAGCGCCAGAGTAAAAGTTGAAGTACTGCCTGTTATTACAAATAATAGCATTCTAAATGATGCTAATCAGTTCGTATGTTCTGATGACCTCTTTGATGACCTCACCGGATCTGATCCCCTTGGAGGAGATGGTGCATACACCTATGAATGGATAAGCAGCACTGACCAGAGCACGTGGGGCCTCGCAGAAGGCACTAATAACGCTAAGGATTATAACCCTGATGAGAATTCCCCGAACTTCCCGGGTGACCAATACTATAAAAGAATAGTTAAATCAGGCCTGCTTGACTGCTGTATTGATACATCTACACAGGTTCTGCTTACAAGCCTGGAAGCAATTAATAATAATAATATTTCAGCGGACCAGACCATATGCCAGGATTCAGTGCCTGATCCAATAATCGGTGACCCGCCGGGAGGAGGTGATGGTAATTATACATATACCTGGGAAGATAGTACCAGGTCTGCAGCATGGACTATTATCCCCGGAGCAGACCAGATTGATCATAATCCTCCTTCACTCTCTGATACAACCTGGTACAGACGAATAATACTTTCATCGGTATGTGATGATACAAGTAACGTGGTGGTCGTTAATGTACACCCGGCTATTGTTAATAATAATATAAGCACTCTGTCAGGCCTTGTAGACACAACAATATGTTACAATCAGTTGCCAAATATACTTACAGGTGATGATGTATCGGGCGGTGATGGAACATATACCTTCCTCTGGGAATATAGTACTGACCAGTCTGTATGGATACCGGCTTCTGGAACTAACAACCTGACAGACTACAGCCCCCCTGTGCTGACAGAGGATACCTGGTATAGGCGAAAGGTAAGCTCAGGTGAATGCGGGGTGGTAAGCAATAATATTAGTATTGCTGTATTACCACTTATAGGTAATAATACTATTATACTGGCTGATCCTATGACCTGTTATAATACAGCACCTGACCTTATTACAGGAAATAATCCATCAGGAGGGAATGGAACATATGTTTACCTTTGGGAGGACAGTCCTGATAATATTGCATGGTCAGCGGCAACAGGTGGCAATACAGGTATTGATTACCAGCCTGGCAACCTGTCGGATGTTACCTATTTCAGGCGAATAGTATCTTCCGGTTTATCTGATTGCTGTAAAGATACAAGCAACGTGATTATTGTGGGTATTTATCCCCTGCCAACAGGTACTATCACAGCAGATGAGGATACTACCTGTGCAGGTTCTGAGATTGATGTATCAATGAACCTTACTGGCGCTGCGCCCTGGAATGTAACATTGAATGATGGCACCCAGGACCTGGTATCATTCGTAGCTGCCAGCTCACCGCATGATTTCCTTCATTCACCAACATACACAAGTGACTATACCTTTGTTTCAATTGTTGATAATAATTCATGTGAAGCAATTTCAATGAATGGAACCCGAAAAGTTGTGGTATATGAAATTCCGGTAGCTGATGCAGGTCAGGATGATGAAGCATGTGGACCTGATTATACCCTTAATGCGAACCCAAGTGTTGGAAACGGAACATGGCTTAATTTTTCGGGTGCAATAAGCAATATAGTAGATATGAACAGTCCTTCAACAACGGTAACAGTGGCTAGCTATGGAACACATACTTTCTGGTGGAAGGAAATCAACTGGGAATGCAAGGATTCAGCATCGGTTGATATAACTTTCTGGGAAGAGCCTGCACCTGCATATGCCGGGGAAGATAATGACCTGACACCATATGATTTTAGTTATACACTCGAAGCTGATGAACCCACAGTGGCAACCAGTACCTTGTGGTCAGTGGTACAAAGCTCGGGAACTCCCACTGAGCCATATTTTACCGACCCTACTATTGCTAATGCAACAGTAAAGGATCTTTCATATGGTGATAATATATTGCTCTGGACAATTGAGAATGGTGCCTGCGTAACATCTGACCAGGTAAAACTGTATGTCCCGATGGTATTCATCCCCGAGGGTTTTTCTCCTAATGGTGTCGAACCAAATGAGCAGTTTGTAATACAGGGAATAGAAAACACTACAAATGAGCTTGTTATTACTAACCTGACCGGCGCTGTTGTCTACAGAAAAGTCAACTATCAGAATGACTGGGAAGGATTAAACTTAGATGGACAATCGCTGCCTGAAGGTACTTACTATTATTATCTTACAATAAAAACACCGGTTAGTGAGCGGTTTAGTGGTTATGTGATAATAAAAAGATAATGAAGAAAACAGGATTATATATAGTTATTTTTCTGCTTTTTGCATCAGTGGATGCAGCAGCTCAAAATTATCCTGTTTACAGCCAGTACCTCCTGGATGGCCTTGTGATAAACCCTGCCTATACCGGTACCAGGGAAGCATTAACAGCATCATTATCTATAAGGAGAAAATCTTTGCACTTTGAAGGATCTCCCCTGATGGGGACTTTTTCACTTCACTCGCCTTTGAAGAATGACAGGATTGCCCTGGGCTTAATGTCTCATTATCAGACATATGGCATTACTACCAAAGCAAGTGTTTTTGCCAGTTATGCTTTCCATATTAAGACAAGAAAAGGAAGATGGTCACTGGGAATAAAAGCTGGAGCTGATATGGTAAATAATAATTATTCAGGTGTAAACACAGTTGAACCTGATCCTGCATTTACAGAAGCTGTATCTTCATATACATTACCAAATATTGGGGTGGGGGTGTATTATAGTTCTGATAAGTTATTTGCAGGAGTGGCCGTGCCGGAAATGTTTGCTTATCAGGAAAACAGCAGCAGGAGTGGTTACGAGATATACCATGATTTTGATAACTATTATTTTATTGCAACGGCAGGAGGACTGATAAACTTTACTGAAACCCTGAAATTTAAACCTTCTACCCTGATCAGGTACTCGCTTACAAACCCACTGTTAATTGATCTGAATGGAAATTTAATAATATCTGATTTCCTGTGGATTGGAGTTTCCTGGAGACTGGGAGAGGAAGTGCTTGTGGGAATACTTGAATTTCAGATAAGCCAGCAGATGAAAATTGGATATGCTTATGAATATAATCTGGGTAATATAAGCACCTTTGTCGGTGGCACCCATGAAGTAGCTTTAAGATTTGAGTTCGGAAAAACAGTAAGTGCTGCAAATCCGCGGTATTTCTAAGATGAAAATATTATATAAAGGATACATATTGTTTCTTCTTCTTATTTTGCCCCTGGCATTTTTAAAAGGTCAGTCCAGCAATATGATCAGGGTTGTAAAAGTACCGGTCAGTACAGGACAGTACAACGAAATGAATGCTATATTAGTTCAGGATGGTATAGCTTTTTGCTCCGACCGCAGAACATCAGGAGTGGTAAATAATAGAACTTTCAACGGTGATCGTGTTTACAGTATCTTCTTTGCTGAGCGTGAGGATACTATGAAATGGGGCAGAACAAATATATTTTCCCGTGACCTCCTGTCAATATTTAATCAGGGACCATTCTGTTTTACTCCTGACAGGCGACATATTTATTATACCAGTGAGGTGGAAAGGGGTAACAGTGCTTTCAAAAGAGATTTTAAGAACAGGAGAGGGATATTTATTACTGATAAAGTAGCCGATGGCTGGTCTGAACCCAGGGCCTTTGAATATAATGACCCGTTATGGAACCTGGGGCATCCATATATCAGCAATGACGGTAAATACCTGTTTTTTTCTTCAGATATACCTGGTGGCTATGGAGATTCAGATATTTATATGTGCAGGTGGGAAAATGATAGTTGGACAGAGCCTGAGAAACTAGGCCCTGAAGTAAACAGCCAGTATTCGGAACTATATCCTTATTTCAGCCCTGCCGGTGAACTGTATTTTGCCTCCGATCGAGGAGGAGGTTATGGCGGACTTGATATTTATTATTCCAGGATTAAGAGTGAGGGATGGACAAAACCTGTTTTAATGCCCGAACCAATAAATTCTGAAGCTGATGATTTCAGTCTTTATAAGGAACAGGATGGGGAAAGTGGATTCTTTACATCTAACAGGGGCAGAACAGATGATATTTATATGTTCATCTCAGAAATAATAAGGAAAAGCGAATGTAATGAACTTGTTTATGAGCAATTCTGCTATGAGTTTAAAGAAGTAAATTCCATGAAATTTGATTCAATGCCTTTTGAATTTGAATGGGATTTTGATGATGGTACTAAATTAAAAACCAATATTGCAAAGGCTGAACATTGTTTTAAAGAACCTGGCATGTATGTTGTAAAGCTTAATGTGACAGATATGATAACCGGTGAGATAAATCATAATGAAACAAGCTATCTGTTACAGATTGAACGTACAGAACAGGCATTTATAACATTACCTGATAGTACCTATGTTGGTGATACAATCAAACTGGATGCATCAATGTCTTACCTTCCGGGTTGGGATATAGCAGAGTATTACTGGAACTTTGACGATGGAACTGCAGATAAAGGAATAGAGATTAAAAAAACTTATTTGTTGAAAGGAGCATATGATGTTCAGTTGATTGTAAGCTCAAAACCTGATCCTGAAGGTAATATTAAAGAAACATGTGTTACCAGGACAATAGTTGTTGAAGAAAGATGATTTAACTAATTATGCTATTTTTGTACAGAGTATGAGGGATGGAAAAAAAACATATTATTTAATATTCTTAACTTCCCTGTTTTTAGTCACAGGTATTATACAGGCACAACCTGTACCTGCAAACGACGAAAATATACCTTACTTGATGACATTCGGAGGTCATGGAGAAACATCATGGGGTGATGATGATTTTTCCCAGACTTTCTTTTTTAAAATACCATTAACATATTCAGAACCTTTTTATATCAGGGTGTATGATCCTGATATAGGTGGTGATGTGGATGAAATAAATGGTGTCTGGGATACAAAGATGAATTACTCTGTTTATGGAGGTGAAGGGTCATGGAGTGATGATGATGCAAGGGGTATTCAACCCAGTGGTAATTACAGGAGTGGTACACTGCTCGCTTCAAAGGTATTTGGTAATGATGACAGGTACGATGATGACTGGTATACCTTTGGCCCATTTAATCCCACTGAAGGCGAACGGGTGGAAGCATTTGAAGGATATATATTTAAATTAATATGTGAGGGAATATCGGGCGATGATGGGAACCTGTACAGGTACTATCTAAGTACCCTGGCCAACGAAAACAGGCCGATTGAGAACGGTAATGCGTTTACATACGAATATTGTTTCAGGATGTGGAACAAAACTGATAATATATCACATATATACCCTTATATTGACACAGCTACCATATTTGTTAAACAGGTAAATTTTGACTGGGATGATGATGGATATATAAGAGTTGTATCGAGAGTACGACGGGGACTGCTTGCAACCACATCGTTTGAGGACGAATGGGCAGAGAGCAAGATAAAAATAGAGCAGGAAGAAATAAATTCATCACTTGATTTTCAATTTATTAAGAAAAGGGAATTCCTGGTGAAAAATAATAATGTGGTAATATCAGTCGAAAACCAGTATGGTGAATATCTTGAGTTTTTTACTGTACCAATTGGAGGTGTGCCGGTATTTAAAGCCCAGCTGGAAGGAAATAAAATAAATAAATAGCAGTTTGATGGTTAGGAAGCTCGTGTTTAAATATCCGATAATATTTATTTTGTTATCGATAAATTCGTTGTTGTCCTTTTCACAGAAATACCAGTTTAAAAATTACAGTGTAAATGAAGGCCTCCCTGGGCGGTTTATCTATACGATCAACCAGGATCATGATGGTTTTATATGGCTGGGGACCGATAAAGGCCTTTGTTATTATGATGGTTTTGAGTACCATATGACTTATGTGTCGGATACACTGGAAACTCACTTCCCTGTTTCGTCCTACGAAACAGGCAGCGGAATAATTTACTTCGGCTTTAATGATGGCACCATGCATTTTACTGAAGGCAGAAATCTCAAACAGATCCTGGGTATTGATGCTGTAAGAATAAATGATATTATTGAGAGCAGTGATTCAATAATATATATTATTACCCAGAGTAAAGGAATATTTGCTTTTGATCCTCAAAACCCTGAATCAGCTTTTGAAATACAAAATCCTATTGAGGATTTCCTTTATTGCGCAGAATTTACGGGAGATAATAAAATTGTCCTGGGTACACAAAACGGCCTGTCATTATGTAAGCTTGACAATAAGGTGCTTACAGTTATTGCTGAATCAGGTGAGCTGGTCTATTATAAGGTGCAGGATATTAAAAAAAGCGCTAACCCTGACCTGTATTTTATTGCTACCGAGGATAATGGTTTGTATGTGGCCGACTTTAAAGATGATGAAATAGTGCTTGCGAGGATTGGGGAGGAGGAATTGTTCACAAGGTCAAGAGTGCAGTCATTAATGATGGATATGCAAGGGATATTGTGGATATCGACATACGGGAATGGGTTGATCAAAACACAGACTGACAGTACCACAGCTAAAGTATTATCATACGAGGAGCTGAATGTTAATTCAGGACTAACCGGAAACGATATAAAGACATGTTATGAAGATTACTGGGGGAATATATGGATAGGACATTTCGGGAATGGCGTTTCCGTACAAAGTACTGATGCATATAAATTTTTCAGGCCGGGAAATGGGAAGAGAGAGAATAATATTATATATGTTGGTGAATATCAGGGGTATGTTTTTGCGGGAACTGTATCGGGATACTATCTTTTTGATCTTGCCACTGAAAAAATCAAAAGCTATACTGACCTGGCAGCTTCAATGAATTTGGAAAGAATAACCGATTTTTATCTCGGCGATGATGGATCGATCCTTATAGGTACAGAAGAAAAGGGAGTGTATAAACGTACCAGGCAGGGCAGGACAGAACTTCTGTACAGGTCAGACAATAACATAGAGAATTATATCACCGATATAATTGAAGAGGCCGGCTATATCTGGCTGGGTACCAGAGGCGGAGTGATTAGTATTAATAAAAAGACAGGGGGTAGAAGGCATTTTACCACATCTGAAAAACTGCCTCATAATTATATTAACCAGCTTGTACCGGGGAATGATGGTAAAATTATTGTTGCAACAGAAAGTAACAGGTTGGTTATGATTGACCCTCAGAATGGAGTTATTACAGGAAAAGCAATTATATACGGGGGAGCAAAGAATATATTCCAGTCTTTTGATATTGATAATCATGGAAAGATATGGGGCGCTACCAGGGAATCAGGGCTATTTTGTTTTGAGAAGGATTCATTATGGAATACTACATTCCGCAATGGATTGTATTCGGATAACTGTTACAGCTTGCTGTGCGATAGTAGAAATAATATATGGATTGGACACCAAAAAGGATTCTCTTTATATAAACAGGAAAAAAATGTATTAAAAACATTCGATGATATTTTCGTATCAGGAGCACATTGTAATAAGAATGCCTTATATGAAACCTCTGAAGGTTATATACTGATGGGAACAAGTGAAGGATTTATGATCTATGATCCTGATATGGATATATCAAATTTGAATCCGTCAAGGACTAATATTCTTTCAATTAAAATAAATGATAATATAGTGCCCCTACAGGATGAATATAACCTCCCTTATAGCTCACGGTATATTTTTGAGATTGATTTTGTTGGACTAAATTATGCAGACCCTGAAAAGGTCTATTACAGCTATAGCATGGAAAACTATGATACCAAGTGGTCAGACGCTACTTATTCAAGACAGGTATCATACAGGCTCAACAGTGGTAGTTACCGGTTTAATATCCTTTCATACAGTTATGATGGAGTGACTGATAACCAGATTAAGAGCTTTGAGATAAATATCAAAAAGCCGTTCTGGGAATCTTTATGGTTTATTTCTTCATCAATTATTATACTGGTTATTATTGTGATAGTTATTATTAAGATAAGGGAGAGGGCACAGGAGAGGGCCAGGAAGTTGCTTGAAAAAGAGCTGGCTGAACGTACCAGGGAGGTAATAGCTCAAAAAGAAGAGATTGAATACCAAAACAGGGGGATAACGGATAGTATAAATTACGCCCAGAGAATACAGGCCAGCCTCCTTCCTCCGGTAAAAAAACTGAATGAAAACTTCAATGGTTCATTTGTATTTTATCGCCCAAGGGATATAGTAAGTGGTGATTTTTACTGGTTTGATACTATAAGTGATGATAAAATTATGATTGCTTGTGCTGACTCAACAGGCCATGGTGTACCCGGGGCTTTCATGTCAATGATAGGATCAGCATTGTTGCAGGAAATAGTCAACAGGAAAGAGATAACCAGACCATCAGGCATATTGCGTGCTTTAGATAATGAAATCACCACAACACTAAATCAAACAGGTGATGATACCTCAAATGATGGTATGGATATGGTGGTCTGCGAATATAATCCCAAAACAAGACTACTAAGGTTTGCTTCTGCTCTTCGTCCGGTCATTCTTGTGATGGACGGTGAGCTGTATTATATAAGAGGGAATAAAAATTCAGTAGGTGGGGAATTTATGGAGGAAAAATATTTTGATGACCAGGAGTATTACCTGAAGGGGAATGATATCGTTTATATCTTTTCAGATGGTTACCCCGATCAATTTGGGGGTGTAGATGGTAAAAAACTTAAAATTGTAAGACTGAAAAAACTGATAGAAAATATTAAGGACCTGGACATGGATAAACAGTATAAGAAGATAAGTGATTATTTTGATAGCTGGAAAGGAGATAATGAACAGGTTGATGATGTCCTGATGATGGGATTTAAGGTATAAATTATACTCGTTTATTCATTTACACATATCCCGTTAAGACTGAAAGGAATTTCACAGGTGGAATCAATATTACTTTCATTTCCGGCCCTGTCCCTCGCAAAAAAATCATATTTAATAGTATCTGTAATATCATAAAAGAAATATAAGAATGTAATTTCTATTGTTCCCTGTAATATCTTGTTCTGTCCTTCCCGATCCATATATGGTATCCTGTAGTCTGAGGGTTCGTTGGGGTCAGATTCGTCAACTTGAGTAAATATACCATCTTCCTTGGTGTAAAGAGTAAAAAACAGGTTGGTGGTGTCAGTCTCTCCTTCTCCAGGCTCCTTAAGTCCCAGGTCTCCGTCTCCGTCTTCAAAATAGAACTTTAGTATACCAGCCTTGGCAGGGTTACCAAGTATATCAACAGTATCATACATGGTGAATTGCCTGAATTCGATAACTGGCTCGGGTGGCAGCTGCCGGATTTTCTCACAACCACTGAAAAAGGGCAGAGACACAAGTATTGTAAATATTACCGGTGTTATACTTTTCATATTAAACACAGTCATCAAAAATTACACCAAAATAGCTATTTTTTTCTGAAAAATATTCGAAGGGGTGTTCCTGTAAAATCGAATTTTTCCCTCAGTCGGTTTTCCAGGAATCTTTTATATGGTTCCTTTATATACTGTGGGTGATTGCAAAAAAAGGCGAATGAAGGATAGAAAGTAGGAAGCTGGCTAATATATTTTATCCTTATAAATTTGCCCTTGGTAGCGGGAGGTGGATTATTCTCAATAATAGGATGAAAGTAAGAATTTAAAGCTGAGGTTGATATTTTCCTGGTCCTGTTATCATAAACCCTCATAGCTTCATTGATCACCTTGTGAATCCTCTGTTTTTCAATGGCTGAGATAAAAAGTACAGGATAATCAGTAAATGGTGAGGTCTTGTTCTTTATTGTTAACTCAATATTCCTGGCCGAGTTAGAATCTTTTTTAGCTATATCCCATTTATTAACCAGAAGGACAAGTCCTTTATTATTTGATAAAATAATACTCATTATGTTCAGGTCCTGTGATTCGATACCTTTGTTAGCATCAATCATTAGAAGGCAGACATCAGAATTTTCTATAGCTCTGACAGCCCTTAGTGTTGAATAGAATTCAATATTCTCATTTACCTTTGATCTTTTCCTCAAACCGGCTGTATCAACCAGTAGAAAATCCTGTTCAAATTTCTTATACCTGATAAATACTGAATCCCTTGTTGTACCGGCTACAGGTGTTACTATATTCCTGTTTTCACCTGTAAGGGTATTAAGTAATGATGATTTTCCCACATTGGGTCTTCCCACAACTGCTATCCTTGGCAGTGATTGCTCATCCTCTTCTTTTTTTTGCGGGAGACTGTTTACAATTTTATCCAGAAGATCACCTGTCCCTGACCCGTTGGTGGATGATATGGTAAAATAATCACCGAGCCCCAGCTTATAGAACTCGGCTGCATCAAGAAGGAGTTTATTATTATCAACCTTATTAACCACCGCTAACACATCCTTACCTGAACGCCTCAGCATATTGGCAACTGACATGTCAAGGTCAGTTAAGCCTGTTATTACATCAACCATAAAAATGATAATTGCAGCTTCTTCTATTGCTATCTCGACCTGCCTGTTTATTTCACTCTCAAAAATATCATCTGAATTATTAACATAACCACCTGTGTCAATGATTGAGAATATCTGGCCGTTCCAGTTCACCTTGCCATAGTGCCTGTCGCGTGTGACACCACTTACTTCATCAACTATTGCTTCCCTCGACTCGGTGAGCCTGTTAAACAATGTTGACTTGCCAACATTTGGTCTTCCAACTATTGCTACTATACTGCTCATAATGATGATTTCAATAACCAAACTTCTTTAACGTTCCAGGCTTATCCCTCCAGTCTCTGGTGACTTTTACGTAAATCTCAAGATACACTTTTTTACCTATGAATTCTTCTATATCCTTTCTTGCTTCAGTACCTGTTTTCTTAAGCATTTTACCCTGGTGTCCGATGATAATACCTTTCTGGCTCTCTCTTGTAACATGTATCAGTGCCCTGATGTTTACAATTTTATTTTGTTCTTTATAGCTTTCAATCTCGATTTCAACAGAATAAGGTATCTCCTTTTTATAATTATTCAGTATTTTTTCCCGTATTATTTCTGTAACAAAGAATCGTTCATACCTGTCGGTAAGCTGGTCTTTAGGGAAATATGCCGGACCTTCAGGCAAATTATTAAGGATGATATCAAGAAGGTTGTTAATATTGAACCTTTCCTTTGCCGAGATGGGTGCAATAATGGCCTCCGGCATAATTTCTTTCCATTTTTCAAAAAACCTGTCAAGTGTTTCCTGGTCCCCAAGATCAATTTTATTTATTATAAGTATAACAGGGACATCAGACTTTATCACCCTGTCAAGTGTTTCCCTGTTCTTATCTATTTTTTCTTTAATATCGGTTACATATAATATCAGGTCAGCATCAATAATTGCTGTATGAACTGACTGCATCATTGACTCCTGGAGCTTATAGGCAGGTTTTATTATACCGGGAGTGTCTGAATAAACTATCTGGAAATCATCACCGTTAACTATACCCATTATTCTGTGCCTCGTTGTCTGTGATTTGGAAGTAATAATTGAAAGTTTCTCACCAACAAGAGCATTCATTAGTGTTGATTTCCCCACATTGGGATTACCCAGGATATTTACAAAACCGGACTTATGAACCATATTATTCGTTATGTTCTTTTCAGAATATTGATCTCTTTTTTTGTCAGATGTCTCCATTTTCCCCTTGGAAGATTTTTTTTGGTCAGTCCTGCAAAATATACCCTATCGAGCTTTTTTACCCTGTACCCCAGTGCTTCAAAAAGCCTTTTTATCACCTTGTTCTGTCCGGTATGAATTTCTACTCCGGCCTGTGTCTTATCATCGGGATCGGGATATGCAATGGTATCCACCGCGACCATCTCACCTATATCTATGCCTTCCGTAAGTTTTATCATGTCATTGCGGGTCAATGGCCTGTTAAGGTATACATGGTAAATTTTCTTTTTCCTGTGTGAGGGATGGGTTAATTTCTTTGCCAGCTCACCATCGTTTGTAAACAGGAGTAATCCTGTCGTATCCCTGTCGAGCCTCCCAACAGGATACACCCTCTCGGGACAGGCGTTTTTAATCAGGTCAGTAACCAGCTTATCAGCATGAGGGTCATCCGTGGAACTCACATAGCCGGTAGGCTTGTTAAGAAGAATATAAACCTTCTTCTCGGGGTTCAGTATTTTGCCCCTGTACTTTACCCTTGCATTAATTGAGACCTTTGTACCAAGGTCAGTAATAATCTTTCCATCAACACTTATCTCCCCTCTGGAAATGAGATCATCGGCATCCCTTCGGCTGCATATACCACTGTTTGCAATGAATTTGTTCAATCTTATCATTTCATCACCTGCCGGGATTCTCTTTCTTCCTCTTTTTTGTCTGTCATTCATTGAATTATAATTTCGGTTTGCAAAGGTACTGATAATTTGTAAATATTTAGCCTCAGCCTAAGCCTCAGCCTCAACATTAGCTGCAGCCTTCTTCTTCGCCTCATCCTTTATCCATTGATTACCCATTTCACCAGAATGACAATTAAAATTTTTTTACCAATTTTGTCAGACTATATCATATAACTTATATTGTATAAAATTAAACAACAGATATGTCATTAATAAAATCAATATCGGGAATCAGGGGTACGATAGGAGGGAAAGCAGGCAGGGGTCTTAGCCCTCTGGATGTGGTCAAGTATACGGCTGCATACGGCGAATGGGTATTAAGAAATAGTAAAAGAAAAAAATCCTGTATAATCACCGGCAGGGATGCAAGACCAAGTGGTGAAATGATAAATAAGCTGATGACCGGCACCCTTACTGCGTTGGGAATAGATGTAATTGATCTTGGACTGGCAACAACACCAAGCGTAGAGATTGCAGTTATAGCAGAGAAAGCATCGGGAGGGATAATACTCACTGCCAGCCATAACCCCGTAGAATGGAATGCTCTTAAATTGCTTAACGGGGAAGGGGAATTTGTTACTGCCAGCGATGGAGCACAGATACTTGAAATAGCTG
>Ga0209121_10003841_pt1 | contig 14299 bp, 11 predicted proteins | sample Cruoilmetagenom3_FD_187292 | JGI IMG/M metagenome (GOLD analysis project Ga0209121, IMG submission 187292) | Oil polluted marine microbial communities from Coal Oil Point, Santa Barbara, California, USA - Sample 3 (SPAdes) (version 2) | ecosystem: Environmental > Aquatic > Marine > Oil seeps ...
TTTTTTTAAATACACAGCGAGGGTCGGCAGTGAATAGCAGTCAGCAGAGTGGGGTTTTATTAAGCGAGCAACGGGGCCATATCGGCATTATTACGTTTAACCGCCCCGCGCAACACAATGCGCTGTCACCCGAATTACTGGCTAAGCTCTGCGAGGTGCTAGCAGCCTGGGCTGCCGGTGGCGAGGTGAGGGTGGTGATTTTAACCGGTGCTGGTGACAAGGCTTTTTCCGCCGGTTATGACATTAATGCTATCGCCACTGTTGGCCCCGAGCACAAAGCCTCTGTCGATAATGAACCGCAGCAAACACCCTTCGAGCGCGGGCTAGCGGCTGTCAAAAACTTCCCTTATCCCACTATCGCCATGCTCAACGGCCACTGTTTTGGCGGTGCCCTGCATATGGCCCTGTGCTGTGATATGCGCATCGCAGCTGACCACATCGCCGTGGCCATGCCACCGGCCAAGCTTGGCGTAGTTTACGGAGCTGAGGGTTTGGCACAATTTATTCAGGTGCTAGGCTCGGCCAAAGCCCGGGAAATGTTTTTTACTGGCCGAACCTACAAGGGTCAGCAAATTGCGGAAATGGGCCTGACTGGGCAGTTGGTTCCCGCCGAGGATCTGGAGCGCACCGTGTTGATGATGGCTGAAGAAATTGCCATCAATGCCCCTCTGGCACTACGGGGCATTAAACGCATTATGAATGTTGTTGAGCAACCGGCCTTAAGCGAGGTGCAAGAGAGGGAAGCTCACGACTTGGTTGCCGAGTCTTTTCGCAGCTGTGATTTAAAAGAGGGGCAGGCAGCTTTTCTGGAAAAGAGGAAACCGGTTTATACAGGTAAATAGGGTGTATGTAACATGGTGTCGCGTTACCCATGATCTATCGGTATAGGGTCTTACGGCGGCCTTCTATAGTAGATTTAAATGATTGATCTACTGGGAACAGCCGTCTAATCTAAGTGACAAAAGAAGCTATCAAAATGCATAGCTGCAATAAAATAAGGGCACAAGCGCACTAGAAGTACACGGAAAAGTTCTGATTCACATAAGGGAGTAAGGTATGGCTAGTAAACTTAAAACGACAAACATCGTTAAGGCTGCAGGGAAAAGACGCATTCTCAACGTGCGGCCCGATACACCGGATCTTCGCGATCAATACTATGAACCCGCTCTGCTGCAGCTAAAGCCTCAGATTACCAACCTTGGTGGTCGTATCCTCGACCAGGGAAGCGAAGGTGCCTGTACAGGTTTTGCGCTTGCAGGTGTTATCAATCTACTGAGTATGAAACGCGGCCATTCTTTTGAGGCCAGTTCCCGCATGCTTTATGAAATGGCACAAAAACATGACCAGTGGCCTGGTGAGGACTACGAAGGCTCAAGTTGTCGTGGTGCCATAGGCGGCTGGAGAAACATGGGCGTGTGCAGCGATGATGAGTGGATATTCGAAGTCGACAAACCGGGCCAGTTAACGATTGAGCGTGCTATGGCGGCCCGCGATAATCCTTTAGGCGCCTATTACCGCTTGCGGCCCAATATTGTTGATTACCACGCGGCCTTGAATGAAGTTGATGCTATTTATGTCTCAGCACGAGTTCACCCTGGTTGGTTTAGCCCACCCAAAAGCGACGGAACTAGCATCCCTGTTATTCAAGTCAATACCGAACCCGCTGGGGGCCACGCCTTTGCTATCGTTGGCTACAACTCGCTTGGTTTTATCGTACAAAATTCCTGGGGCGAAGACTGGGGGCGGGGCGGCTTTGCCATTTGGTCCTACGAGGATTGGCACGCTAATATTTCAGATGGCGGGGTCTTTCGCCTTGGTCTTCCAACGCCCACTATTTTTGATGCCGTCGCGAAAACGGCGAAACCGTCGCAAGGCGCTGAGTTTTTTAAACGCGGCCCCAAACGTCAGGAAATTGCCGGGCACTTCGCTCACTTTGATGATGGCAAATATGCCAGCCATGGCACGTACTGGACGAATAAGGCAGACATCCAGCAGACCGCAGTTAGAATTAAAGAGAAATCAGGTTGGTACAAGCATGTCCTGGTCTATGTACATGGCGGTTTGAACAGCCCCAAAGCGTCGGCACAACGCATCGCGGCACTGAATGATGGCTTTATTCGTAACGGAATCTATCCCTTCCATATCATGTACGACACCGGCCTGGCTGAATCGATTAAAGATGTGGTGTTTAACGCAGGCCGTGACGCGGAGTCCCGTGCCGAAGGTTTCCTCGACTGGGTCGAAGGTCTAAAAGACCAAATTGTTGAGCGCACGGATATTCTGATCGAAGATGTCGCCCGTAAACCGGTAACGCCATTATGGGAGGAAATGAAACGAGACGCACGACTGCCATTCGATAACCATAATCCAATGCCTGATGGACTGGATGCCATCAAAACTATTGCCTCCACCCTGAAAGATACTGGAACGAAAATTCACCTTGCGGGCCATAGCACCGGGGGTGTACTCATCGGGCATCTGCTTGACGCACTGGATACGCTGAAAACTCCAGACCTTCTGGCTTCCACCACCTTGTTTGCCCCCGCGTGTACCATGGATTTTTTCCATAATCACTATGCCTTGCGGCTAGATAAAAATCACCCCGGCACACGTTTACCTGTTCTCGATATTTACAACCTCAACGAAAAGCTGGAGGTGGACGACAACGTTGTCATGGCTTACAGAAAATCGCTGCTTTACCTTGTTTCCAATGCGCTGGAGCGTGAGAAAGGCAAAGCTATACTCGGTATGCAGAAGTTTTCAAAAGCGCTAGATGGCACGGCCGGTATCAACCTCATTTACTCTAACGGCAAAGGCAAGGTCACTAATAGCGAGAGTCACGGAGGTTTTGATAATGACACCCGCACCATGAATTCCTTGCTTAAGCGAATCCTTGATGCTGTACCGGGAAAACCCTTTTCCGACCAGGAGATGAAGGGCTACTAAGTGGTTTTTAAATTAAGGGGGCTTTAAAACCTGTGCGCTTACTTTAAGCCCATTGGTTGATTAGAAGTTCCCTTATTGGAACTTGTTGCCAGTAGTGCTTACCACTGGTAGCCCAGTTTAACGCTGTAAGTGGTGTCCGTTTTGTCGACCCCTTTTTGGGCGCCGCCGTCATATTCAACTTTTACTTCAGTGCTGGCAACAATACCTGCGTAAATAGGAAAGCGCAGGCCTGTCCAGGCATCCCATACAAAGTTCTTTGTATCTTCCATGGAGAGTAAACCGTTGTGGCGGTGGTAAAACTGGATGCTGTCGGTGATGAAGCGGTCAAAGTTTAACTGCCAGCCCAATGCCGTGTACTCGTCATTTTCAGCGCTATAATAATTTTCTTTAACGTAAACTGGGCCTCCGGCTAAGTCGAGATTCATGGCCTTACTTTCATAAAATTCATAACCAATCAGCGGGCCTATTGCGGTGCGTAACTGGAGATCGGCGAAACGATCGTGCTCGAAACCCAGGGCGGCACCATAAAAAAGTTTTTCACTCACAAAATGATCGTAACGAGTCATTAAACGCCAGTCTTCGTTCGTGAGTACCTCATTACTTTTTTCTCTATCGTAATCGCCGTTCAATTTCACCCGATCATCAAGCTGGCGAAAGGTCATGGCGAAGTCCGCCTCAAAATCATCTTTGTCGGTATTGCCGCGCTCAAAGGCCAGAGCAACGTTTGTATTGCCTTGCCAGTGCCAGCCCTGGCCCAGGCGCCAGGGATCGGGGCTAAAAAAGGCTACATCACTTAGCGAGGCTGTTTGCGTGGTGTCTGCCCCGCTTAAAGTTGTCACGCCGTCGTCAGTTTTGTTGGCGCTCACCACGTCGTAGGTGCTACCACTTTTCAGGAGTACAGTGATCGGCTCATCGGCAATGAGTTGTTCGACCTCTGCCCACTGAATTGTAATAACACCGGCATAGGAGGTCTTAAAATTGAAGCTGCTGCCACCATCTTTTTTAACCACAGCTCCCAGCAGACGGGAGCCATCTTTCATGACGATCTCATCAGCTATTGCTGGTAGACCAAGTGTCAGCATTGTCGCTATGGCGATTGTTCGGCTTTTGGAAGATGCCTTTGTTTTGTGGAAATACATTTAAGTTCCTGTCGTGAATAGTTCTCTGTAATACGGGGGTTGAATTAAAGAAAGTATTGATCGCTAGAGGCTGCCCCCGACCTCCATACCCTGGCTGACGGCAGCCAGTGCATCGAGCTCCTTCGCTTCAGAGGCACCGCCAATAAGCTGGCACTCAATACCTGCACTGGTTAGCTGCTGATACAGGGCATTGTTGGAGTCCTGCCCTGTGCAAATGACAATGCTATCGACCTCGAGCAGTTTGTCTTCACCGTCGATGCTGTAGTGCAAGCCAGCATCGTCGATTTTTTGATAGCTAGCGCCCGGCACCATATTCACACCGGCGGCATCGAGTTCGGCGCGCAGTACCCAGCCGCTGGTTAAGCCAAGGCCACGACCGAGTGATTTGGGCTTGCGTTGCAGCATGGTGATTTCGTGGGTGGGGGCGGGAAACTGCGGGCCGCTGGCAGCGAGACAGCCCGCCGTGGCCATGGTGGTATCGACACCCCATTTTTTCAGAAAGGTAGCGGTGTCCGGTGCGCCCGTGCTCTTGCCGTGGGCGAGCAGTACAGCGACATCAAAACCGATACCACCGGCGCCGAGAATGGCCACCCGTTTGCCGGTGGTGGCTTTGCCACTGAGCAGGTCGAGGTAGGAGATCACTGAGGGGTGGTCGATGCCGTCAATTTCGGGAATGCGCGGCACGATGCCGGTGGCGACAATCACTTCGTCGAAGTCATCACCAAGACTCTTTGCATCGACAGTGGTATTGAGTTGTACGTCGACACCGTACTTGTCGAGGTGGGACTTGAAGTAGCGAATAAATTCGTAGAACTCGGTTTTGTCGGGTACGGTTTTGGCGAGATTTAACTGACCGCCAATTTCGCTGCTGGCATCAAACAGGCTGACTTTGTGGCCACGTTCCGCCGCTGTGCAAGCAGCCGATAAACCCGCCGGGCCGGCACCGATAATGGCGACTTTCTTGCTACCACCTTGAACGCTGACGTTTTCTGCAAATTCTAGCTCGCGGCCAGCTTTGGGGTTGACCAGGCAGCTAGTGACGCGCCCGGTAAAGATAAAGTCGAGGCAGGCCTGGTTGCAGCCGATGCAGGTGTTGATTTCTTCGGTGCGACCCTCGGCCACTTTGTTGGCAAAGTGGGGGTCGGCGAGCATGGGGCGAGCCATCGACACCATGGCGGCATCACCACTGGCGACGATGTCGTTGGCGACCTCGGGGGTATTGATACGGTTTGAAGCGATGACGGGAATGCTCACCGCTTCGGTCAATTTGCGAATCGCAAAGCGCCAGGCACCGCGCGGCACCATGTAGGCGATGGTGGGGATACGCGCCTCGTGCCAGCCAATGCCGGTGTTGAGTAGGGTGACGCCCGCTACTTCAAGGGCCTGGGCCAGCTCGATAATTTCTGCGCCGGTGGCGCCGCCCTCAACCAGATCAATGGCAGAAATGCGGTACATCACAATAAAGTCATCGCCGACAGCCGCTTTAATTTTGCGGACAATTTCCAGCGGCATACGCATGCGGTTTTCGTAGCTGCCGCCCCACTGGTCGCTACGGTTGTTAGTGCGCTCAACCAGCATCTGATTGAGCAGATAGCCCTCCGAGGCCATCACTTCAACACCGTCGTAACCGGCTTTTTTAGCCAGTGCGGCACTGTGGGCGAAGTCTTCGATAATTTGCTCGATCTCATCGCTGGTCAATATGTGCGGTGTGCAGGGGTTGATGCGCGAGGGAATGTCGGAGGCACCCACCGGCTGGGGGATTTTCGCATTGCGGCCCGTGTGTAATAGCTGCATTAAAATTTTGCCGCCCTCGGCATGAACGCGGTCGGTCACCAGGCGGTGTTTGGGCAGCTCGTCCTCGTTGTCGAACACCGGGGCACCGGTTTCGATCACGCCGCTGTCGTTGGGTGAGTAACCCCCGGTGACAATCAGGCCAGCGCCGCCTTTGGCACGCTCACCATAAAAAGCGGCCAAACGTTCGTAGGGTCGGTCGAGTAGCTCCATACGGCTGTGCATTGAACCCATCATGATACGGTTTTTAAGGGTGGTGAAGCCGAGGTCGAGGGGTTGTAGCAGCGGGTCAAAATTCATGGGGGCTCCTGGGCGGCGAGTGGCGGCCCTTATCACTATTTAATGGGTAGCTTAAAGTTGGGTGTTTTTAATGCGACTATTGGGTCTTCTATTGGGCTTGGGCACCAGTGATTTCGATGGTTTCACTGGGCACATCGGAGCGGAAAGGGCCGCGACCACGGGTGGGAATAGTGGCCATTTTATCGACCACATCCATGCCTTTAATGACTTTGCCGAACACGGCATAACCCCAGCCCTGGGTGGTCTTGCTGGAGTGGTCGAGCATTGCATTATTGGAAAAGTTAATAAAAAACTGGGTGGAGGCTGAATGGGGGTCATTGGTGCGGGCCATGGCGATGGTGCCACGCTTGTTTTTAAGACCGTTGTCGGCTTCGTTGAGAATGGGCGGCAGACCGGGTTTTTTTCGCAGGGTATAGGTAAACCCGCCGCCCTGGGCCATAAAGCCGGGAATCACCCGGTGGAAAACAGTGCCCTTGTAGTGACCGCTGTTCACATAGCCGACAAAGTTGGCGACAGTGATGGGTGCGCGAGTGGGGTAGAGCTCAATCACAATATCGCCGAGAGTGGTGTTCAGGGTGACTCGGGTTTCTTTGGGAATGGGAGTTGAGCCCGCATTTACAGCCGGGGAGGCCGAGGCCTGTTGCAGGGCAAATAGTGGACTGAGCAGGAGGGCGATGGCGAGGCCGAATTGTTGCAGCGTGTTGTTCATAATGACTCTCTTAATTAGGCAGTTTTTGTATTCGAATGTTGTATTCGGTGTTGGCGTTGAATCCAAGGTTTATTGTTAAGACGCGAGTTCGGGCAAATTGGCAAAGTAAGCCAGGGCCTCGGGGTTGGCCAGGGCATCGGTATTTTTTACTGCTTCGCCGTGCACCACTTTACGTACCGCCAGTTCGACAATTTTGCCGCTAATCGTGCGCGGAATATCGGCGACCTGAATTACTTTTGCGGGCACATGGCGCGGTGTGGTGTTGGCGCGAATAGTACTGCGAATGGTTTTGATAAGTTCCTCATCCAGGCTCAGGCCCTCGCGCAACACCACGAAGAGTACCACGCGCACATCGTCGTCCCACTGCTGGCCAATGCAGATAGAGTCGACCACGGATTCAACCTTTTCAACCTGGCGGTATATTTCTGCGGTGCCAATGCGTACGCCACCGGGGTTTAACACCGCATCGCTACGCCCGTGTATGACAATGCCACCATTGGCGGTGACCTCGCCGTAATCGCCGTGGGCCCAGATATTGGGGTAGGTGTCGAAATAGGCGGAGTGAAACTTTTCACCGTTTTCATCGGCCCAGAAAGCGATGGGGCAGGAGGGGAAGGGTTTCGTGCAAACCAGTTCGCCCTTTTCCTCAACCACACTTTGGCCTGCGTCGTTCCAGATTGCCACGGCCATGCCGAGGCCAAAGCACTGCAACTCGCCTTCGTAGACCGGCAGGTTGGGGTTGCCCAGAGCAAAGCAGGAGACAATGTCGGTGCCGCCGGAAATCGACGACAGGCAAACATCACTTTTCACATCGCGGTAAACGTAGCGAAAGCTCTCGTGAGACAGGGGTGAGCCGGTCGAGAGGATGGCTTTTAGCCGCGTCAGTTTGTGGCTTTCACGGGGCACGATGCCCTCTTTTTCCAGCGCGGCGATGTACTTGGCGCTGGTGCCGAAGATGGAGATCTCCTCTTCGTCGATCATGTCGATCAAGCTGGCGGGCTGGGGTGCAAAGGGCGAGCCGTCGTAAAGCACCAGCGTGGCACCACTGGCCAGGCCACTGACCAGCCAGTTCCACATCATCCAGCCGCAGGTGGTGAAGTAAAACAAGGTGTCTTCGGGTTTTACATCGGTGTGCAGCTGGTGCTCTTTTAAGTGCTGCAGCAACGTGCCACCCACCGAGTGGACGATGCACTTGGGTGCCCCTGTGGTGCCAGAGGAATACATAATGTACAGCGGAAAATCGAAGGGTAGCTGGGCGAACTCAAGGGCGGGGGTGTTTGCCGTGACTTTTACACCAGGGTAGAGACGCGCCTTAGAGATACCACTGACATCTAATTGATCGGGTGTTGTACGGTTTAAAACCGGCACCACAACCACTTGTTCAATACTGTCGATTTGCTCGGCAATGGCTGTGACGCGGGGCAGGGAGTCGATCACCTTGCCGTTGTAGTGATAGCCATCGCAGGCGAAAAGCACTTTCGGCTCGATTTGCCCGAATCTATCCATCACGCCATTAATGCCAAAGTCCGGTGAGCAGGAGGTCCACATCGCGCCGAGACTGGTGGCGGCGAGCATGGCGATAATGGTCTCGGGCACATTGGGCATAAAGGCGGCGACGCGATCACCCACCGTAACGCCAGCCGCTTTGAGCCCGGCGGCGAGTTGCTCCACTTCTACGTAGAGTTCGGCGTAGCTCAACTCGCGGCGCTCGCCATTTTCGAGGCGGGCGACGATGGCTATTTTGCTGGCCGCGTCTTCGTGCTGGGCATAGCGCAGTAAATTCTCAGCAAAGTTTAACTCGGCACCGGGGAACCATTGGGCACCGGGAAAGGCCTCTGCGTTTTCGAGAACGCTGTCGTAGCGCCGGCTGGCGATGACCCCGGTGAACTGCCAGATGCTCTCCCAGAAATCTTCGCTGTTATCCACTGACCACTGGTGTAGCTGTTGGTAATTCTCGAAAGCGACACCGTGCTCGCCTTTAATAAAACGCTGATAGGCGCTTAAATTACTGTTGTCGATGGCTTCGCTGGAGGCTTGCCAAAGGGGGCTTACTGTGGGGGCTGAGGTCATGAATCTTCTCTTCTTGAGCGCAGGCGCTGGTTCGCAAAGCGCAGAATTATAAACGGGCTAAGGTGTAAAGTAAGAAGTAAAGTAAGAAGTAAAGCGGAAACCGCTTTTTTAGCGAATTAATAGTGTGTCGTGCTGCGCTGGGCTTATTTCCCCTGCTTCAGTTCGGGCCTTTAATTAGGCCCAATCCACGGGCCTTTTAATCCGTCCCTAATCAAGATATTCGAAGACGCGCACCACTTTGATGACACCACCCGTGTTGCTGGCGACGGTACTCGCTCTGTCGGCCGCACTGCGGGAGACAACGCCCATCAGATAAACAATGCCGCTTTCAGTGACAACTTCTATCTGACTGCCGGCAATTTCATTATTGGCGAGTAGCTTGGTTTTCACCTTGGTGGTCAACCAGCTGTCGTTGGTGCGCGCCAGCAGGGATGAAGAGCCCTGCAGTTTGAGTTCGTTATAGACCTGGCGCACGTCCTTGTAATTGCGTGCCGTGGTGCCGGCCAGAGTGCGTAATTCGTTGGTCGCTACTTCGCCAGTGAGCAACACCACTTTGTTATAGGTGCTGACATTGATATGCGAGCTGGCCAGTTGCGGGGAGGCCTTTTTGATATTGACGCCGATCATGGTGCTCATTTGCCAGTCGTCGATATCGGTGCCGATAGAGGTTTCACTGGGATCGGGCTGGATGGGGTCGCTGGTGACGGCATTAACCAGGCTGGTGCAGGCATTCAGGCTGAGAACCGTGGTGAGTAAGAGGGCCAGACGGTAAGGGTTTGTTGTTACTGGCTTGATCAAGTGTGTTCTCCGAAAAGTTGGTTTTCAATCAGGTCGCAAAGGCAAAATACGCAGAGCTGGTGAATTTCCTGAATGCGGTATTGGTCATCAATGGCGACGTGGAGTTCAATGTCATTGTCATCGAGTAGATGGGACAGGGCGTGGTCGCCAGTGGCGGTGAAGGCGATGATGTGCAGACCCCGTGCGCGGGCTGCCTCAACGGCACCGAGCAGGTTAATACTGGCATGACCGGCGCTGAAAATAACCAGTACATCGCCCTCTGTGCCCAATGCGCTAATCGGTTGCTGATAGGGGCTGGCCTGTGCCGAACTATCGTTGAGGTCACCCGGAGCGGCCTCTGCCTGTAGGGTCAGCGCAGCAAAGCCGGGGCGCTGCATTTTATAGCCGTGGGTTAGACAGCGGCTCAGTGTGGCGGCGGCCGCGTTGCCTAGGCCCTCGCCACAGGTGAGGGCTTTACTGCCCTGCAGCAATTGGGCGACCAGTCGTTGCGCTGCGGTCGCCAGCGGGCCTGCCAGCGCTTCGCCGACGGACATTTTGGCTTCAATGCTGCGGTGAAAAAGTTCGATCACCTGCTGCTGAGGGTCGGCGTGTTGGGGGTCTGAGTTCATGGCTTGGGTGCTGCTTGGGCTGGAGTGGGGATGGTCATATTAGGCCTCGGGACGAAAGGCATCGCGAATCCAGTCGATATGGTTTTCGTTCGGGTGGGTGTCTGTCTTCGCTGTGTCGGCATCGACAGCGCTCATACAAATGGCGTCAAAGCGACAGGGCTGGGCGTCGGTGAGACCTTTTTTCAATAGGTAGTGCTGGGCGGCGCTTATCAATCGCGCCTGTTTGCGAGCGTCAATGCTTTGCGCTGCACCGCCGAAACCGGGGTTGCTGCGCAAACGTACTTCAACAAACACCAGGGCCTCCTCGTCGCGGGCAATAATATCGATCTCGCCACGCTGGGTGCGATAGTTGCGCTCGACAATTTTTAGACCTTGCTGGCTAAGGTAACGGCAGGCGAGGCTTTCGGCTCTGGCACCACTATTGGGTTTATTTGCACGCTGGTTTGAACAAAAGGGCAGCTTAACCACAAATCACCCTAATTTTCTTTTAGCTCGGGAGCGAGGCGCACTTTGCCGTGATAAAACTCCGCCCAGGGATAGCTGTGTTGAATGCGGTCGTTGGCACCGAGGGTGAGGGTGCCGGTGTGACCAAAAAACGGGGTTTGCGGATAGGCACGCATCATGTCTGCCCACTGGTGCAGTTGGTAGGCGTCGACGCCGAGGGCAAAGAGATTGCGATAGGTCGATCGCAAAGTGGCGGTGGGTTTGAGTTTGTCTGACACGGTGCCGGGTATGGTCCAGGGCATGGCACTAAAGCGAATGCCTTCCAGGTCACGGTTGCGTCCGGGGTTTTCGGTGCCGGTGTAAATATGAGAGGTGGCGTAGGTGGGCAGATCAGCGGCGTAGTAAAAGTCCAGTGTCGGCTTGATTTGTCGCCCCTGATCGGGGTAGGCGATGATGAAAATCATGTCGATATCTTGCCGCCGTTGCTCCGTCATTTCGACGCTTTTACCCAGTGTGCGGCGCAGTTTATTGCGGCGTTGCTTGCTTTGGTCGAGCAGCAGAGCGGGCCTGACGATGGCTGAAAAGTCGGTTTGTTTGAGGCTGTAGGGAGTAGCCGTAATTAATCGGCCGCCGAGTTCTGTCCAGTATTTGTGAAAGGCTTCCCGCGCTGTGGCGGCCCATTTGGTGTCGGGGGTGATAAGCAGGGCAGAGCGATGGCCTTCAAGCCAGGCGCGCTGGGCGATCTGACGGGCTTCATCGTCAACCGAGAGACCAAATTGCAGTAGTTTGTCGTGGGCAGGAGCGGCGGCTTGAGCGCTATCGCTGAGATAGTTGAGGCCAATCAGTGGTGTGTTCAATGCGGGTAGCGCGGCTAGTGTCGCTAGATTCTCTTTGCGCAGGGGGCCGATAACAATTTCGGCACCACCAGCGACGGCTTGTTGATAGAGGCCGCTAATGTCAGCGCCATTGGTATCGTAAATATGCAGGGGCGCGGTGATGCCTTCATTTTCGAGAATATTGTAATAGGCACTGAGAAAACCTTCGCGGATGGTCTTGCCGGCACGGGCATATTTGCCACTTAAGGGCAGCAACAAGGCCAGTTGGCCGGGTACGGCGTTGGCGACGGCTTCGATCTGACTCTGACTGGTTGGCGGAAAGAGGGCTGCCGGGTGGCCGGGCCAGCGACTGCGCCACAACTTTAACTGCTCGGCCCACTGGCGTAGGTCGCCCTGATATTGGCGGCCCAGCAGGGCCAGGCTATACCAGCCCTGCAAGGTGCGGCCGTTGGCGGCGGCTTCAAGGGTGTTCAGTGTGGTGTCGGGAGTGTCAATCAGCAGTTGCCAGATTTTTTCATGGCTTGCCGTAATATCGGCGGGCGAGGCCTGCAAATTAGAAAGAGCGATGTACTCGTGGGTGGCGCTTTCATCTTCACCGAGCAGGGAAAACAAATCGGCGCGTTTGCCCCGCCAGGCAAGCTGTTGCTCGAGGGGCATCTGGCTGAACAGGGCTTCAAGCTGGAGCTTGGTTAGCAAGTCGCGGGCTGCAAAATAATCACCCTCTTCGAGCAATACATCACTATAGAGAAGGGCGTAAGTAACGGACTGCTGCTCAGAGAGCTGGCTCGTTGTAATTTGCTCAAGGGCCCGTTTGACACGGGGCTTGTCATTGAGTTGAACATAAAGCTTTGCGGCCTCGATCAGTAGCGCCTCGCGCAGGGGTGAGGCACTGCTTTGCGCCTGGCTGATAGCCTCTGCGGCACGCTGTAACAGGCGCTCCTCGGGGCTTGGCTGCGGCGGGGTAGGCGTGGGCACCTCGGCACAGGCCGCGAGCAGCACTGCGATAAGCAATAAAATGGTTTGCAGGCGGAAATTGGGGAGCATTATTAACTCAAAGGTAGCTACGGGTTCGGGCCCTGAGGGCGCAAATAAACAGCAGCTATGGTACAGCGCGAGTTGGGGATACTCCAGATAGATAATCGTTGGATTTTTTTTACAGGGGATTAGAAATTAGGCATAAAGTCTTTCGATCAAATTTAGGGCCTCGCGCTGCTGCGCTGATGACTACCTTGTTGAATATCTGGTACTGGGAGTTAGCGCGCTGATTATCCGTATGCGACTACACCTCATTGCCTACCCTGCCAAAATTGATGACCGGCAACTGCCAGTAGGCAATACCTTTACCAACATTGGCGGCGAGTCCGGCAAGTAGATCGTCAACCTCTGGTGCAGCCATAATGATTTCAAACTGTATGCGCTTTCGCCTGCCGCTGACCTGTTCGGCAATTGACAGGTAGCTGTGCTCACCGTGGCCCCTAACCGGATAGGATGTGAATCCGCTGACATGGCTTTGAGCGAGTAGATAGTCGACCATTTCATCCTCTATTTGCGGTGAAATATTTAAGACCAACAGGGTATTGCTTTGACCTTCACTCATGATAAGCAGCTCCTTTAGCTGGCTTCGCGGTGGAATTTTCGGTAAATAATCGGCAGTAAAAACAGGGTCAGCAGCGTTGAGCTGATAAGACCGCCGATGACGACAATCGCCAATGGTTTCTGTATTTCAGAACCGGGGCCCGAGGCAATCAGTAAAGGCACCAGACCAAAGCCGCAGGTGGTAGCGGTCATCATCACTGGCCGCAGTCGGCGTGTGGCTCCCTCTTTAACGATGGTGGCCATGTCTAGCCCTCTGGCCATCAGGTTATTAAAGTGAGACATCATCACCACGGCATTCATCACCGCAATACCCAGTAGGGCAATAAAGCCCACTGATGCCGGTACCGACAGAAAGCCCCCGGTGATCCACAGGGCAATTAGACCGCCCGTTAAAGCGAAGGGGATATTGGAGAGAATAATTAGGGTTTGTTTGACCGAGCGAAAAGTGAGGAACAACAGCAGGGCAATTAAAGCCAATGCTATGGGTACAACCAGCATCAGTCGAGCGGCGGCCCGCTGCTGGTTTTCAAATTGCCCGCCCCACACCAGGGTGTAACCCTCGGGGAGGTCGATGGTCTTGGCAATTCTGCTTTTGGCCTCATCGACGAAGCCGACCAGATCCCGGTCTTCAACATTACTGCGCACGACGCTAAAGCGTTGGCTCGATTCTCGCGAGATACTGACTGGGCCTTCCACGTGTTTGATGCTCGCCAGTTCAGAGAGGGGAATGGCGCTGCCATCGGGCAGCGTTATAAAGTTGTTGCGCAGTTGTTCCAGGCTATCGCCCCGATAGCTGCTGTAGCGCACCACCAGGGGGACGCGGGCACTTTTTTCAATGACGGTGCCCACCGGCAAGCCCTCAATTTCAGCCCGCAGCCGCTGTTGCAAGTCATCGGCATTGATACCGAGCTGGCCACTGCGGTAGCGATTCACTTCCACCTGCAGGTATTGAGCACCTTCATTAATGGTGGCGTTGGTATCGACGCTGCCTTCAATTTGTGCAACCTCTTCAGCAATGCGCTGGCCGTAGTGGTTGAGCTGTTCGAGATCGGGGCCGAAGAG
>Ga0209121_10003842_pt1 | contig 14295 bp, 11 predicted proteins | sample Cruoilmetagenom3_FD_187292 | JGI IMG/M metagenome (GOLD analysis project Ga0209121, IMG submission 187292) | Oil polluted marine microbial communities from Coal Oil Point, Santa Barbara, California, USA - Sample 3 (SPAdes) (version 2) | ecosystem: Environmental > Aquatic > Marine > Oil seeps ...
TTTTTTTTTGTCTTAATATCTCGATTTTTGATTTTTCCTAATTAAAGCTTTAAGATTATCCACTAGCTGAAGTGGTATTTAAAAATAGGTTTCTAACTACTTTTATTTATTTTTTATTCCTTTTTTTTAACTGCGAAGCTTCTTATTTTTTACAATAAGTCTGAAGGCAAGGTTTGTTCAATAAGTAATCTACGAAAATGCTTCGGGGATGGTCGATTGCCAAATTTTTCAGTGATAAGCCGTTCTCCTTGGTATACAAGTACATAAGGAGCCCATAAATCGTCTGATATAAATTTTAATATTGCTTTAATTCCTGCATCAGGAATCACTTTAAAGGTCTTTGCATATTTTATAAGTTTATCATCCGTCCATTTATGAATATATTTATTGTAAGCCATATTGCTTTCAAATCTCCTGAATCCTCTTCTAATTTCGCTCTGTTCAGTTAAAGTTTCAATAGTATCTTCAATTTTGGGATTGGGATGAAGTTCTTCTAATAAGATTCGTGCACTTTCAATAGGATTAAATAAAACACTTTCAGCTGTTACTCCAATCCCTTCTGATACAACCATCTCAGGTGTATAAATAAGTAGAATAGAGCTTTCAAAATAACCTTTAGCGCGATATAAAAGATTTTCTCGTACTGTCCGTTCAGTATGATGTCCTGGATACCCCTCATGGCACATAATATGTAATAATTGGGTCCAGTAATGAACATTAGTAATATCAATCTCTATTCTTGAAGCATAATTTCCTAGATACCAACAATATAATGACCAACTTTGGTCTTCCACTTCAACTATTTCAACCTCTTCATTATCCGGTAGCAGATTTGGAAAAAGTTCTTTCGTTCGTGTTTGTGCAATGCGAAGCGCTTTCATAAACACGGATTTTAAACGATCTGCTGGAATAGTCCTTTGTATAGCATACCTTTTTATTCGTTCAGATAAAGGTCCTTCTCCCTTATACAATTCATCTGCTTTTGATGCTAGGCTATAAAAAAAGTTATCGTCGTACAATATCGGCTTAAAATCAAACAATTTCTCGACTTATTCTAAGTAAGGAATTTTCTCGCCATTTAATGTTTTTAAAGTGGTTTCAATAGCAGTAAGAGTTTTATCTAGGAAATTATAGCTTTTTTTTCGAATCCTTGCTTTGGTAATTGAGCAATGAGAGCTCTACAATCTTTTAGGAGTATTTTAGGAGAACATTTTTCCTCCATATCCACCATTTTTTTTAATTAAGGGGGACCATAATAAGGCTCAACATAGCCATCTATATGTTTGTTAGTTCTTAATCCTAAGCATAGATATTTTATGGCAAAATCATTTAATTCCATATTGAACAAGCCAGTTTTGCTATTTTCTTTCTATCTCTCTCAATTTTTCTTGATTAGCTTTAGATGGTTAATTAGTATTTTCTCCAAGACCTAATTGCGACACCATCATTCTTTTCAGCTCTTCTTTATTTTTAGGCAAACCAAACATATCTGCATACTTATCTGTTGTAGCCAATTCAGCTGACCTTCCTTTTTTTACTGCCGATATTAGATCGTTTTCTAAAAGGTATTTGACATGCTCGTAAGCCCCACTTCCTCTTAATTTAATAACAGTTGATTTTAAAATAGGTTGTTTCAACGCTACAATCGTTAGTGTTCTTAAGTAACGTTCAGCAATAGCGCCTCCTTTGGCGAATTTAGATACTGTTTCGGTAAGTTCAGGTCTAAGCTGCATCTGGTATTTCTCTCCAATTTGAGCAACAATTAACGCGCCAGAACGGTCTAAATAATCAAAAGCAACAACTCTTACTAATTCTTCAACTTCTTTTTTGGGAATTTCTAATTTAGTCGATAATTCTTCGACATCAAGGGGTCTACCTGCGGCGTAAAGGGCGCCTTCTATTAGATTTCTCCGTAGTTCTTTTAATTGTATTTCTAAATCTTCTTTCGTGATTTCTTGGGGTATTTGGGTTTCTTCACTTTCATTTCCTATAATTTCAGTTTCAAGTTCACTTAATCTTTCTTCTGAGGTTTCGGAACTTAAAGTGTCTTCTTCAAATTCTTCTTTGATTTCTTTTTCGAGTTCGTCTTCGATATTCTCATCGGTATCAATAATATCCTCTAATTCTTCCGGAATCTTTTCTACTTGAGAGATATCTTCTTCTCTTTCACTTACTTGTATTTCTTCCTTCTCCTCTTCTATTTCAGTTTCAATTTCAGGTAGTTTTTCTAGTTCTTTTTCGCTATTGTCGTTCATAATTTATCGCCAAAATTATTTTATCAAAATTATTTTTTTAAGTTAATTGAAATATTTTTAAAAACTTCTTCTTGTGATAATGTTAGCTTACTGCCCGTGGACAGGAACATGAGCGCTAAAAACATTCTTACAAAAGCAAACTTTTTACCAAGGTCGCTTTCTTCTTCAGTATTAATAATTTTTGCTATTTCAAAAAAAGTCGTTTCTTTACCGTCAAGTTGTATTTTCGATTTAATGCGGTTAAACCAAGAATTGTGCAGTTCTGCTACCGTTTGTTCTTTTCCACTAATATGTTTCAAAAGTTCTTTTGGTAATTGAGCTTTTGATTTCGTTTGAATTCTTTGTTGTTTTATTTCGTCCCTCCGCATTCTTCGTCGTTTCAATTTTTCTTTCTTTTGCATAGTTTCGATTATGGCAGACCTCATCGCGTCAAATAGTTCATCTTTAGTGGAAATCAGCATTTTTGGCTGAATTGGTTGCGGTAATGTCTTTGGAATTGTTCGAGAATGTTTTTCCCGGAATTTCTCTAATTCTTCTTTTTTTTGAATTTGCTCTTCTTCTCTTATAATACTCGAAATTTTATAATGATGAAGTATTGCCGATGTTTTTAGAGCAATACCTGAAATCTTATAATTGATTAAATCTTGGTGTAGCATATTATCGAAAAATTTATCTACCAACGATGCTAAATCATAGAACGCAACATTTGATTCTTTTGCGATTTCGCTATCTAATAACGAATTATAGGGGGGTTTTTGCCAAAATTTCAAATCAAATGTTTGTTTATGAATAAGTGCAGGATCTTCTTCTTCGCCAGCAATTAATTCTTCTTCAACAATTTCTTCCACATCTTCCTGTTCCTGGGTTCTATCGACAAATTCTGGATGAGAAGTTACCTCGGTTAAAAACTTTACAATATCGTTCTTTTTAGACTTAGAAGGAATTTTAATCTTATTTTTGCTCGCAAATTCTCTTAATTGCTTAACACTCCATTCCGTGAAGGCATAATTCTTTTCTGAGTCATTATTTTCAGGAATAATATTTCACCTAAAACTTTTAATTGTTAATTTTAATTTTCTTCTACATTTGTGGGCACATCTGGAAGTTCAAGTAACCTCTTGGCTTCTTCTTCCAAATCTACACTAAAAATATCGGTTATTCCACTTTGTTGCATGGAAACGCCATAAATTCGATCAGCATTTACAATATTTTCCTCTCTATGACTGATTACCATAAATTGTGCTTGGCGCGCAAATTCCTTTATAACCACACTGACTCTATGCACATTTGGACCGTCTAAAGCGGCATCAATCTCATCCATGATATAAAATGGAGCAGGATAAAATTCTTGAACGGCAAATATAAAAGATAACGCAACCAAAGTTTTTTCACCCCCACTAAGGATCTCCAAACTAGAGATATGTTTTCCACGAGGTCGAGCTTCAATAGTAACTCCTCCCTCAAACGGCTTATCTGGCCGATCAAGAATCATTTTAGCCGATCCCCCTGGCGAAAGCTTCTGGAAAATGCGAGAAAACTCTCGGTTTATCTCGTGGTATGCTTTCATGAAGGTTCTAGTTTTCTCCAATTCAATCTTATCAATTGCATCAAGTATAGATTTCCTCTCGCGTTGAATTGTCTGTCTCCTCATATCAATTTCGTCGAATCGTTCTTTTACAGTATCGTATTGTGTAATTGCCTTTAAATTAACGGGTTCTATAGCTTTTTTCTTGTTATTGGCAGTAGAAATATCAGATTGCAAACCGGCTTCAGATAAGTCGTCAGTAACTGGGGGTAATGAGCCATAATCCTTAGATCGTTGATACAACGTTTCAATTTGATCCGTAGTGATAATTTTTTTAGATTCGTAATTATTCAATTTGGAACGTTCCATAGAGTGGTCTGATTTAAGTTCATTCAATTGATTCTGATAATTTTTTTGCTTTTTCCAAGATATATCCTTTCCTTGAATTTCTTTGTTTATCTCTTCTTGCTTGAGGCTCTTTTTATCGTTTTCTTGGTTTAGGTCGTCTTTAACCTTTTCAATATCTTTTAAGATGGAATCAACTTGTTTTTCGGCATCTTTAATATCTTCGTGTAAGGACAAGATTTTTTGTTCTCTTTCCTTATTTTTATTTAATTCGTTTAATTTGGCTTGAGATTTCTGAAGATCTTTGTTTAATTTATTTAATTTTTTCTGAGCTCTCTTCTGGGCGTCTAATTCTTTGTTTTTATCCTCGTGCATTGAATTTATTATTTGTTGTACCTCGTCAACTTTCTTCTGTACTCCGTCTACCTGAGAGTTAAGCCCTTCTGTCTCTTGATTACAACTTGTAATGTTTTTGCTTGCTTCAACATTTTCCTTAGATAAATCTTCAATTGAATTTATAATCATCATTACATTTTCAAGGCCTCTTAACTTATCCATGGTCGTTTCTAAATTCTTGTTCTGTTCATCAATTTGTGCTCTTAACTTTTCAGTACTTTCCCAAAAGTTGTCTTTTTCAGAAAGACGGGCTTCTATTTTTGAAATTATTGCGTTTTGCTCTATCTTAAGATTCTTTGTATTTTCTTCAGTGTTGATTATAACATTTTTCTTCTCTTCTATATTACCGTTTAATTCTTTTATATTATTTTCAATTTCAATAATATTGTCGTAAAACGATTGAATACCTTGTAATTCTTGTAGTTTCTTTTGCAGCCCATCTAACTCTATTTGTTTGCCTTCAATATTTTTTTTAATTATCGAAATATCGTCCCAATACACGTTTTTTAGCTGCTTTAAATTTTTAATCTCAGCCTCAAAATTTTCCTTTTGCTTCTCTTCTATCACCAAGTTCCTCTGCTCAATTTCATCCCCAGATTTCTTAATTTTTTCATTAATTTCGCTAATTCTTTTGTTAACATCTTCTAGTCTTTTATTGCAAGCATAAAGATCTACTGAATCATGGTTGTTCTGAGTGTTTATCACGCTTAATTTTTTGTCAATAGTATTTAAGTCGTTATTTTGAGAATTAAAATTTTCAGTGATTTCTTCGAGTTGTTTATATAAATCTTGGCTTTTCGACATAGTTAACTTTCTTAAAGAAAGATATACATTTTCAAGGATCTCCATTAAATCTTGTACAAAACTATCAAAGGTTGAGGTAGATTCTTGTATCTCCACGTCTGCTGATTCTTTTACCTTATCTATTAATTGATCTATGGTAGAATCAATGTTATCCGTAAAGAGTCCTAAAGTTTGAAGGATAGATTTAAGCGTTTCAGACATTTCAGAAGTATCAGATCTCTCTTCAGCTTCAGAGCTAACTCCTTCAATAGTTTTCATAATATCAACTATATCTAAAACAAATTGTTTAAAATTCATCCCGCTGGTTTCGATAGCTTCTGCGTTTGATTGTTGAATGTTACCCTTTATTGATTCAACGGAAATATTGATGTTTTGAGTTAACATATTTAAAATCTGAAGGATTCCTGTAATATCTTCTGTGTTTCTTTCGAATTCTTTTTCTGTACTTTCAATCTTCACCAATAATTTATCTTTTTCGGTTGAGAGTTCCCCCAGTCGCCTTTGAATATTTTCTTTTTTCTTATTCAAATTTTGGGATTCTTTGTCTGTTTTACTAAGATTATCACTTAAAGTGGATGATTTTAAATCCAAATCACGCTTTTCGCGTTCAAGATTTGTAAGTTCTTTTTTAATTAGTTTTAATCTAGTATTGATATTTTCAATCCTAGTTTTGTTATCATAGATTTCATTTACGATAGAATCTTGCTTCATTAACAATAATTCTAAATTTTGTTCATTTTTTCTGTAAGTAGAATCTTCTTCTTTAGCTTGTCTTCTAAACTCGTTAACATCTTTAAGCAATGTATCTCTTTTTTTCAACAATTCTTTTAAAACTTCTTCTGTATCTTTTCCTTTACTAAGGTCTTTTATTTTATTTTCAGTAGCTACTTTTCTCAATTTTAATTTATCAATACGGTCACTATTCATTTTAATTTCCGTATTCAATGAGGATAGCATAGAGTTGAAATCGGCTATTTTCGTATTTAATTGGCTCTTTTCATCTCGTAGTTCATTTATACCTTTTTCTAATTCTTTCTGGTTATCGTTTTCCTTAGAGATTTTAACATTTAAGTTAGCTACTTCTTTTCTTATAATTTCCGCTTCCTTTTTTGTGTTTTTTATCGCTTCCTCTACGCTTTCAGAATCTCCTTTCAATTTATTAAGCTCTGCTTCTAATTTTATTTTCTTCTCTTCATTTTTTTTAATGTTTTCTTTTAGAAACTTTAATTTGGCTTTAGTTGAGGAAATACTCTGCTTAATCGTTGAAATTTCTCGATTAAGTGTCGATTTTGTATTGTTATTATTTTTGATTTTTGTGTCAATTTCTGCTTGTTTTTGTTGTTTACTTTCGATTTCGCCTTTAGCTTCTTCAATCAAGTTATCTGTTTCCGTTATTACCTTTGATTCTAACTCTATTAAAGAATCGTAAGTCTGACCCTCTTCAAGTTCCATTTGTAAATTTTCTAAGGTTTTTATCTCTTGAGTTAGTTTTTCTATTGATTTTTTAAAATTTTTTAGAGAAGTTTGATTCGAAGATTGTTGGGTTTTTAATAGAGTAATATTTTCGGTAATGACTTCTCTTTCTTTTTCTTTCTCAGATATAGTTTTTTGTATGTTTTCCATAACTAGGATTTCTTGTTGTAGCAACTCTTCTTGTCTTGTTAATTTTTCCTGCAATTCTTCAATAATAGAATTAGATTCCTCTATTTTAACCTCCAATTCGTCTTCTTCTTTCCTCAGTTTTGAAATCTTTAAAGCGATCAATTGAGCATTGTAATACGAAACCTTTTCATCTAGTTCCTTCCAAGCTAAAGCATCGTTCTTTTCTTTTTCAACCTTTTTAAGTTGAGAAGACACTTCTTTAAAAATTGCTTCAAATTGTCCTAAATCCCGCTCGGCTTTTTCTAACTCTTTCATCGTTGCGTCCTTCATTTCGTCGTACTTTTGAAGACCAATTAGATTTTCAATGAATAGTCTACGACCCTCTTCGTTCATATGAGTCAATTCCACGATTTTTCCTTGCAAAACAAATTGGTTGCTGCCATCAGGATCTACATTAGCTACAGCTAAAGCGTTAAGAATTTGTTGCCGGGTAGCTTTTTTCCCATTCATTTTATAACCGCCCCCGCTACCTCTTTGTATAGTTCGAGTAATTTCAAAAGTATCAGTTCCGCCGGGAAATATTTTTTCGGAATTATCAAAATATAGAGACACTGTGGCTCTATTTGAAGGGTTTTTACCTCGAGAACCGGCAAAAATTAAATCTTCAAGACTTTTAGCTCTCATAGTTTTCTTGCTTAATCTACCTAAAGCAAAAGTTAACGCGTCAATAATGTTAGACTTACCAGCTCCATTAGGACCGACTATACAAGTAAACCCACTTGAAAGCCTTAAAGTTACGGTTCGATCCCCGAATGATTTAAATCCGGTCATCGAGATTTTTTTAATATAAGTCAAATTTAATTCGCCATTTCTTCATCCTATTATGAAATAAAAGAATAATTACATCTATTTATTTATATACTCGATATTTAAAAAAATAAGGTTTTAGTTTTTATGGTTTTAATTTTGATTGTTATTTTCTTAATTCTTCTGGTAAGATAAAGTAAAAAATTAATGTTTATTGAAAATCGCATCAACTATGGCTTTTAATTGTTTTGGATTTATTACCATGAAATAAAAATTATAATTTAATATATTTTCATTAAAATACCTAAAATCGTTGATGTTATTTTTTTTAGAGGCGTTTAAAATTCCAATGTTTCTGAGTGTCGTAATCAAATTTTTAAATTCTTCCATATCTTTTTCGTAATCAAATGATTCACACGATACAAAATATAATTCTTTTAATTCCTTTATAGTTATGTAAAGATTCGAGTTTTTTGAGAAATGATTCGATAAATTGTCTAAAAAGATTATTGTCAGTAACTCTGCTTCAGAAATATAAGAAAGCATGCTAAACTCGTCTGTAGCTTGAAGTGAATCGAACTGGTTTCGAAGGATTTCAGAGATTTCTAGATTGTTTAAACTAACTTGCTGATTTAATACCGGATAAAGCTCCCGTAATATTTCGATCCCTTTTCCTGGAACTGGCACATAATGCTCGAAAATTAGATCGGTTATAAATTCTACTAATTCTGTGTCAATTTCACGTAAAAAAGTTAAGGAGACTCTTTGTTTTAAAATGTCGAAAAGTTCCTTATATGAAAAATAATTTAATTTTTTCTTTAAGTCAAATTCACTTATAAGATCTAATGTTGAGGGTTTTAAAGCCTGATTTACGGTAGCGAGGAAGTTAACGCCCGTATCTTTACCATATTGTAGGAACTTTTTGAAGATTTCTGGCTCCAAATATTCGATATTGTTAAAAATGAATACAAGGTTGTGATCAACTTTTCTACACATTAGTTTAAATAGATTCCACAAATTTGATATATTCGAATTTATAATGCTTTTAAAATTAAAATTAATATTTTGATTTTGACAAATTTTCGTCAGTAAAGAAATAATAATTTCCTCTAGATTTTTTTCCCTACAATCAACTTGGATGTTTAAAAATTCGGTGTTCAAGGTAGATAAATCTCTAATAACTTTATTTATAATGACTTGCTTTCCAATTCCTTGAATTCCTTGGTATAGTATAGATAAACTAAAATCATCTGAAAATGAATCTTTTAGAATTGAAAATAGAGATTTTTCTTCTCTATTGCGATACAATATTTTGGGGGGGACATAATGGGCGTCAAATAAAGCTCGAGGCCCTACATAACTACTATTATTAACCTTTGGTGTTGATATCATTTTTATTTTTATTTTTTATTTTTTATTATTATTTTAAATTTTCATATATAAACCCCTCGGGGGGATAGGTCATTGGAACTAAAAAAATTTCAAAAATTAAAACATAATACCAGTTATCCATATAGAAAAAAATTGTAACCCAAATTAAAAAGATTGATGCGTAATTTCTTACATCTTAATTTTTCTTACTTTTATTGAGTTCTTATCAATAATCTCCTTAAATCGTAAATTTCTAAGCTTTTTAGGAAAGTCTAAATTAATCTCGTCATATACAAATCCACTGGAATCAATAGGACCTTCAACTATTCTTAACTTAGAAGGCGAAATATAATCTTTCACAAACGAAATTATTTTACTTTGTCCAGGAAATTTTCTTTTAAATAAACTTCCATAAGTATTACAAGCTACTACAGGAATTCGATTTTCAAGCGCGCGTGCTTTTAAATATATTTCCCAGTTTTGGATTCCCTCCGCTCTAATTTGTGTAGGGGAGAATAAAATCTCAGCTCCATTTTCAGCAGCTACCCTGGGTGTTTCAAAGAAAGCCATATCAAAACAAATTAAAGTTGCAAAATAAATTTTATTAAAGGGAAATAACACTAACTCTTTTCCTGGCTCAAAATTTTGTCTTTCGTAAGAGTACAAATGAATTTTATCTTGTCTACCAATCTCTTCTCCGTTTTTATCAAAATAATAACTAGTAATTCTCGGTTTGATAGAATTTTTCCTTCTTTCCCAAATAGCTCCTGAGATTATACTTATACCGTACTCTTTTGCTAGATTTTTAATAAAGTTGTAATTATTTCCTCTTTCATTTTGTAAATTTAGTTCTTTTCCATTTGTTAAATTCACCCACCTTTCTGGTAGGCATACGATTTCGCAGTTTTCAAATTCTATAATTAATTTTTTTAATATTTCTTCTACTTCAAAATAGCAGTTATCTCTTTCTTGAAAAACTTCTGGTTGAATACACGCAATTCGCATGATTAAACTTTACCAATATAAAATTTTTTATTTATATCAATAACTATATCAAAGAGTTCATCCAACTTATAAATTTCATAATCGGGTTTATATTCTTTTGGAATCTGTTCACCTGTTATATTGGTATCGTATTTACCACCGCGATGTATGTATACACTATGAATGTCGTTTAGTTTAGCCGGTATAATATCTTTATGTATATTGTCTCCAACGTAAATTGTCTCGTGTCCTTTTACATTGAATTTATTTAAGCAATAAGAGAAAAGTTTTGGGTTTGGCTTTCTAATCCCGATTTCGTCTGATATAACGACTAAATCAATTAAACCGTCAATATCAAGCCTCAATATCTTTTCGTATTGCTTGATGGGGATCCCATCCGTTATAATAGCTGTTTTAATAGAAGTCTCTTTAAGTTTCTCTAAACAACTTATTACATCGTCATATAACTTTATATACTTAATTTTTTGGGCGTGATAAGCCATTACAGCAGCGGCAATATATCTAACCTGATCGATGAATGAAATAGAAAACTTTTCTAGCTCGTTTAATCTTCTAATAAAATAATTATAATGTTTCGGAGAATTACTTCCATATTCTTTAACGATTTCATCGATCAATATGAGGGCTTTTTGGCGATCAATTTTTAGCCCGAGGTTTATCATCGCGTTTATACCCTCAATTCTTGCTCGTTGAGAAAGCATCGTGGAATCAAAAAGGCAGTCATCCAAATCAAATCCTACTAGTTTTATAGGACACATAATCTTTTTCGGTTTAACCTTTTAGTTTTATTTAATTGAAATTTTAATACAATATGTTTTACACTACAGTAATAGATGACTATGTAAGATAAATTTATTTATCCTTACGAATATATAATTTTTAATATTAATTTATTCTAGGTAATACTATAAATATTTTAGCCATAAAGATATTAAAAATATAACACTTAATGGAGTTTAATTAATTGAAACCCGTTGTTGCATTATCTTATTTCCATCGAAAAATCGGTCCACTAGTTTTTTATTCCTATCCAGATAGTATGCTAAACGAGCAGCTTTCAATCAGAATCGCAAATATTATGGATCAAACAGTCAGTGAAGGGTTCTTCACCCACTCGTTCGAGAAAAATATCTCAAACAATTATTACTTCGAGATTTCTTCAGACTGGGCACGTGGTAATAGAGATATGTTAATGGTTTCGATTATCTTCGATGAACAGACTACTCCAGAAATCGAACAAATTGTGCACAAATTATGCTTAGAATTTTCAGAAAAGCTTTTAAAAACTGAAGAGATTTTTGCAGCATTTTACATCTCCGACATTAATAACTTTGAAGAAGAAGATAAAGAGGTTATCTACAAATACAATGCGTTGGTTAAACTATGGGTTCAAGAATTATACTGGAATGTACTTGAAGATACTAGGGAAAAAAGCGAAGAAGAAAAGATTGCAACGCTATTGAACAAAAAAAATATGTTCTTGACACTAAAAAGATTATCCAAGGGTCCAACTACGCTAGAAGGATTAAGAGAATGGTACAACGATACCTTTCCAGAATTAGATTTTAAAGAATTAATTGATACGCTTGTTAGAAAACAGTTTATTTTCATAAATCAGATTGGAATTGTAGAAAAATATGTGTTACTACTTAAAGAAGTTAACGCCGAAAGAATCCCTCCCGATAGCGTCATAGAATACATCGACGAAACTCCCGAACTAATTGAACCCGAATTAATAGAGTTATTACTTCCGAAAGTCCAAGAATACTTTAGTACTTATGAGAACAAAAGTAAGGAAGAATTAGAAGAAGATACCTTTACATTATTTCAAATTGTATCTGACCCTAAAAAATATAACGTGCTTTCAGAATTAAGGCACGGGTTAATAGCTAGCGACAAGTTACCAAAGTTAGTCTCCAAGACAACTTTAGATCATTTAAATTCTTCGTTAAATTTTCTAAAAAAACACAACATTATCGAAGAATTAAAGTTTAAAAACGAGAGTTATATCTTTTTAAAAGCAAATATCCAAATAACCACCGCATTCCCCGAATATTTAAGAAAATCTTTATCGAAAGAATCTAAACCCGTCATAGCAAAAAAGCAAAAACCAAAAGGGAAATAATATGAGTAAAGTCGACGATTCTCTCAAAGATATAAAGTATTTACTAGGGAATATGGGTATGGACATTTTTTTTGCCATCGATAATGGAGCAAAAGATTGCGAGACTATAAAAATCTTCTCTGGACTTCCAATGGCTTGCGTTAAGGGACGATTACCAGTTCTCCTCGAACTCCTACTCATTTCAAAAAACGATGAGGGTTACTTTTTAACTAATAAAGGATTAAATTTTAAAGCTAAGATCGAAATTAACCCTTAAATAAGATTTAAATTTCAGATTGGGGCGACAACGTCATCGCTAGAGCTTAGCTCTTATCAATTGTCATAAGTTCATCATTAATTTAAATTCTTACTTTTATTAAGGTCGTTATTAGTTAAATTTTTTGCTCTATTGTACTTCCTTTCGAAGTAGCCAGGCGTCTTTAAACCACCACACTCGTTTATTAATTTCTGTAAACCTCCCTCTTCTTTTATTCGATTTTTTAAAACATTGTATTCTTGGAGTGTTAATTCTTTTCTTTCTAAAAGATAATCTAAAATAGCAAACGCTTCCTCGTTTTCCGTACAACGCCTAATGAAATCGATTGCACCAAGATTTCGTAAGTCCTCGCAATAATCGTTGACTTGAACTAACTGTGGTTCCTCGTCGCATCGTTCAATCTCGTAATCGACTGCCTTAATCTTTAAAGAATTATTCTTTTCAGATAATTCGTGCATTAGTCTAGGAAATTGACGCTCTATTTCTGCTTTGTTGTACGACATTTTCAAACCGTCCTCATTAATAACATCAATATCCTTCTCTAATTTTTGGAGCTCCTTCTCTTTTTCCTTTTTTTTTTTCCCCTTTTCACCGTTTTTGTTTTTTCCCGTTTTCTCCATTTGAAAATCGATTTCCTGTAGTAGTAAATTCTATGAGAGTTTGTTAATAATAAAAATCCAATTTAAATTATAAAAATATCTGTTAACAAAAATAGGAAAAGATTAACTTATACGACCTTCGAAATGGAATCTATACCCGCTAAACTTAAATTTTAGCAATTACAGAAATTATAATAAGAATATAACCAAATTTAATAACTACAGATAAAAGATGTGAATATTTTAATTATTATTGCCAATTCAAAAAGCCAACAAAATAATAAAATTAATTAATTTTACATAATTTCAATATTTATTAATATTGGATTGCTATTGGAGATTGCCTAAATTGACTAAATCGGGATATAGTTATGTAAAAGAAACATTCGAAAAACACGAAACTGGATATCAAACAAATCACTGGGAAAGAGGAATTAAATATAGAAAGGGAAAGTCTGTCGAACGGGTTGAAAGACCGACTAAATTGCATAGGGCACGAACTCTTGGTTACAAAGCTAAACAAGGCTATATCGTTGTTCGAGCGAGAATCAGAAAAGGGGGAATGCACAAGGTTCGGCCGAAACGAGGTAGAAAACCTCGCGCTATGGGTGTTTCTAAATATACAACCGGTAAAAATTTACAATGGGTCGCTGAAGAACGCGTACAACGTAAATATCCCAACATGGAAGTACTCAATAGTTATAAAGTATATACCGACGGTCGAAGTTGGTATTACGAGGTTATTCTTGTAGATCCATCTCATCCTGCAATAAAAGCAGACCCAAAAATTAATTGGATTTGCGAAGCGCCTCATAGAAGAAGAGTTTCCCGGGGTTTGACCTCTTCGGGAAGGAAAGCTCGAGGGTTACATAAAAAAGGATGGGGATCTGAAAAGACACGCCCGAGCTTAGGTGCAAATAAAGGTCGTGGTAAATAAATAGGGTTTTTATTTAAATTTATCCTACTTTTTCAGTAAAAATAAAAAATCAACTAAATGCACTTTCTAACCCTGTATACTCAACAACTATTTTTTCATATAATTCTGGAGCAAAACTCATAAAAAATAAATATTGTGAATTCCCTTTAGTTAAGGCTTTTCGAAATCTGCTCGTTCACCCGATTTTAACCTCAGATTTGGTGTAAAATTATTAAAAGTATTGAAATTTTAGGAGTTTAAATATTTTGATCAATAATATCAGTTGTTT
>Ga0209121_10003843_pt1 | contig 14291 bp, 11 predicted proteins | sample Cruoilmetagenom3_FD_187292 | JGI IMG/M metagenome (GOLD analysis project Ga0209121, IMG submission 187292) | Oil polluted marine microbial communities from Coal Oil Point, Santa Barbara, California, USA - Sample 3 (SPAdes) (version 2) | ecosystem: Environmental > Aquatic > Marine > Oil seeps ...
GTTAAATTCTTCCGATGGATAAGTGTCTCCATTTGCCTTATTTACAGCATATTTTGTCTCCAACCTAACAGATTTTATCTAAAAATGATGTTACTAAACTATTAAAACAGAAAATATAGATCCCTGTGGGATGGAGAGTAAAATTAGTGAAAATTAATCAGTAATTTGATGAAAAATCTTCTTATCCGATTATTTGGGTCTATTACGAAAAGTGTGTTAAAGAGTGTTAAATATTGCCTTTATTAGCTTCAATGATCCTAATTACAAGAGCTTCATTACTGACATTTGTGACCACAGTTTTCATCATGAAGGCTTTACTTCATAAGGGATAAAAAGGAGACATAATACCCGTTTCTCAACTAATTTTTATACAACTTCACGTAAAGCGCCTCTGTTTTCTTAACCATTCTTGAAACGCCAAACTTATTTAACAATTCTCTTTTACCTTGAAGAGCAAGCTTAGAACAATAATTTCTATTTCCTAAAAGCTTACAAATAGCACTTGATAACACTTCCGGATTACCAGGATTAACAAGAAGCCCGGTTTTTTTATCTTCAACAATCTCTTTGTTCCCATCTACATTTGTTGCAATTACCGCTGTTCCTGAAGCCATCGCCTCTAAAAGGGTAATAGGAAATCCCTCCCATAAGGAAGGAAGAACAAAGATATCAATAACCTGCAATAATTCTGGCACATCTTTTCTTTCCCCAAGAAAAATAACATTATTTCCGATTCCAAGTTTTTCTTTATAATAAACTAAGCTATCTCGTAAAGGCCCATCGCCTACGATTAAAAATCTTGTTTCAGGCTTCACTCTGATGATTCTCTTAACTGCCTTAAGAAGATGAATATGCCCCTTTTGACGATGGAGTCTTGCTATCGTTCCAACGATAGGACAGGTTGAGTCGAGTCCTAAGGCTTTTTTCTTTACCAAAACATCCACTTTTTTATTAAATTCAGAAAAATCAATTCCGTTTTTTATCACATGGATCTTTCTCTCTTTAGCTAACTTAAATCTTCTCGCTTTCTGCATGTCTGAATCAGAAACGAAAATGACCGCGTCAGTAAACATTGAAAACAAGCTTTCCAATAGGATACAGATCCACTTAAGCAATCTATTCTTATAATTTAGATAATGGATACCATGAAGGGTGTGGACTATTATCCTTACATTACCTATAATCCCCCCTAACCTGGCTGTGAAACCTGCGATACCTCCATGAGTATGAAGAATATCGATCTCCTCTTTTTTTATTAAACGAGCTATCTTAAATATTGTAAAGAAGTTCAATTTTCTCTTCATCTTTAAGGAAACGTATTTGATTTCTTCTCTCATTAATTCTTCTCTTAGTGGACCTTTACCTGAGGAAGCAACAATGACATCAAATTTTTCTTTGTTCAATCCTCTGGCCAACAAAAAAAGGTGTTTCTGGCCACCGCCTATGGCTGCTTCGTTAATGACTTCTAATATTTTTATCTTCCCCATTTTACTCAATAATCTCTTCGTATAGTTTTATAGTTTCCTTTGCAGTCTTATCCCATGAAAAGATTTTTGCTCTTTCCAACCCCTTAGCGCTCAGTTCTTCTCTCAGATTATTATTTGAAATTAATATTTCCATCGCATTGACTATTTCTACAACGTTTTTTGGGTTTACAAACATGGCAGCATTCCCCGCTATTTCTGGAAGAGAAGAACAATTTGAAGTTATTACTGGAACACCACAGGCCATGGCTTCCAAAACGGGCAGCCCAAAACCTTCAAACAATGAAGGGTAAAGAAAAATCTTTGCTCCAGAATAAAGTGAAGGAAGATCATCATCGTCGACAAAACCGGAGAGAACTATGTTATCAGAAAGAGAAGAGTATTCAATCTTTTTTAAGGTTTCTCCATAAAGCCATCCTTTCCGTCCGGTGATAACCAGTTTTTCATCTATATCTCTTTCTTTTTTTAAACGAATAAAGGCATCTAATACTCTGCTAATATTCTTTCTTGGCTCGAGAGTTCCTAAGAACAAAAAATATGGAAAATCAATATGATATTTCTTGAGTGTCTCATTTGCTTCTTGTTTGCTTTTTGGCGAAAATTTAGACTCCACTCCTTCATAAATGACTCTTACTTTCTCTTCTGAATCGGGGTAAAATCCTATCATTTCATTCTTAGTACATTGAGAAACTGCAATGATTCTATCGGCTTTTTTAAGAATGTAAGGAAGAAGGGTATTCTGTATAAATCTGTGTTTAACCGTGAATTTCTCTGGATAAAGCTTGGTGATTAAATCATGAATTGTAACAACGTACTTGCATCTTTTATTCTTATATAAAAAAGGGATGCCTACATGGTCCAATCCGTGAAAAAGATTTAATTTCAAACTTCTAATGGAAAAAGGAAGGAATATTCCTTTTCTTAAAACATTACTCTTAATGTGAGTATATTTTTTAATATACTTGATGTAAGAATACTCATTTAACAGGTCTCTATCAAAAGAATTATGGAAAAAGATGAAAAATTCATTTCCACTATAAGAATGCAACTTAGCAATGTGGTTTATCAAATTAACCGCATACCTACCTATGCCTCCGCTTCTTAGAGTTAAACTATCAACATCGAATCCGATTCTCATTTGATTTCCACTGCTAATTCATAAATAGTACTCAATTATTACTCCCGAATCTTCTTTTATATAATAATATTCGTCTTTTCTTCTTTAATCGACCTCTTGCATCGCTCATTCATTATTCATTAACAATGGCTCGATAGAAGCGCAGGGTCTCCAAAGCCGTCTTTTCCCAGCTAAAATCACAGGCTCTCTTTTTCCCTCTTGCTATCAATTTTCTCCGCAAATTTTCATCTTTTAAAGCCAGAATTATCTTCTCTGCTATATCCTTGGGTTCTTCGGGCTTAAAATATAAAGCTCCTTCAGCAGCAACCTCCGGAAGAGCTGGCCTCTCAGAAGAGACGATAGGCAATCCACTTGCCATTGCCTCAAGAAGAGGAAGCCCAAACCCTTCACAAAGAGACGGGAAGACAAATAATGATGCTAAACGATACAGCCCTCTCAATTGTTGTTTTTCCAGATATCCTGTAAAAAATACCCAGCTTTCAATTCCAAGCTCATCTATTTTTTCTAACATTTTTTTGTAACCATGGCCCTTCGGGCCTGCAATAACAAGAGGAACTTTTTTGTAGCTTCCGTGTATAATCTTTAAAGCCTGTAGTAAATTTATGAGGTTCTTTCTTTCTTCCATAGCTCCTACGAAAAGTAAAAAATATGAAGGAAGATGATAATTTGTCTTTATTTTTTTTAGCTCAAAGGAAGAAACATTTTCCCAGAAGTCTGGATCAATCCCATGATAAATTACTTTTACCTTCTTTTTATCTAAAGAAAACCTTTCCAAAAGCCTATGCCTGGTATGCCTGGAAACGGCTACAACACCGTCTGCCCTATGAAGAGAGCTTTCAATTAGTCGGTTAAAACTCTTTCTTGTCTCTCTGTCAACACTGTAAGGGAAATCCATAAAGAATAAATCATGGACAGTAATAACTTTTTTCCCTTTGGTTGGCAAAATTAAAGGATTCGGAGAATGGGTTAAGTCAAGCGAAACATTAAAAAATTTATCTAAAGGAGGCCAGCAAAACCTCCTCCAGAAGAAATTAACAGCCTTTACAGGAAATTTGAAATCACGAAAATGCATCCTTTTAAATTGTGGAATATTTTCAGGAGAAAAACGCTCTTTAAACGATGAAGAAAAAAGATAATATTCGTTTTCTTCATCAATATTGGATAAATAAAAAAGAAGGTTCTTAAAATAAATCCCTACGCCTGTTTCCTCTCTCAGAAAAGGGCGTATATCCAGGCCGATTCGCATCTTGAGTAAATGTATTATCCCACCAGGGAAAAGTCAAGGGCAAGAACAAATAGAAACTTTTCAAGTATCTGAATCAAATAATTTTACGAAAATCTTGCTTCTTGATTTTGAGGGTGATATTATTCTGCATACAAAGGAGATTTTTATGAACCGATTTGAAAAAATTTCTAATAGAATCGATTTTTTTCGGGATGAAATGATTAATATGCAAATCAAACTCTGCTCCATTCCTGCAATTTCTCCATTAAGTGGAGGAGAAGGAGAGGCGAAAAAGGCAGAGATTCTGATCAATTTCCTGAATAAAAATGGATTCCAGGATATAGACATTATCAAGGCTCCTGACCTGGATGTGCCAGTCGGATACAGACCGAACATCCTTGCAATTTATAAAGGCAAAAATTCTTCTAAAACCATATGGATTATGACGCATATGGATGTTGTTCCTGCTGGAGAACTTTCGTTATGGCGAGGAAATCCCTTTAAAGCCTGGATAGAGGAAGGAAAAATTTATGGGCGAGGGGTAGAAGACAACCAGCAAGACATGGTAGCCTCTCTTTATACACTCAAGGCCTTTCAATCTGAAGAAATAAAACCCAACTATGATGTCGGAATCGCCCTGTTCGCTGATGAAGAAACAGGAAGTGAAAAAGGCATTCAATACGTACTCCAGAATTCAAATCCTTTCCGCAAGAAGGATTTAATAATAGTTCCAGATGCTGGAAACTCTGAAGGGACGATGATTGAAGTCGCCGAAAAAAGTATCCTATGGCTTAAATTCACAACTCTCGGCAAGCAGGCGCATGGTTCAACACCGGAAAAAGGAGTTAACAGCTTTAAAGTGGCTTCTTTTCTGATCACAGAATTCAATAAGCTCTATGAGACTTTTAACGAAAAAGACCAACTCTTCGACCCTCCTATCTCGACATTTGAACCTACAAAAAAAGAACCCAACGTGCCTAACATAAATACAATCCCTGGAGAAGATGTTTTCTATATGGACAGTAGAATCTTACCAAAATATACAATCGAAGAAGTTGAAGCAAAAATAAAACAGATAACAGATAAAATTGAAAAGACCTTCAATGTCAAAATAAACTATGAAGAAGTCCAGAAAACCTCTGTAGTTCAACCGACATCACCAGAAGCTCCAGTAGTTCAAGCTTTAAAAAGAGCCGTTAAGAAAATCTACAAGAAAGAAGCAAAACCTACGGGAATCGGAGGAGGGACTGTTGCGGCTTTATTCAGAAGAGAAAACTTCGAAGCCTCCTGCTGGTCTAAAATCGATGAAACAGCTCACCAACCAAATGAATATTGTATAATTGATAATATGATAGGAGACGCCAGAGTTTTTGCCCATATCTTCTTACAAGATTAAGAAAATCTTCTGTGAATCTTCTGGGCAATCTTTATTGTATTTACGTGTATGGCTACAGTATCTTTTATATCGTAAGCATAACCTCCGCCAAAAACTATAACAACAGGTATATTTAACTTTCTTGCCTCTTTAATAATAATCATGTCTCTCTTAATAAGCCCATCCATTGATAAATTCAGGCTTCCTAATTGATCTTTTTCAAAAGGATCTGCTCCTGCGAGGAAAAAAATTAGACCAGGCCGAATCTCTTTGTAAAGGGAGGGAAAATAATCAAAAAGTTTTGAAAGATATTTATCATCTCCATCTCCCGACCACATTTCTACATCCACCGAACTTTTAGCCTTTTGAGAAGGATAAATATCCATTTGGTGTATGGAAAAAGTAAAAGCATAATTTTTTTTAAAGAAAATAGAAGCTGTTCCGTTCCCCTGGTGAACATCGCAATCCACTACCATGGCCTTATTGAATTTCTGATTATTTCTCAATTTTTCAAGAGCTACTGCTACATCATTCAAAATACAGAAACCTTCTCCGTGGTCAGAGAAAGCATGATGAAATCCTCCTCCAATATGAACAGAAAGTCCTTCTTCCATAGCTATTTCTGCTGCTAAAACGGTGCCACCAACCGAAAGACGGGCAAAATTCATTATTTTAGGGGAAAAAGGCAGCTCCATCGTCGCAATTTCAGATTGAGAAAGCGTATTTGTCTCTAATTTCTTTATATACTTTGCTGTGTGAACCAGAAGAAGATCTTCCTCTGATGCAGGGTAAGGAGAAAGAAAATTTTCTTTTTTAGCTCCCATATAAAGAAGCTTTTCATAAATAAGCCTATATTTTTTTACAGGAAAAATGTGTTGTCCAAAATCTGTCATCCAGTAGGCATCACTGTAAACAAGCTTAAAAGGAAATGTTTTTCCCCACAGCATCCTGGCAAGATTATTCAAATTAATCATGTAATCCCTATATGCCAGAAAGAGAGAATTTGTACAAGTGTGTTATCAAATCCAATGAGTTTATTTTATTCTCAAAGACGCCTCATTTGTCAAAAACCAGTTCATCCCTAACTTTTCTTTGTCTCAGATAGCTTTCTCTCTCAAGACAATCTGTGCCGCAGCCAGACGAGCAATGGGAATCTGATATGCAGAACAACTAACATAGTTTAAGCCAATCTTATGACAAAAACATATAGAACGCGGGTCTCCTCCTTGAACACCACATATCCCAACTTCCAGATCAGGTCTGGTCTGGCGACCCTTTTCTATAGCCAATTTCATGAGTTCACCGACTCCCTCTATATCTACTGTCGAAAAAGGATCATCTTTCCAAATACCATGAATTATATAATGATTGATCAAGGCTGCACCATCATCCCGGGAAATGCCGAATGTTGTTTGCGTAAGGTCATTTGTTCCAAATGAGAAAAATTCTGCTTCTTTAGCAATCTCGTCAGCCGTAATCGCAGCCCTTGGAATTTCTATCATCGTTCCAATAGAATAATCGAGTTTCACGCTATATTTCTTAATAATATCTTTGGCTAATCGCTCGATAATTTTTTTCTGATGGGATAATTCTTCTACTGCTCCGACCAGTGGAACCATAATCTCGGGAAAAACCTTTTCCCCTTCTTTTGCCAATTGACAGGCCGCCTCAAAAATAGCTGTTATCTGCATCTCGACAATTTCAGGGTAGGAAATTCCCAATCGACATCCTCTATTTCCCAGCATGGGATTAAATTCTGAAAGGGCTTTAACGCGCTCGAGCAATCCTTCTAACTCTTGAATTCTATCTTTATCATCGCTCCTGGACGCCTTTAGCTCTGCAAGTTCAACCATCAAGTCTTCTTTCTTCGGTAAAAATTCATGAAGAGGGGGATCGAGAGTTCGAATTGTGACCGGATGTCCTTTCATCTCTTTAAAAAGCTCATAAAAATCCTTCCTCTGGAAAGGTAAGAGTTTTTTTAGGTTTGCTCTTCTTTCTTCTTCAGAAGAAGCCATAATCATTGCCTGTATAAATGGAAGCCTCTCTTTCTCAAAAAACATATGTTCAGTCCGGGCCAATCCGATTCCTTCTGCTCCAAAGGCAAAAGCCATCCTTGCATCTTTCGGTGTATCTGCATTAGCACGAACACCAAGCTGCCTTACATCATCTGCCCAGGAAAGGAGCTTCGTGAAAGTCTGGTAAATCTCTGATTCTTCCGGCTTTTTCTTTCCTCTTATAACCTGAATAATCTCCGAAGGCTTGCTTTGAATCTTTCCATATAGAACCTCTCCAGAGGCTCCATCTATGGAAATCCATTCTCCTTCTTTAATCTTTCTTTGTCCTGCCTGAAAAAATTTCTGTTCTTCATTCAATACAATACTTCCACATCCTACGACAGCCGGTTTTCCCATCTGCCTCCCGACGACAGCAGCATGAGAAGTCATGCCTCCCGTGGCAGTAAGAAGGCCTCTGGAGGCGCTCATACCATGTATATCATCAGGCGAAGTCTCGGCTCTAACAAGAATGACATTCTTCCCATCATTTCTCCAGGAAACAGCCTCATCTGCTGAAAAAACCACCTGCCCGGTTGCAGCTCCGGGAGAAGCAGCAAGCCCTTTTGCCAGCGTTTCATGTTTTTCCTTTTCTTCAGAATCAAAAATAGGATGAAGTAGCTGGTCAAGAGCTTCAGGCTCCACCAATAAAAGAGCTCTTTCTTTGTCGATAATCCCTTCTTCAACCATTTCAACTGCGATCTTTACCGAAGCTGGCCCTGTCCTCTTTCCGTTTCTCGTCTGAAGCATGTAGAGCTTTCCTTCCTGAACCGTAAATTCAAAATCCTGTACATCTTTATAATGTTTCTCTAAACGAGTTGTGATTTCTTGAAGCTCGTCATAAACTTCAGGCATCTCCTCTGTTAAGGTTTTTAAAGGTGATGGGGTCCTGATACCGGCTACAACGTCTTCCCCCTGGGCATTGGTCAAATATTCCCCATACAATTCCTTGGACCCTGTGGCGGGATTTCTCGTAAATCCCACACCTGTAGCCGATTTTTCTCCAAAATTACCAAATATCATCAACTGGACATTCACAGCAGTCCCTAAATCAGGGGGAATACGATTTAAACGTCGGTATGTTATTGCACGGGGATTATTCCAGGAATTAAAAACAGCAGAAATGGCCATAAAAAGTTGTTCCTGTAAATCCTGAGGAAAATCTCTGCCCGCTTTCTCTTTAACAAATTGCTTATACTCAGAAATGAGCTTTTCTAAAGCCTCTTCGGAAAGTTCAAAATCCTGTATAGCATTGTTCCTTTCTTTCTTTGCTTTAAGAATTTCCTCAAAACCTTTCTTGGGAACCTCTAAGACAACATCTCCAAACATCTGTATCAGACGGCGATAGCAGTCAAGGGCAAAACGCCTGTTTCCACTTTTACTCGCCAGCCCATCGATGGTTCTATCATTAAGCCCAAGGTTTAATATCGTATCCATCATCCCTGGCATTGAAAATTTAGCTCCTGAACGCACAGAAACAAGAAGCGGGTTTTTCTCATCACCAAATTTTTGTCCTGATACATCCTCCAGTTTTTTCAGATTACTGAATATCTCTTCCTCAACTTCAGCGGGAATTCTTTGCTTTGAGCTTAGAAAAAGATTACAAACTTCAGTAGAAATAGTAAAGCCAGGGGGAACAGGGAGGCCAATACCCGCCATCTCTGCAACGTTTGCTCCCTTGCCTCCCAGAATATCTCTCATATCCTTGTTGCCTTCCGCATCATTTTTTCTGAAAAAGTAAATGTATTTTTTCTTCATATTTTAACTCCTGATGATTTTTCTTAAGTAAAAGCCAAAGAAAAAATACATAGCAAATCTCTAAGAAAAAAGATTTACGTATTTCTTAAGCCCTTCTTTAAGGACCTCGATGGCTCTCTTTAAATCCTGCTCTTTTAGTACATAGGCCATTCTCACCTCATCTTTCCCCTTTTCAGGAGTAGAATAAAAACCTTGAGCAGGAGCAACCATTACGGTTTCTTTATCGAGGCGGAAATCTGTAAGCATCCATTTTACAAAGTGTTCACAATCTTTTATGGGGAGCTTGACAGTTACATAAAAAGCTCCTTGAGGTTTATGCATTACGATACCAGGAAAATCCTTTAATCCTTCATAAAGAATGTCCCTTCTCTTTTGATACTCTTCCTTAACCGGAATGAAATAATCCCTTCCCATATTATAAGCGGCAAGAGCAATCTTCTGTTCTATTGATGGAGGACAGAGTCTTGCCTGAGCAAATTTTAAAGCAGCATTAAAGATATCTTTGTTTCGCGTTATGAATGCACCTATACGCGCCCCACAGCAACTAAAACGCTTGGAAATACTGTCCACAACGATCGTTCTTTCCTTTACTTCTTCAAATTCAAGTACACTCTTGTGATTTATCCCGTCATAGACAAACTCTTTATAGACCTCATCGGCTATGAGAAAAAGATCATGTTTTTTAACTATGCCAACTATCCTCTCAAGTTCATCAGGAGTATACACAGTTCCTGTGGGATTATTAGGAGAACAGAGAAGAATTGCCTTTGTCTTTGGAGTAATTTTTTTCTCTATCTCATCTGAAGGAGGAAGATGGTATTCCTCTTTTATGTCTAAAGTCAACGGGATTATCTTAATATTGGCAAAATAGGCATAGCCATTATAATTTGTATAAAAAGGTTCGGGTATGATAATTTCTTCTCCAGGATCAGCAACAACACTGAAAGCAAAATGAATGGCTTCTGAACCGCCAATTGTGATTATGACATTATCTGAACTCAGAGGAATATCATAAGAACAGAAATAATCTGCTATTGCCTTCCGTAATTCGACAAACCCCTGTGCTGGCCCATAGCTAAGCACTTTCTCATCATATTTCCTGAGAGCATCCCAAACAGCTTGAGGAGTGGGAATATCCGGTTGACCTATATTAATAAAATAGACGCGCACGCCCTCCTCAGCAGCTTTATCTGCATAGGGCTTTAATTTTCGAATAGGAGATGCCTGGATTTCTAAACCTCTTCTCGAAATATTCATTTATAATTTCCTCCATAGTTAATAAAAAATAGATTTGATTATTGCAGAAAGATAAATTGTTGTCAAAATTTTTTGTTGCCATGTTCAGGCTATTCTGATATTTTTGTTTAGACCATTTCAGTCAATGAGTGTGATAAAAAATTCTTCTTCCCGGATCATCGACAAAAAACTCTCTAATAATTATTGTGTGATTCGACTGGAAGCTCAAGAGATTGCCTCAAAGGCTCAACCCGGACAGTTTGTCATGATTCGAACTACTTCTCAAACGTATCCCTTACTTCGTCGGCCCTTCAGTATACACGATGTGAACGGAAATGAAATCGAAATTTTCTTCCAGAAAATAGGCTTAGGAACAAACCTGTTAAGTCAAAAAAAGATTAACGATTCTGTTGATGTCCTGGGTCCTCTCGGTAAAGGCTTCCATTTAGACGCTAAGAGAAAAGAAGTTGCAATTATTGGAGGAGGAAAAGGAATAGCACCACTTTATTTTTTAGCCCGAAGACTCCTTTCCCTTGAAATTTCGCCCCAAATCTTTTACGGGGGGAAAAGCACTTCTGACCTCTGTTTAAAAAATAAATTTGAAGAAAAAGGAATCGATATATTTTGCTCCACAGAAGATGGCTCCCTCGGCTTTAAAGGCTTGATAACAGAGATGTTTGAGCATGAATTTGAAAGCTCTAATCCAGAGCAGATATACTCATGTGGCCCAGAACTCATGATGAAAAAAATTGCACAATGGGCTATGAAAAGAAAAATCAATGCCGAATTTTCACTGGAATCAGTAATGGGCTGTGGATTCGGCGCCTGCTGGGGCTGTGTGAGAAAAATAAAAAAAAATGGAGAATATGGACTGCATAAGATCTGCGAAGAAGGTCCAGTTTTCTATGCTGATGAAATCGTATGGCAGGAAAACTAAAAATGGCAGATTTATCCGTTGACTTAGGCTTCTTAAAACTTAAAAATCCAATCCTTTCTGCGAGCGGCACTTTTGGTTATGGAGTCGAGTTTAGTCCATTTGTCGATTTGAGCAAATTAGGAGGAATTATCGTCAAGGGTCTTTATTTCTCGGCAAGAGAAGGAAATCCTCCACCGCGTCTCGTTGAAACAGCGAGCGGGCTTCTAAACTCTATAGGACTTCAAGGAATAGGAGTAAAGAGATTTTCAGAAGAGATTCTTCCTCAATTGAAAAAGTACCAGACAGCAATAATAGTTAATGTCTGCGGAGAAAGCGAAGAAGAATATGTTTCTGTAGTGGATTTTCTCAAAAAGGAAGAATGTATATCAGCTTACGAGTTAAACATAAGCTGTCCTAATATAAAAAGAGATGGCCAATGTCCTGCTCTCCATCCAGATTCTACGTTTTCTATTGTAAACCTCGTTAAAAAAAATACATCTAAACCCATAATTACAAAACTATCACCGAATGTCACTGATGTCGCAGAAATTGCGTTGAGCGCCCAAGAAGCTGGTTCTGATGCCGTCTCCCTTGTAAATACATTCCTTGGAATGGCTATCGACGTAGAAACAAAAAGCCCTGAACTTGCGAATATTTTCGGGGGACTAAGTGGACCGGCCATTAAACCAATAGCACTCAGAATGGTCTATCAGGTTGCAAATGCTGTAAATATTCCTGTAATCGGGATTGGGGGAATAATGTCCGGTAAAGATGCTCTTGAATATTTGATTGCAGGAGCTAAAGCTGTGGAAGTTGGAACAGCAAATTTCATAGATCCTGAAATAACCCTTAAGATTGTTAGAGAATTAGAAAACTACTGTCAGAGGGAAGAAATACATAAGATTGAAGAAATTATCGGAACATTAAAAATCGGAACATTAAAATTGGACAACGCAGGATAGAGAAGTATGATAGGCAATAAGATGCAGTTATCAAAGAAAATCATCGTCGCTCTGGATGTTGACACGAGAGAAAAGGCAATTTCTCTAATCACAGAACTCAAGGAAGCCGAAACTTTCAAGGTCGGTCTAAAACTCTTTACATCTGAGGGACCTTCTTTTGTGAAAGAAATTTTAAATTTAGAAAAAAAGATTTTTCTCGATCTTAAACTTCATGACATCCCTAACATTGTTGCAGAAACTGTAAGAGTAGCAGTAAGAATGGGAGTCAACATGCTGACGCTCCATGCTTCAGGGGGAAGAGAAATGATGGCCAGAGCTTCAGAAGAAGCGGCATTAGAAGCAGAAAAAAGGAATGAAGTCAAACCTATACTTTTGGCTGTAACCGTATTAACGAGCCTTAAAAATGATAATCTGAAGGAAATAGGGTTTAAAGCCAATACAATAGACCAGGTTTTAAGACTCTCTCAGATGGCCTATGATACTCATATGGATGGAATTGTCTGTTCTCCGCATGAAATAGAAATTATCAAGAAAGAATTCGGAAATAACCTCCTTGTGGTTACCCCTGGAATCAGGCCTTCATGGACAGCTCAACATGATCAAAAAAGGGTTATGACGCCTTCTCTTGCTCTAAAAAAGGGAGCGGATTATTTAGTTATAGGAAGGCCTATAATCGAAGCTTCTTCCCCTGAAAAAGCATTCCTTAAAATAGCTGAAGAACTCTTCAGGTAATAAACTCTTTAAATAGCGCTTACAGCAAAAATAGCGCCTAAGATTACCCCAATTATTACCATCAAAACAATCATAATGATAATACTTACAATTAAATAACCAGCGACTTTCTCTTTTGGTGTATCTAATAAAGGATGAGAAAAACCCAGATAGAGTACATAAATACCATAAAGACTTGCTAATATGACCAGAATGCCCAGCAAAGGAATTATATAGAGCACGCCAGCTACCCAATAAGGGGTCATACAATAAACAGCTAATTTCATTGCATTAGAATTGTTCTTAGTGGAAGAAAATGTTGGTGCCAGAGCGTTGATAACTATTCCCAGAACATAAACAGAAGCCAGAGTAAACACATAAAAAAGAATTGCATAAAGAAAGGCACTTCCTATGGAGACTCTGTGCCAGCCGTAAAATGGAATCCTCTGTCCTATAAGAGCTCTCCCGATAAATGAAGCAACAGCAGGGATTGCGGCTAAAATGACGGCATAAGAAGTGAAAAGCTGGGCTGGAGACATTTCTTCTTTCTTGATGCTTTCCCATTCTTCTTTGGGCTTCAATATGATTCCTTTTGCTCTTGAAACGATGTCCATTCTTATCCTCCTTATAAAAATTTTTTAAACTATATAATTTTTATTTTCATATGTCAAATTTCTCGCCTTTGCCTTTCTTGCCTTTAGAATAAAACCCCACTTGAAATTCAAGAATGAATGTTATAACTTAAAGCCATTGAAAAAAGGAGAGGTTAAAATGGATGAATATAAAGATGAAATTGAATTAATGGATTTCCTGAATGTTCTCTGGAAGAAAAAATGGCTTATCATCCTCCCTACCTTATTCTGTGTCGTTATTGCCGGAATAATCAGCTTCTGTCTCCCCCGCATATGGGAAGTCGATGCCATAATCCAGCCAAGTAAATTTTTTGTACAGACTGCGCAAGGCACATTTAGCGAAGTGGTTGTTGTCGACCCCAAACAAATAGTAGGACAGATTAACCAGGCATCTTATAATTATCTGATTGCAGCCGAGATGAACATGGACATTAGAACATTCCCTAAATTAAAGGCGGAAAACCTTAGAGATACAAACTTAGTAAGAGTCTCTGTAAGAGAGAAGGATACTGAAAAGGCAAAGTTAATTCTTTCTTCTCTTTTCAATCATTTAAAAACAGATTTAGATAAAAAGATAGATATTGAAATGAAAGGGATTGATTCACAAATAAAATCAAATGAGATAGAAAAGACAGGACTAGAGGACGAAATTAAAGTATTTAAGAACAAGCTTAAAATTGTAAAGCAAAGAAAAAAAGAAATTGAGACTGAAATGAGCGATGTAAGGAAAAGAATCAAATTACTGGAAAAAGAACAGCTATCAACTTTAAAGAAAGATAAAAAGGGCGAATCTGAAAGTTTGG